>OGQV01000957.1_pt1 | contig 23698 bp, 23 predicted proteins | sample 1553311 | NCBI WGS metagenome assembly OGQV01 (sample SAMEA2579976, study PRJEB22360) | human gut metagenome
TGGTTCCGCACCAAGGTTGCGTTGGCTGCAGTTGAGATTGGGAACCGGCAGACACAAAGAATAACCCCTAAAAAACCAAACTACGGAGGTAAACATTCTATATGGCGCGTATAAGCGGCGTAGACCTGCCCAGGGAAAAAAGAGTTGAGATCGGGCTGACCTATATCTACGGTATCGGTCGCAGCACCGCTCAGAACATCCTTCGCGAGACCGGCGTTAACCCCGACATCAGGGTCAAGGATCTGTCCGAATCGGATGTTAACAAATTGAGAGAGTACATTGATCATCACTGCAAGGTAGAGGGCGACCTCAGGCGTGAAGTCTCTATGAACATCAAGAGGCTCATCGAAGTCGGCTGCTATCGCGGCGTTCGTCACCGCAAGGGCTTGCCCGTTCGCGGTCAGAGCACGAAGCAGAACGCACGCACCCGCAAGGGTCCCAAGCGTTCCGCCGGTAAGGCTAAGAAATAATCAAGGAGGAGAATTGAGCAATGGCAAGGTCAACAAAGACTACAAAGAAGCTTGCTTCCCGCAAGCGTCGTGAACGCAAGAACATTGAGCGCGGTCAGGTTCACATTCGTTCTTCCTTCAATAACACCCTCGTAACCGTTACCGATCTTAACGGCAACGCAATCTCTTGGGCATCCGCAGGCGGCCTCGGCTTCCGCGGTTCCCGTAAGAGCACTCCGTTTGCCGCACAGATGGCAGCGGAAACCGCAGCAAAAGCTTCAATGGAACACGGCATGCGTATCGTTGAAGTTTACGTCAAGGGCCCCGGCGCAGGTCGTGAATCTGCAATCCGTGCGCTCCAGGCTGCAGGTCTTGAAGTCAACATGATCAAGGACGTCACCCCCATTCCTCATAATGGCTGCCGTCCTCCCAAGCGTAGAAGAGTATAAGGAGAGCAAACGATTATGGCAAGATATACTGATTCCGTTTGCAGACAGTGCCGCAGGGAAGGCACCAAACTGTTTCTTAAAGGCGATCGCTGCTACAACGAAGCAAAGTGCGCTGTTATGAAGCGTCACACTCCTCCGGGACAGCACGGTCAGGCAAGGGCTCGCAAGGCTTCCGAATACGGCACCCAGCTCCGTGAAAAGCAGAAATGCCGCAGAGCATACGGTGTTCTCGAGTCCCAGTTCCGTAAGTACTATGATATGGCAACGAACATGCAGGGCGTTACCGGCGAAAATATGCTGTGCCTGCTTGAGCGTCGCCTTGACAATGTTGTTTATCGCCTCGGTCTCGGCGCAAGCCGTGCACAGGCTCGCCAGTGGATCACCCATGGTCACATCCTCGTTGACGGCCATAAGGTTGACATCCCCTCTTACCTCGTAAAGCCCGGCCAGAAGATCAGCGTTCTTTCAAAGAGCTTTGATGTTGAATTCTTCAAGGGCGTGAGGGAACAGGGTGCCGATAAGCCCATTCCCAAGTGGCTTGAGCTTGATGCGGCAAACCTCAGCGGTACAGTGGCAGCAATGCCCCAGCGTGATGATATCGACCTCACCATTGAGGAACACCTCATTGTTGAGTTCTATTCAAGGTAATCATCACGGCTACCCTGATCTATCAGTTACTTTTTTTCAAGAGAGGGGAGAGATTTGATGTTTGAAATTGAAAGACCTAAGATCGAGTGCAAGGAGCTGAACGACTACTACGGATGCTTCGTTGTTGAACCGCTTGAGCGCGGTTTCGGCACAACTCTCGGCAACTGCCTGCGCAGAGTTCTTTTGAGCTCAATGCCGGGCGCGGCTGCTTCTTCCGTCAAGATTGACGGTGTGCTTCACGAGTTTTCAACCATTCCCGGCGTTAAGGAAGACGTTACGGAAATCATCCTTAACATTAAGGAACTTCGTGTGAGATTGCTCGGCGAAAGCAGCAGCGTGCATGTAGTCATCGATGCCAAGGGCGAAGGCAAAGTTTTTGCAGGAGATATTATCCACGATGCCGATGTTGAAATCATCAATCCCGATTTGCACATCGCAACGCTTTCCGAGGGTGCAAACCTCTATATGGACATTGTTCTTGAAAAAGGCAAAGGCTATGTTTCTGCCGAAAAGAACAAAAAACCGAACATGCCAATCGGCGTGATCGCGATTGACTCCATATTCACCCCCATCACCAAAGTCAACTTCCGCGTTGAAGATACTCGTGTCGGTCAGGTTACCGACTACGACAAGCTCACGCTTCAGGTCTGGACAGACGGAAGCATCCGCCCCGAAGAGGCAGTCGGCATTTCTTCAAGGATCATGTTCGACCACCTTTCACTGTTCACGAACCTTACCGAAGGTGTGCAGAACATTGAAATTGTCGGCGATGAAGAGCCTGACGGCAAAGAAAAGATATACGATATGGCGATCGAAGAACTCGATCTCTCGGTTCGTTCGTATAACTGCCTCAAACGTGCCGGCATCAACACCGTTGCGGAGCTCGTTGAACGCGACGAGGAGGAAATGATGAAGGTGCGCAACCTCGGCAGAAAATCTCTCGAGGAAGTGCAGCTCAAACTTGCTGCGCTGGGTCTCTCTCTGCGCGAAAGCGAAGAATAATTCGCAAGCTGATATGATCAACGATAGCATCAGCGATTTTAATAGGAGGAAATAATATGCCTAACCGTAAGCTTAATAAAGCCACCGACCAGCGTGACGCAATGCTTCGCAACATGGTAACTGCATTCCTTTGGAACGGCAAGCTCGTGACCACCGAATCGCGCGCAAAGGAAGTTCGTCCCATTGCAGAGAAGCTCATCACCCTGGCAGTGTCCGAATATAAAAATACCGAAACCGTCACCAAGACGAAGATTGAAACCAACGACAAAGAGCAAACCACTCGAACCGAAGTCGAGAAGGTTATCGACAAGCCCTCAAAGCTCCACGCCCGCAGGCAGATCATGGCTTACCTTTATGACATCCCCCTCACCAGGGAGTCCAAGGAGAGTGCAAAGGATTTCCGCAAACGCGTTCGTGAAACTCCTCATCCCGTTGTTGAGAAGCTCTTCCGTGAGCTTGCTCCCAAATATGACGGTGTAAATGGCGGCTATGTTCGCATTTACAAGCTCGGACCCCGTCGCGGCGATGGTGCGGAAGTTTGCATGCTCGAGCTCAAATAATCGTTTGGGTTACACTCTGTTCAATTGAATATTTGCGGGGAATGTGATTGTACGTTTTCCGTGAATTCGGCGGGATGCCGGGCTTTTGCCCGGCATCCTCTTTTCGTTTATGTATGCAATTCAATGCATATGCAGTCGGCGTCCCGATTTTGAAATAAACAAATTTTTTTGAAAACCGTGTCAAAAAAACGCTGCTTTTGCTTTACATACACGATTCAATCTGTTAAAATAAAAGGTGCGACATAAATAACTTACTGCACATGCAAGAGCAGGTGTGCGTTTTTGACTGTCGTGCAGCATACGGCTGCATCGGCGGAGTATAAAGCACAGCACAGAAAGGAAAGAGCAAGTGGATACCGAATTCGCAGTCCGCATGGTTGACATAACCAAGCATTTCGGCACAATAACTGCAAACAAAAACGTTTCTTTGGACATTCGCAAGGGAGAGATTCTATCCCTTTTGGGTGAAAACGGAAGCGGCAAAACGACTCTGATGAATATGCTTTCCGGTATTTATTACCCGGACGGCGGCAGTATCTATGTGAACGGAACGCGTGTTGATATTCGCTCTCCAAAGGATGCGTTCAAGCTTCATATCGGCATGATTCATCAGCATTTTAAGCTTGTTGACGTTTTTACGGCAACGGAAAACGTTAAACTGGGCCTAAAAGACAGTATATCCGCTGTGCGCAAAAGCATTGTTGAAATCTGCAAAAAATACTCATTTGCAGTCGATCCGGACAAAAAGGTCTATGAAATGTCCGTTTCGGAAAAACAAACACTTGAAATCGTTAAGGTGCTTTATCGCGGAGCGGATATTCTTATTCTTGACGAACCGACTGCCGTTCTGACGCCGCAGGAAACCGAGGCGTTGTTTAAAGTTATGCGTGCAATGAAGGCGGACGGAAAAAGCATTGTTATCATCACACATAAATTACACGAAGTCTTGGAAATTTCGGATAGAGTTGCCGTTTTGCGCAAGGGCGAATACATCGGCGAGGTTGAAACTTCAAAAACCGATGCTCAAAGCCTTTCGGATATGATGGTCGGTCATGCCGTAACATTGAATATCGATCGTCCTGAAGTCGGCTATTCTGTCCCGCGTCTTTTTGTAAAGAATCTGACCGTTAAGGATAATCTCGGAGTCACGAGACTCGACAATGTAAGCTTTACGGCCAACAGCGGCGAAATTCTTGGTGTTGCGGGCATCAGCGGAAGCGGGCAAAAGGAACTGCTTGAAGCAATTGCGGGACTTTGCAGGACTGAACCCGGTTCTTCCGTTATGTATGTTAATCCGCGCAACGATGAAGAGGAGGAACTCTGCGGTCTGTCGCCGGAACTTATTCGCGACCTCGGGGTGAGCCTTGCATTCGTGCCGGAGGACAGGCTCGGAATGGGTCTTGTCGGCAGCATGAATATACCCGATAACATGATGCTGCGCAGTTATAAGGACGGAAAAAGCTGCTTTGCGGACAGAAAAAAACCGCGTGAGCTTGCGCAGAAGGTCGTTGACGAACTTGGCGTTCTGACTCCGGATCTTGATACACCGATAAGAAAGCTTTCCGGCGGCAACGTGCAAAAAATTCTTGTCGGGCGCGAACTTTCGTTTAACCCGTCGCTCCTTATGGCGGCTTATGTCGTTCGCGGACTGGATATCAACACGTCCTATGCAATCTACGGGCTGCTGAACGATCTTAAGAAAAAGGGCGGCGCAGTCATTTTTGTCGGTGAAGACCTCGACGTTTTGCTTGAGCTTTGCGACAGGATACTTGTGCTTTGCGGCGGCAGGGTCAGCGGAATTGTTGATGCAAGAAAGACTCAAAAGAACGAAGTCGGACTTTTGATGACAAACCTTGGCTCGGCCGACAGCTCAGCCGAGTGATTCAGGCAAAAAGATAACGAAAGGCAGGAAAACAGAATGCTCCGTATTCAAAAGAGAACCGCGCTGCCGGTTTGGAAGAGTTGGCTTATTCGTGCGATTGCAATAATTATCGCGCTCGTTCTTAACGGCGTGCTTATTTACGGGCTTACAAAAATGAACCCTGTGAAGGTGTATGCCACAATGTTCAACGGTGTTTTCGGCACTGAAAGAAGAATCTGGAACACGATTCGCGATATTTCAATGCTGCTGTGCATCGGAATCGGACTTGCCCCCGCATTTAAAATGAAATTCTGGAATATCGGCGCAGAGGGTCAGATCTTGCTCGGCGGCATTGCAGCTGCGGCGTGCATGATGTATTTTGACAGTCTGCCGAACGGACTGCTGCTTGTTTTGATGTTCCTTGCGGCGGCAGCGGCGGGCGGATTCTGGGCGTTCATTCCGGGAATTTCAAAAGCAAAGCTGAACACAAACGAAACTCTGTTCACACTGATGATGAACTATATTGCAATTCAGCTTACGTCATTCTTCGTTACTTTTTGGGAGAATTCCTATGGCTCCAACATCGTCGGAACGATCAACCTTGAATCACACAAGGGATGGTTCCCGGACGTTTTCGGCCAGATGTACGGACTTAATGTCATTATCGTTGCGGTTCTTGCCGTAACAATGTACTTCTATCTTAAAAGCACAAAGCACGGGTTTGAAATTGCTGTTGTCGGCGAGAGCCACGACACGGCGCGGTATGCTGCAATCAATGTTCCTGCCGTAACCGTCCGCACGGTCACACTTTCCGGCGCAGTATGCGGCATTGCCGGTTTTCTTGCGGTTGCGGGACAGGGACACACGATTTCAACGAACACGGCGGGCGGACGCGGCTATGTGGCAATTATCGTTGCATGGCTTGCAAAGTTTAACACGCTTGTGATGATTCTTGTTTCCTTCCTTATCGTTTTCCTCGAAATGGGCGCACGCGAAATAGCGTCAAAGTTCAACATCAGCGATAATCTTTCGCAGGTCAGCACGGGTATCATCCTTTTCTTCATCCTCGGAAGTGAATTTTTCATCAATTACAAGGTTGCTTTGCGTGAGAAGGACGGCGCAAAGCAGTCGGCGGAATGAGCCGCGCGGAGCAGACACGGCAATAAAAACTGAAAGGGCAAAACAAAATGAAACAATTGATTATGCTAATCCAGGCGGCCGTATCGTTCGGCACGGTCATAATGTTCGGCTCCGCAGGCGAGATTCTGACGGAAAAATCCGGTAACCTTAATCTTGGTGTTCCGGGCATGATGTATCTCGGCGGCATTGCAAGCCTTGCGGGTTCGTTCTTCTATGAACGCGCCTGTGATGCAGCAGGCAAAGTTCCGAGTTCGTTCATGCTGATTCTGATCGCGCTCGTATGTGCGTTTGCAGCGGCAGCAGCGGGAGGATTCATCTTCAGCTTTCTCACAACAACGTTGCGCACTAATCAAAACGTCACGGGTTTGACGCTTTCGATTTTCGGCGCGGGCATTGCAAATTTCTTCGGAGGTTCCCTCAACAAGCTTGCAGGCGGTGTCGGTCAGATAAGCGTTGAAAGAACCAGCAGACTCTTCCGCGCAGAGGTTTTCGGTTGGCTGCCGCTTCCCGAAACTTTGAAGCAGATGTTCTTTGATTACGGTTTTATGGTTTACGCCGCAATCATAATTGCAATACTTGTTCAAATCTTCCTCAAACGCACCAATCGCGGACTCAATCTCAGGTCCGTTGGTGAAAGCCCTGCAACAGCGGATGCTGCCGGCATAAATGTCACCCGTTACAAGTATCTTGCAACCTGTATCGGCGGCGGAATAACCGGGCTCGGCGGCGTTTACTATGTTATGGACTACATCAAGGGAACATGGGCAAACGACGGAACGATTGAAAACCTTGGCTGGCTTGCGGTTGCGCTCGTTATTTTTGCAACATGGAAACCCACCCGTGCAATATGGGGCTCCTACCTTTTCGGAATCTTTTTCTGGGCATACCTTCTGATCGCTTCCGGATTGACAAGGCGGTCACAGGAGTTGTTCAGGATGCTGCCCTATATCGTTACAATAATCGTACTCATTATTGTTTCGCTGCGCAGGAAAAAGGAGGACCAGCCCCCGGCAGCCCTCGGCCTGTCTTATTTCCGTGAGGAACGTTGAAAAATGCATTCAATTACACAAAATTAAAAGTATAAGTTCGGGAGTTTTCGGAATGAATGACCTTGAGCCGAAAATTCCCGAATTTCTGAGGCAGAGCGTCACTCGGTTCGATTTTGGATTTTACCGAAAATATTCACATTTTGTACATAAATCGAGCGGAATTATCGTTGATTTTGCCGCATAGGTTTGGCATAATAAGGTAAAGATCGGCGGTTTTGACATCCGAATGACGGTGAGCGGATCTTCTGCCGTGCAGCTGCGGCGAAAAGTTAAAACAAAAAGAAAAACAAGATGGAACGGAGAAAAACAATGGGATTCAAAAATGACAGCGTATACAGAACGAGACGGATACTCTGCCTTGTTATTTTTGTTCTGCTGCTTTCAATTATTGTTGTGTGCATATCGCTCGCCTGCCGCGGAACATGTGCAAACCACGGCGACTCGCACGGCCCGGCGAGCGCAAAGCCGTCCGCACCGCAGCCTGCGGTCACGGATACGCCCGCATTGCAAACGGAACCTGCTCAGACGGATAATCCTCCGGCAACTCAAACAGCAGAAACCCCGGCTCCTTCCGACGGAATCCCGCTTGTTGTTACGGAAGGCGACATGAATGCCGTCATGGCAAGACTGGAGCAGCTTAAAACACTTCCTTCGGACAAAACGATCATCCTGCTTGACGTTGGACACGGAGGATTTGACCCCGGTTCGATCGGACTTGATACGGGAGTTCGTGAAGATGAACTGAACCTTCAGGTTGCACGGTTCGTTGCGCAAAAATTAGGCGAAAAGGGTTACTATGTCTTTATGACGCGCATGGGCTCATATGCCGTTGCGGAAACCAAAAACGAGGATATGCGCCTGCGCAAAGAGTTCATGAAACTCGATATTTTCGATGCTGCAATCAGTATTCACATGAATTCGTACCCGGACGATCGCAGCGTTGACGGCACACGGCTCTTCTACTACAAAGAGGGCACCAAAGGACAGACGCTTGCAACAATTATCCTTGACGAAATCTGCAAAGCAACGGGGCAGCGCAATCGCGGGACAAACAGCGGAGATTTGATGGTTGTACGCGAGCCTGTCGCGCCGAGCGCACTCGTTGAATGCGGATTCATTTCCAATGCAAATGAGGAGCGTTTGCTCGCAAATCCAAATTATCAGGAAACGCTTGCTCAGGCGGTCGCAGACGGTGTTGAAAAGTTCTTTAACTCCGACAATTGAGCCTTGTAGTGCAGATATTGCTGAAATGATAAAGAATCACGAAAAATCCGCGCAGAAAAAACTGTGCGGATTTTTGATTAAGTCACGTTTATAACACTTTATTCCACAAAATTCGTCCCATACCGCCATTTTTTGCCAAATTTGCAAATGGCGAAAAACAAACACAATCAAAAAGCAATTGCTAAGCCGAGCTGAAAACGAAAACTAACAGAGTAAAAACAAAATTAATATTGCAATACGAGAATAAACAGTAAAATCGAAACGGAAAACACTGTCGTTTTATCCCGCTGCAACCGGATTGAAAATGCGGTGAAATCAACAAATTTTGCGATTCGGGTTGCATTTTTTGAGATATGTGTTATAATGTATACGATGCGTTGAGTAAGGGGTGCGATCAGGGGCACGGAGCAGCGCATCAAAAAGCACAAACGGCTGACGGCTGAGCCGCCGCCGAAAACGAAGTCCCCGCTTTTGTGCGATCGGGCGGGGAGCCGCAGGCATCGGGCGCACGGTGCAAACGGCAAACCAAGTGCATTTGTTAGAAAGACAGATGGGAAGGAGGCAGTATGAAAAAGCTGTTATCGGAAGCAGCAATTCGTGCAAAACGTATTTTTCTTGCAATCGCATCATTCTTCAGCACATTGTGGGCAAAGGTTCTTTCAACATTCCGAAAGAGCAAAAACGCTGAAGCAAAAACAACGTATTCACTCAACAACAAAAGCTCCGCGGGAGGAGCGGGCAAACATGTTTCCGCCGCAGGAGGCAAGGTGCTTTCATTCTTTAAGAGACTGCCTGCTCTTGCAGTGAAATACAGGCTTGCAGTATCATGTATCATGGTCGTCATAATCGGCGCAATCGTTATCGGCGTTGCGCTGGGCGGCAAATCTTCAAAAACTTTCAAGGGCGATCAGCAGGCTCTGCACTCGAGTGACAACCCGGCGGCGGTCACCCAATCCCCTCAGAACACCGAACCGGGATCCACCGATGACCCCGGTGCAGCGATGGAGCAGCCCGGCGATACCGACCCGACCGAAACCACGACACCTCAGGCAACGCATAACATCTATATCACTCCCGTGCCGATCATTTCAATGCGTCCCGTTGACGAAACAAAGGACGTTGCGAAAGCAGGAGAACACAACGATGTGATTCCCGATGTTCAGGAAAGGCTCATGATCCTTTGGTACATGGATCAGGATGAACCCACGGATTATTTCGGAAATATAACAAAAAATGCATTGCGCGTATTCCAGCGCAGGAACGAACTTGAGGTCACGGGCAGACTTGATCCCGCAACATACGAACTGCTTATGTCGAATGATGCAAAGGCATACCTCTGCATGATCGGCGATTCGGGACAGGATGTTGTTGCTGTCAAGCAAAGACTTTACGAACTCGGCTATGTCGATACGGAGGACGGCGGGTTTGACGAAGCGATGGAAGCCGGCGTAAAGGAATTCCAGGCAGCAAACAATCTTTCCGTTGACGGAAAAGTCGGAAGAAACACAAAAGAAGCTCTTTATAACCCGGAATGCGTTCCGAAAGCGTTTAATATCGGTGATTCGGGCGACAACATCCTGCTCTATCAGAACAGGCTTCAAAAACTCGGTTATCTCACAACGGAGCCCGACGGCATCTACGGAACCGATACTCAGATGGCGGTTCGCAGGTTCCAAGAGCAGAATTCGCTTATTGCGGACGGCTATCTCGGACCTATCACGAGGGATACGCTGATGAGCGATGACGCAGTCGGCAATGCGCTCAGCTACTCCATGCACGGGTCGGATGTTAAAAATGTTCAGCAGAGACTGTATGAGCTTAACTATCTCCGCGCAAAGAATATCAACAGCTACTACACAAGCATTACCGAAAAAGCCGTGAAGCTTTTCCAAAAAAATAATGGACTTACCGTTGACGGCAAAGTCGGAAGGCATACCATGAATGTTCTGTTTTCCGATGATGCGGTGCGCGCCTCCTCCCCGGTAACGGATGGCGGAACCGGAGGCGGCGGTGGCGGCGGCGGCGGAAGCAATCCTACGCCCAAGCCTTCCGATCCCGATCCGGATCCCGATCCCGGTGAAGGCGCAAGTGAGCGTATCGACAGGTTTATCCGCATTGCGCGGAGCAAACTCGGTTGTCGCTACGTTCGCGGCGGAAAAGGGCCGAACGTGTTTGACTGCTCCGGTTTTGTATACTGGTGCATCAATCAGGCAGGCATTTCGCAGGGCTACATGACGAGTTACATGTGGCGCAGCTGCACCCGCTATCAGCGCAACAACAATATCAACAACGTCAAACGCGGAGATGTAATCGTTTATTACGGTCACGTTGCAATATGCAGCGGCAAGTGGACAATGATCGATGCATCGCAGTCCAACGGCAGGATCGTTGAACGCTCGTTCAATTCCAACTATTGGCACCGCAACTTCATCTGCTCATTCCGCATATTCAGATAATATCGGAAAAGCAGTCGAACAGAAAATTTAACTTCATAAGGCGGAGCGGTGAATGCATTGCTCCGCCGATTTCTTTTGCGGCAAAAAAACACTTGCAATTATCCTTCGAATGCTGCATAATGAAAAGCGCAAAGAAACAACACAAAAAGGCATGAAGCAGCCGACGGTGCATAAAGGCAACGACATATAAGTGCCGACGGCATATGCCGATGCAAAAAAGAACGGACAGCGAATGACTATGAAAAAAGAAAGCAGACGCAATATTTCAAAAAAAACGGTTTATTTCGGCATTGTTTTCACAGCGGCGGGTTTTGCTTTGCTTGCTGTGCTTTTTGCGATGACGGGCAAACAAAACTCAACCATGAGCAGGCTTCGGGCGGAAAGGGAGGAACAGCAGCGCAAACTTCAGGAAGCCGAAATTCAGCAGGAGGGGCTTCAAGAGCTGAATGCATATATTTCGAGCAGTGAATTCCTGATAAGATACATGCGCGAAACGCAAGGATATATGCTGGACGGAGATATAAGGTTTGATGTTGATGATCCGAATGCAATTATCACAACATCGGTGCCGATTTCAAGCGCACCGGTCTCTGCCGACGCTCACGATACGCCGGAACCGGCGGAGCCGACAGCAGAACCCTGAAGAGGCGCAATCTGCGAATACAACCTGCAAAGGAGTAAAAAATGGCGGATACTTACATAAAAAAAGACATTGTCGGCAAAGCGGATTCCGCTGCGGTTATTGATATAGGTTCAAACTCAATCAGATATGCGGCGGGCAGGAACGGAAAAAAACTCGTAATAACAACGCGTCTCGGCTCAGGCCTTGCACAAACCGGGCGGGTTGATGAGGAACGAATGGAAAAGAGCATTTCCGTAATTTCAGCTTTGGCATCGAATGCCCGTCATTCGGGATACGTCCCCTTCGCCTATGCGACAAGTGCGGTCCGCGATGCATCGAACAAAGCTGAATTTGTAAACAGATTAAAGCAAAAATGCGGTATCACGGTCGATGTTTTGAGCGGAGAAAGAGAGGCGCAGTATGCGTTTGAAGCGGCATGTAATTCTTCCGACGGGTGCAGCGCACTCATTGATATCGGCGGCGCGTCAATGCAGATTGCGGAGGCAAAAAGTAAGGTGAGTTATCCGATAGGCTGCGTCCGCGGTAAGGATATTGCGCTGCAAAACAGCGGCAAAACGGACTGCGATGATGATTTTGAGACGCAGCGTACCGCAATAAACCGATATATGGATGAAATAATCGGCACGCCGAACCGACGGCTCGGAAAATGTGCGGGAATCGGCGGAACAATAACCACTCTTGCTGCTCTTTCGCTCGGTATGCGTGAATATGACCGCGATGAAATTGAAAAGGCTGTTCTTAACAAGTCAGAGGTTGAACAGCTGATTGTAGGATTGAGCTCAATGGGTGCGGAAAGAAAACTGAACCCGCTGCTCAGAGAAAGGCATGACGTCATAATGTATGGGGCGGCTGTTCTGGCACATGCAATGGAGCTGTTCGGGATTGAAGAGGTTCATGCCCGTGATCGTGACGGCTTGGACGGGTACATGCAGTATGTGACGGAGCATTTGCTCTGACGGAAACTGCCGAAGGTTGTGCCGAAAAATAAGCGAAAAAAAAGAAAAGCATTGCTTGAGGAGGATTGAATAATGAGACTGATTATAGCGTCAAACAATAAAAATAAGATTCGTGAGATTAAAGAGATACTCGGTGACAAATTTGAAGAAATTGTTTCAATGAGAGAAGCGGGCATTGAACTCGATGTTGAAGAGGATGCAGATTCATTCATCGGCAATGCACGCAAAAAAGCGGAGGAAACAGCGAAACTTTGCCCGCAGGATGCCGTGCTTGCGGATGATTCGGGCCTTTGTGTCGATGCTCTGAACGGCGCACCGGGAGTGTATTCGGCAAGATTTGCCGGTGAGGGGCATGATGACGCCGCAAACAGGGCAAAGCTTTTTGCCGAACTTCGGGATGTTCCCGCCGAAAGAAGAACTGCGCATTTTGCATGTGCAATGGTGCTTGTGCGTCCGGGAGAGCCCAATATTGAGGTTGTCGGAAGGGTTGACGGCCGCATTCTGTTCGAAGAGCGCGGTGAAAACGGTTTCGGATATGATAATATGTTTTTGTATGAACCGTTCGGCCTGAGTTTTGCGGAAATCGATGCCGAACGCAAGAACGGCGTCAGCCACAGGCGCAGAGCGTTGGAACTGGTGCTCGATGCGCTGAAAAAACAGTAATTGTTTCAACAGAAGATACAGGGTAAAAAACAAAGCAAAAAACAAATGCCTCCGCGGAATGTGGCGGACTCGGGGAGAACATACGAAGGATGAGAGTTGCAGTTGTCAGCGATACACACGGCTGCCTGTCCATGCTTGACAGGTGCATTAAACTCGCAGGTCAGGTTGATGCGTGGTGTCATTTGGGGGATTTGACTTCGGATGCCGAAGCGCTCATGAGCAGAACGAATGCAAAGGTTTATGCGGTGCGCGGGAATTGCGATTATTTCGGAGGCTCGGCGCAAAGATACGAGAGCGAAGCCGTTGTTGAGCTTGGCGGAGCAAGAATCCTGATGATGCACGGCCATACGCACGGAGTCAGCCCGTATTCGTATGACAAAGCTGCATACAGGGCGGAGGAACTGCATTGCTCCGTGCTGCTGTTCGGACACACGCATATTTCAATCGTGAACAATGACGGGAGAGTGCTTGCGGTGAATCCGGGCAGCCCGTCCTGTCCGCGCGGAGGCAGAAGTCCCTCGTTTGCTCTGCTCGAAATTGAGAACGGCGATGTGCGGGCGGAAATTATAACAATGTGAAAATTTACGCCGAATTTATTTCGAGAAAACGAAAAAGGAAAAACATACCAAAATACTCGGAATTCAAGGAGGCGCGGTATTTTAAACTACAAACAAGACAAAAAATAAATATATTATTGAACTCCGCAGAACGGCAAATGTCGATTTGCGGTTTTTTTGTCTGAATTTCGGGCATTTGAAGCCCGTTTTTTGCCGCAGCAAGCAAATTTTCGGGAAAAACACGCACGCGAACAAGCTCGAATTATAAAAAGTATAATATCGATATTTCTTTCGCCTGCTTGCAAAAAGCATGGTTGCGTGTTATAATCACAATTGGCATAGGCGAATGCAAAAAATGAAAGTATTTGCCGTTCGTGCCGATTTATATCGAAGTCATACAATGAATGAGTATAGATTCGAAAGGAGCAATCACAGTCAATGTATAAGATTACGCTGAGAAAAGAACTCAATCCGACCGTCACCATGATGGAAATCGAAGCTCCCCTCGTGGCGAAAAAGGCAGAACCCGGTCAGTTCATCATTCTGCGCGTCAACGAAGACGGCGAGAGAATCCCCCTGACCATTGCGGGTTATGACAGAGAAAAGGGCACAGTAAGAATCATTTTCCAGATTGTCGGTGCAACAACAACTCTGCTTAATGCAAAAAAAGAAGGCGAATACATTCAGGATTTCGTCGGTCCCCTTGGCGTTGCAACCCATATCGAAGGGCTGAAGCGCGTTTGCATCGTTGGCGGCGGCGTGGGCTGCGCGATCGCTCTGCCCATTGCACAGAAGCTGCATGAAATGGGCTGCGAGGTAACAAGCGTTATCGGTTTCCGCAGCAAGGATCTGCTGATTCTTGAAGATGAGTTCAAAGCTGCTTCCGACAGGCTCTTTGTTATGACAGACGACGGTTCTTACGGCAGGCACGGCAATGTTTGCGTACCTCTCAACGAAATGTTCGCAAACGGCGAAAAATTCGATGAAGTTATCACCATCGGTCCGTTGATCATGATGAAATTCGTTGTTGCAGCCGTCAAGCCCACGGGCATTCCCTGCACGGTTTCAATGAACCCGATAATGATCGACGGCACAGGCATGTGCGGCGGCTGCCGCCTCACCCTGCACAGGGACGGCGAGCGCATTACAAAGTTCGCATGTGTTGACGGCCCCGACTTCAACGGCTATGAAGTTGATTTTGACGAAGCAATGAGCAGAGGTGCGATGTATCGCGATTTCGAACGCCATGCGCTCGAAGAAACCTGCAATCTTCTCAACAAGGAGGTAAAATAATATGCCTAACATGAGCCCCAAAAAGAACGAAATGCCCACCCAGGCACCCGAAGTACGCGCACACAACTTTAACGAGGTTGCAACCGGCTATTCCGAAGAGACCGCGCTTGACGAGGCGCTCCGCTGTCTCAACTGCCCGAAGATGCCCTGCGTCAGCGGCTGCCCGGTCAACATCCATATCCCCGAGTTTATCGCAAAGATTCGCGAGAACGATTTCGAGGGCGCATATCAGGTCATTCAGCAGACCTCCTCTTTGCCCGCAGTCTGCGGCAGGGTATGTCCTCAGGAACTCCAGTGCGAAAGCAAGTGCGTTCGCGGCATCAAAGGCGAACCCGTCGGCATCGGCAGACTTGAACGCTTTGTTGCAGATTGGCACAATGCACATTCTTCCGAAGCTCCCAAAGCCGCGCCTTCCAACGGCCACCGCGTTGCAGTTGTAGGTTCCGGCCCCTCCGGTCTTACCTGCGCGGGCGACCTTGCCAAGAAGGGCTATAAAGTCACCGTTTACGAAGCTTTGCACACCGCAGGCGGTGTTCTTGTTTACGGTATTCCCGAATTCCGTCTGCCCAAGGCAATTGTTCAGAAGGAAGTTGACAACCTGACCGCCATGGGCGTTGATATGGAAACCAACACCGTTATCGGCAAGACTCTCACCATTGACGAGCTGTTCGAACAGGGCTTTGAAGCTGTTTTTGTCGGTTCCGGTGCAGGCCTTCCCAACTTCATGAACATCCCCGGTGAGGCATACAAAGGCGTTTACTCCGCAAACGAATTCCTGACCCGCAGCAACCTCATGAAGGCATACAAGGCTGATCCCGTGACCCCCATCATGAAGGGCGGAAACGTTGCGGTCGTCGGCGGCGGCAACGTTGCAATGGATGCTGCAAGGACTGCGCTGCGCCTCGGTGCGGACAAGGTCTATATCGTTTATCGCCGCTCCCTTGAGGAACTTCCCGCTCGCCGTGAGGAAGTTGAACACGCAATGGAAGAGGGCATTGAATTCAAACTGCTCAACAATCCCGTTGAGATTCTCGGTTACAACAACCCCGATGACAAGCGCGATCCCAAGAACGGTTTCGTCACCGGCATGAAGTGCATCCGCATGGAACTCGGCGAACCCGATGAAAAGGGCCGCCGCCGTCCCGTTCCCGTGCCCGGCAGCGAGTTTGTGCTTGATGTCAACACCGTTATCATCGCAATCGGCACCAGCCCCAACCCTCTCATCAAGTCCACCACCAAGGGTCTTGAGGTAAACAAAAAGGGCGGAATTGTTGTTGAAGAAGGAACAGGTCTCACAAGCCGCGAAGGCGTTTACGCCGGCGGTGATGCCGTTACCGGTGCCGCAACCGTTATTTCCGCAATGGGTGCGGGCAAGGCGGCTGCAAAGGCAATCGACGAGTATCTCAGCAATAAATAATCGATTTAAAACTGCAATTTCGGCATAAAAACCGAAATTCGGCAATGAATTCGGCAATGAAAAAGATACTTGGCACAGTATCAATTTGATACGGTATCAAATACGCTCCGCTGCCCGAAACACGGCGGCGGAGCGCGGAAAAACAAAACCGAACAAAAACAATTTGCAGATTAAATCTCTGCCGACCGAAAAGCATTGCGCGCGCATCATGCGTGCGGCATCGGTTCGGCTCGGGAGACCTGCAGGGACTTTCCGGGCTTTTGTTTTTCAAAGGGATTTAAAAACAAATTTGTTTCAAAACAAAATCGACAGTTTCCGAAATTACGAGGAAACAGCGATTTCAAAATATCTATTTTAATAAGGAGACGGAAAATGAACAAAGAGTTCGATTACAACGTGCTCGATGAAATTCTGAAAGAACACAATTACGATGAATCCCACACCGTTACCATTCTTCAGGAAGTTCAGGCACACTACAGCTACCTGCCCAAGGAAGCTTTCCCTTATCTTGCGGAAAAGCTCGGCGTACCCGAGGCAAAGATTTACGGCGTTGCAACATTCTATGAGAATTTCTCCCTTGAACCCAAGGGCACGAATATCATTCGCTGCTGCGACGGCACGGCTTGCCACGTTCGCCATTCCACCGAAGTTCTTGACTATCTGCGCAAGGAACTCGGCCTTTCCGCAGCGAAGAGAACAACGGATGACCTTAAATTCACCGTTGAAACAGTTTCATGTCTCGGCGCATGCGGTCTTGCACCGGTCATCACCGTAAACGGCAAAGTCTATTCCCAGATGACAAAGGAAAAGGCAGCCGAAGTCCTTAAGGAACTCAGGGAGGAGAATTAACATGCTTAAAAACAGGCAGGATCTTATCGCGCTTCGCGAGGGCTGCATGGCTGCGGCTCAGCTCCAGAAAAGAAGGATTCTTGTTTGCGCCGGCACGGGCTGCGTATCCAGCGGCTCACTGAAGATCTTTGACAGGCTCAAAGAACTCATCGAAGCAAACGGCATCAGCTGCCCCGTCGAACTCAAGGTTGAACCCCATGAACCCGGCATCCATGGCGGCGAGTGCGCATGTCACGCTCAGGCAGAAAATGCCGATAACAGCATCGCAATGAAAAAGAGCGGCTGCCACGGCTTCTGCGAAATGGGTCCCCTTGTTCGCATCGAACCCGAGGGATACCTCTACACCAAGGTTAAGCTTTCCGATTGCGAAGAAATCGTTGAAAAAACGATTCTCAACAACGAGCCCATCGACAGGCTTGCATATAAGCGCAACGGCGAAATCTACAGGAAACAGGAAGAAATTCCATTCTACAAAAACCAGACCCGCATCGTTCTTGAACACTGCGGCCACATTGATGCACTTTCCGTCAAGGAATATCTCAGCATCGGCGGTTACACCGCTTTTGAAAAGGCTCTGTTCGACATGACTCCCGATGATATCGTTAACGAAATCTCCGAGTCCAAGCTCCGCGGCAGAGGCGGCGGCGGCTTCCCCACCGGCAAAAAGTGGGCACAGGTCAAAGCACAAAAAGCCGAACAGAAATACGTTGTCTGCAACGGCGACGAGGGCGACCCCGGCGCATTCATGGACAGGAGCATCATGGAAGGCGACCCGCACCGTATGCTCGAAGGTATGATGATCGCAGCAGTTGCCTGCGGCGCAACCGAAGGTTATATCTATGTCCGTGCCGAATACCCCCTTGCGGTATTCAGGCTCCGCACCGCAATCGAACAGGCAAAGGAAATCGGCCTGCTCGGCAAGAACATTCTCGGCAGCGGCTTTGATTTCGATCTCCATATCAACCAGGGCGCAGGCGCATTCGTTTGCGGCGAAGGTTCCGCATTGACCGCTTCCATCGAAGGCAAGCGCGGTATGCCCCGCACCAAGCCCCCGCGCACCGTTGAACACGGTCTGTTCGAAATGCCCACCGTTCTCAACAACGTTGAAACCTATGCAAACGTTCCTTCCATCATCTCCAAGGGCGCAAAGTGGTTCTGCACCATCGGTACCGAATCCAGCCCCGGCACGAAGGCGTTCGCAATCACCGGCAATATTGCAAACACCGGTCTTATCGAAGTCCCCATGGGCACCACTCTGCGCGAAGTCGTCTATACTGTCGGCGGCGGTATGCGCGGTGAAGGTCAATTCAAAGCCGTTCAGATCGGCGGTCCTTCCGGCGGCTGTCTGACCGAAAAAGATCTTGACCTGCCCCTTGATTTCGACTCCCTCAAGAAAGTCGGCGCAATGATCGGCTCCGGCGGCCTTGTCGTCATGAACGACAAAACCTGCATGGTCGAAGTTGCACGCTTCTTCATGCACTTCACCCAGAACGAATCCTGCGGCAAGTGCACCCCCTGCCGTGAAGGCACCAAGCGTATGCTTGAGATCCTTGAGCGCATCGTTCACGGCAAGGGCGAAGAAGGCGACATCGAGCTGCTGCTCGAACTTGCGGACACCGTATCTTCCACCGCTCTTTGCGGTCTCGGAAAATCCGCACCCAACCCCGTCGTCAGCACGATTAAAAACTTCCGCGACGAATACGAAGCGCATATTTTCGAAAAACGCTGCCCCACCGGCAACTGCGCAAGGCTGAAGAGAATCGTGATCGATCCCGCAGTCTGCAAAGGCTGCTCCAAGTGCGCAAGGCAGTGCCCCGCAGGCGCGATCAGCGGCGAGCTTAAGAGCCCGTTCCATATTGACCTTACAAAGTGTCTCCGCTGCGGCGCATGTATCACCGCCTGCCCGTTCCACGCAATCAGGGAGGAATAAACAATGGAAAAGAAATTTATGTATGTTGACGACATCGCCGTTGAGCTTAACGGCGAGAAGAACGTCCTTGAAGTTATCCGCAAGGCGGGCATCGACATGCCCACCCTTTGCTACCACCCCGAGCTGTCCATCTACGGCGCATGCCGTATGTGCATGTTTGAAAACGAGCGCGGCGGTCTTGATGCTGCATGTTCCGCACAGCCCCGTGCCGGCATGAAGGTTTATACAAACACCGAAAGGCTCCGCAAGTATCGCAAGAATATCATCGAGCTGCTGCTTGCAAACCATTGCCGCGACTGCAACACCTGCGAAAAGAACGGAAACTGCAAACTCCAGCAGCTTGCAAAGCGTTACGATGTTCGCACCGTTCGTTTCCCCAACACCGCAAAGAACGATGTTGACGATTCTTCCGTAAGCATCACCCGCGATGCAAGCAAGTGCATCCTCTGCGGTCAGTGCGTCCGTATGTGCAACGAGGTTCAGTCCGTCGGCGCGATCCACTATGCGCACCGCGGTTCTCATATGCTCATCAGCACCGCCTTTGAACGTCCCATTGCCGAAACCGTATGCGTCGGCTGCGGTCAGTGCGCGGCAGTCTGCCCCGTCGGTGCAATCACCATCAAGCAGGATACCGCAAAGGTTTGGAAGGCGATCGCCGATAAGAACCTTGTTGTAACGGCGCAGGTTGCTCCCGCTGTCCGCGTTGCGATCGGCAAGGAACTCAACATGCCCGAAGGAACCGATGTCATGGGCAAACTCGTTGCCGCAATGCATCGCATGGGTATCGACAAGGTATACGACACATCCGTCAGTGCCGACCTCACCATCCTTGAAGAAACCGCAGAATTTGTTGAACATCTCGGCAAAAATACCGGAATGCCCCTGTTCACTTCCTGCTGCCCCGGCTGGATTCAGTTTGCAGAGAAGAAGCATCCCGAAATCATGCCCTATATCTCCACCTGCAAATCCCCGATGCAGATGCTTTCCGCGCTCATCGTCGAGCAGCAGAAGGATTGCGAAAAGAAACATTTCAACATCGCCGTAATGCCTTGCACCGGCAAAAAATTCGAGGCTGCACGCAGCGAATTCACCCATGACGGCAAGCCCGATGTTGATGCTGTTATCACAACTCAGGAGCTCATCCACATGATCAGGACTGCCGGCATCGAATTCGATACCGTTGTTCCCGAAGCTATCGATGCACCTTTCGGCATGTTCTCCGGTGCAGGCGTCATTTTCGGCGCAACCGGCGGCGTTACCGAGGCTGTTCTCCGCAGGGTTTCCGATGACAAGTCCATCAATGCAATCCGCAGCATCGGCAATTGCGGCGTTCGCGGCACCGAAGGCGTGAAGGAATTCACCGTTCCCTTCAACGGCGGCGAACTGCGTATTGCGGTCGTAAGCGGTCTCGGCAATGCCGAGAAGCTTATCAAGCAGCTTCTTGCAAAAGAAGTCAGCTTTGACTTTGTTGAAGTTATGGCGTGCCCGGGCGGCTGCGTAAACGGCGGCGGTCAGCCTGTTACCCTCGAAAATGCAAAGAAGGTCAGGGCGGACGGTCTGTATTCTTCCGATATGACCAACACGCTTAAGACTTCCGACACCAACCCCCTCATGGATAAGCTCTATGCCGATTATGTCAAGGGCAGGAACCATGAGATGCTCCACGTTCACTATAAACATAACTGAGTCATTGTGCACGGTTTGCGCATGAGTCGATAACATAGGAAGTGAATTTCACAGAAATTAACTTTCACAGAAATTGACTTTTCATAGAAACAGACTTTCACTCCGTCCGAATGTGATTTCGGACGGAGTGAATTTATTGCCCGGAGTGAGCTTTTTATGAGAAACGGGCTGTTTAAAGTTCTTATTCTGCTCGATGATACCGGAATTCGTGAGTTAGAAGTGCCGAAACGAAGTTTCATGGTAATGTAAAATAATAAACAGAGCAGAAAGGACAGTTCGCTGTTCTTTTTTGCATTTTTGATGAAGACGGGGGTTGAAAAAACAACTTGAATGGTATAATATAAAGAACAGAAAATACTCGGACGGAGGTAATTCCGAAATGAAATTAACCAAAGAAAACTTCATGCTTTTTAACGATAATTGGGCCCTCGTCACAGCGGGCAGCCTGACGCATTACAACACGATGACGATAAGCTGGGGCAGTCTCGGCTGCATATGGAACGGTGAGGATTCGGCGCGCCCGATAGTTTCCGTTTATGTCAAACCCTGCCGCTATACGCATGATTTCATTGAAAAAAACGAAATTTTTACGGTCACATTCTTTGATAAAAAATACAAGCCCGATCTCGGCATTCTCGGCAGAGAGTCAGGCCGCGACGGTGATAAAGTTGCAAAAACGTCACTCACTCCGATTGCGGTTGGCGGCAGTGTCGGCTTCAGGGAAGCGGACACAACAATAGTTTGCAGAAAAATATATAAACAGGATTTTGATACCGCAAACATGCCGAAGTCGGTGATTGAGGCTTATTATCAGACCGAAGCACCGCACACGATGTATATGGGTGAGGTGCTTGAAATAATCGAAAAGAAATAAGAAGCATACGGATAAGGACAGAGCTGCCCTGCAATAATATCTGCGCCGGCATCCGCGGCGATACTAATCATGAAAGAAAAAATTGCTGATAAGGATTGGAATTTTACACCGCTTGCACATGAATACTTTCATTGCGGCGGAAAAACGGGAGTGCTGCTTCTGCATGGCTTCACAGGTACTCCCGCAAACATGCATTCAATTTGGAGATGTCTTGAAGCCGACGAACAGGAATGCCGCTTGAATACAGCGGTCGAAAACGAAAACGGATACACAATTTACGCTCCGTTGCTGTCGGGTCACGGGACAAATCTGCGGAACATGCGGAAATCATGCGCACGGGAATGGATAGATGATGCGTTAAAGGCTTATGACCGATTGACTGCGGCGGGATGCGAAAAAATCTATGTTGCCGGGTTAAGCATGGGCGGGCTGCTTGCTGCAATTGTTGCTTCCGAAAGACGAGTTGACGGCGTAATTATGATCTGCGCACCGGCGAAGATGAAGCTTTATCTGCATATTTGCAGATTTATTTCGCTTGCGGTGCCTTATATTATAACGGGTGAACCTCACTGGAAGGAGGATGAGGAAGCGCAAACTTATATGGGCATGGCCACAGCAAGAATTTCCGATTTGAACAAAATACGCCGCCGCGCAAACAAGGCTGTTTCAAAAATAACCGCACCGCTGCTCGTAATCCAGTCGCGAGAGGATAACAAGGTTGCACACGGCAGCGCGGAACGGATTCTTCGGAGTGCAGAATCAGCCAAAATTGCGGAAGCTGTATTTTTTTCGGGTGCGAAGCACGGAATAACATACAGCAACAAGAGGGGTGAGGCGGCCGAATGTGTAAAAAACTTCATTGCAGCGCAAGATTCGTGGGGATAAAAATGCGCCTTTTGAGAGCTGCCGCAGAAATGCCCGCATCGACCGAAAAGGAGTTATTTCTGCGGCTGCCGACTGTGCCGAATTTGCAAAAAAAAGCGGAATTTGCGAATATACTTTTTAATATAATGAACGAAAAGAGGGCAAAAAGGGGTTATAAACGTCGAAAGGGAATTGCAGCATTCCGGGAGGGGTATGAACAACACGGAAAGCATGGTGGCGTAAAAAGGGACGGAAAGAAAAATGGAAAAAGGTGTTGACAAAAGCTTGCGGGGGAGGTATAATAGCAAAGCTGTCGGACGAGAGAGACAAGCGAGCGAAACCGAGGTGAGAGCCGAGGGGTGCGAACGGAAGTGAGCAGCGCGAGCGAGTCGAGGGGAAGGCAGCCCGGTGAGAGGACGGAAGTTCGGGAACCGGATGTTCCTTGAAAACCGTATAGTGAACCAAGAAGAGATGCTCGAGAGAGCAGATCAAGCGCAAACAAACAAAAGTAATTTTGAGACGACCGGCGGTCTGTCGGATGACGAAGTCGCGAGACAGACGCAAAAGAAATAAGAGCAAAAGCGCGAGCTTTTAAAGGATTTTAACTCAAGAGTTTGATCCTGGCTCAGGACGAACGCTGGCGGCGTGCTTAATACATGCAAGTCGAACGGAGTTAAGGGTTTCGGCCTTTAACTTAGTGGCGAACGGGTGAGTAACGCGTGAATAACCTGACTCAAAGAGGGGGATAACAACGGGAAACTGTTGCTAATACCGCATGAGACCACAACACCGCATGATGAAGGGGTCAAAGATTTATCGCTTTGAGAGGGGTTCGCGTCCCATTAGGTAGTTGGAGGGGTAACGGCCCACCAAGCCAACGATGGGTAGCCGAGCTGAGAGGCTGATCGGCCACACTGGAACTGAGACACGGTCCAGACTCCTACGGGAGGCAGCAGTGGGGAATATTGGGCAATGGGCGAAAGCCTGACCCAGCAACGCCGCGTGAGGGAAGAAGGTTTTCGGATTGTAAACCTCTGTCCTATGTGACGAAGGAAGTGACGGTAGCATAGGAGGAAGCCCCGGCTAACTACGTGCCAGCAGCCGCGGTAATACGTAGGGGGCGAGCGT
>OGQV01000969.1_pt1 | contig 23563 bp, 24 predicted proteins | sample 1553311 | NCBI WGS metagenome assembly OGQV01 (sample SAMEA2579976, study PRJEB22360) | human gut metagenome
CCCCCGACCAGCTGATTACAAATCAGCTGCTCTGGCCAACTGAGCTACATCGGCAGTATTCACCGTTTTGGATTGCAAAAGTAGGCATAAAAAATTTATCGCGCAAATTATTCGGGATAAATTTTCTACTTTTTCACTCTTCTCAAAGAACCGCGCCCGATCGTCCTGACTTCAGGGGCGAAATCGGGTGCAAAGATAGGAAAAGTTTTGGATAACGCAACAGCTACCGCAAAAAATATTACCTCCCCGGGCCAACTATGTCACCCCGCCGCCCGGACGGCGTCCCGGCGGCTCCCGGGCGGCAGGTTCCCGGGCCTTCGACACCTATTTTTATATGCAAACCCGAATGCGCGCTTTTTCCCGATCTTCGGCGCCGGGGGCCTGCCGCCTTTATCGTTCGGCGCGTTTTGCCGAATCGAGCGCCATCCGGCTTTGAAACCGTCCCGCTTTTTTCGTATCTTTACCGCTACGAATTCACGCACTATGGAAACCATCCCCCTCTTCGGCCCTTACGCGCTCCGGCGGCTCCGCACGGAGGACGCGCCGGACATCTTCGCCTCGATCGACACCCAACGCCGCTACCTGGGCCGCTGGCTCCCGTTCGTGGCCGACACGCACCGGATCGAGCAGACCCGGCAGGTGGTGGCCGGAATGCTCGCCGACACGGCCAATCCGGTCTTCACGCTCCGCAGCGGCAACGCCTTTGCGGGACTGATCGGCTTCAAATCGGCCGACGCCGCCAGGCGCAGCGTCGAGATCGGCTACTGGCTGCGCGAGGAGCAGCAGGGCAAGGGGATCATGGCGGCCGCCGTGCGGACGCTCTGCGACCTTGCGTTCGGGGAGATGGGCATGCGGCGTGTCGAGATCCGCTGCGGCACGGGCAACCTCCCGAGCAACCGCATTCCGCAGCGTCTCGGCTTCCTCCGCAGCCATGTCGAGCTACAGGGCGAACAGCTCTCCGACGGAGAGTGGATCGACCTGAACGTCTACGTGCTGGAACGCTGAAAACCAGATGGCATCCGCCCCGGCGTCACCCGCAAATCCGATCCGGCCCGATGTCCTACGCCGCGACCGGCCCGATGACGCCGTGCGCGGTTCATCCGACGTCGCATCGAAAAAAGGAGACCTGCGGAGAGGCCTCCTTTTCATCCTTTTTATCCGTGGCGGCCGGCGGCCCTATTTCTTCTTGATCGAGTTGATCAGCTGCGCGGGCGTCGCCTGAAGGTAATTCTTGCAGAAACGGCTGAACTGCGTGTAGTGACGGAACCCGTACTTGTTCATCAGCGCCTTGGTGCTGTCCTCGCCGTCGCGGATGTCGGTGAAGACCTTCAGCGCCTTCTGGCGCATCATCCAGTGGTAAACGCTGTCGTTGAAATGCTCGGCGAAGCGGCGTTTGAAGACCGAGAGGCTCATGCCCGCCAGCGAAGCCAGCTCGGCGACGCCCTGTGCCTTGTCGTAATTGTTGCAGACGAAGACGCGGAAATTGTCCTGCGGCTGAATCATCGACTGGAAGAAGTAGGCATGTTCGGTCGGCGTGTAGAGCACCTTGATCATCATAAAAAGCTCGGTGGCCTTCATCCGGTGGTAGCGGACGCAGTTGAACATCTGGCGGATCGTAAAAAATGTGCTCAAAAGGCGTTCTATCGCCGGATGCATCGAAAGCATGGGGACCGATTCGGTCGGAACGACCGAGTCGTAGGGCATCACCTTGTCGAAAATGTCCTGCTCGCAGAATTCGATCCGGTGGATGAGCGACAGCACGACCACATGCGTCTCGTCGTCCTGAGCCGTCACCACGAAGCGTTCGCTGCGGGCGAGACACACGCACTGTTTCGACGTAACCAGACGCACCGTGTCGTTTCCGTGTTCCAGCCTCAACGATCCCGACATCACGAAAAGGATGCGCACCATGCGGTCTGCGGGGAACGTCACCCCTTCTCCGGCTGCAAACGTAAGCTGTGAAAACCGACAATAGGTCGAATCGCCGATGCGGCGGAACGGCGCCGGAAACGTAGGACAACTACTACAATCCGCAGAACAACTCTCCTTCAATGCCGACTCCTCAAACTGCGGTTGGGGTTGATAATCCATAAACTTATTTGATCTGTGTAACGTGATTTTACGAACAAATATACAAAAAAATCAGGAAAAGCAAACAAATCAGCTCCCATGATGTCAAAAAAAGTCCCCGCCGCGACCAGCAGGGACCCTGAAAAGCGTTGTAACAACGGAAGAACCGCCTATTTGCAACTAATGATCAGAATTTTCGAAGACTCCCAGAACCGCACGGGATCGGTGATGATCAGTTTCTCGACGACCTTGTTCGCGTCGGTCACCAGTTCGTACGACCCCTCGGGATGCGAAGTGACGAGCGTCGCCTTCTTCTGTCCGACGGGGACCTCCGACAGCAGGCGCGAATCGGCCATCGTGAAGCTGTCGAAATTGCTGTTCCGTCCGACGGTCAGCGTCCGTCCGATGAATCCCTGCTTGTTGATGATCTGCGCGTCGCGCAACTCCTTCTCGGCCCCCACGATGTAATAGACCGTGTTGAGCTGGTTCTGCAACTCGACCTTCTCGCCGCTCAGGTTCTCGACCTCGGCGCTGCGGACAGCCACCTCCTCGGTCAGGCTCTTCACCTCGTCGCCCATCCGGACGAGACTCTCGCGCAGCTGCTCCACCTCGGCCTTCTTCTCCGCCAGCTGCCTGTTCATGTCGGCGATCATCTTCTCCAGACCGTCGATACGCAGATTGGCCTTGCGCAGCTGGGCCGCCGAACGTTGCAGCGACTCGATCTTCGCGCGGTTCTCCCGCAGCAGCCGGTCGATGGCCTTGATGTCGTTGTCGATCTCCTCGACGGGACGGCGGCCTCCCTCCGACTCCCCAGCCACGGTGATCAGGTTCTCGCGCGACTTGATCAGCGCGAGGTTCTCCGAGATGGCGTTGATGTCCGCGAACACGGCATTGATCAGCGAGTCCTTCGCGCTGACGACCAACTCCAGCGAATCGCTCCGGCTCTCGGCCTCGACGGCAACCTGCCTGCTCACGCAGGAGGCAAGGAGTGCAACGACGCCCAGCGCCGCGGCGGTTGCTATATGCTTCATCTTGTTTTTCATGGCTCCGACTCTTTAAGGGTTTACGGTCTTGTTTGCCTTCAGACGCAAATATATGCATAAAAATAAAATCTTGTACGGATTTTTTCACAAAGACCGGAAATTCCCTGCGGGGAATGAAAAACAACGGGCCGCAACCCTCGGTTGCAGCCCGTTATTTCGTAAATGCGCAAGCAGTTTTACTTCGCATTCTTCTTATCGTAGCGTTTTGCGTAACGGCTCATAAACTTATCGACGCGACCAGCGGTGTCAACCAACTTCATCTTACCCGTGTAGAACGGGTGCGAGGTGTTGGAAATTTCCATCTTATACACGGGATAGGTTTCGCCGTTCACTTCGATGGTTTCTTTTGTCGAAACGGCGGACCGACACAAAAACACGACGTCGTTGGACATGTCCTTGAACGCCACCAAACGATAATTCTCCGGATGAATACCCTTTTTCATTTCGTTGTTTTTGTTTTTAATTAATGCTTAAGCGCGACAAAGGTACGAATTAATTCGCAACAAACAAGCCCGCGTGCAAATTTTTTCACACCCGAAGCACCTCGGGGTTGCGCAATCTGAATACTTTTTCTATCTTTGCGCCACGAAAGCGCCCCCGGGGCGCAGGACCGGGCCCATAGCTCAGTTGGTCAGAGCAGCGGACTCATAATCCGAAGGTCGTGGGATCATGCCCCTCTGGGCCCACTTGAAAATCAGCCATTTACACACAGGTAGACGGCTGATTTGTTTTTCATTTACACACAATTTATACACAACTTTGCCGATTTTTAATGCTGTTAAACCTCGATTGACCCCATCCGAAAGGTTTGGCTTTACGCGTTTACGCGCGCACAGACGGCGAAAAACTCCCGGCAACCTCGCACGCGCGTATAGACGCGCAAAAATTCGCCTTGCTGAGTTAATACATAGGCAAACTGCGGCCGGCTTTGTATTCAACGGACGGGAATTTCCGCCGGTTGTTCACGCACGCACGTAAGGATGTCGGAAAATTCCTCGTAGCGGGATAATACGGCGCAATGTCGATAATACCGTTGTGCCTCCAAAAGGCCAGCAGGGCCAGCAACAGCAAACCCAGCCGCCCGGATTGACGGCTGGGGCAAATAATCGTTCCCGAATGAAGTTGAGAGGTCTCGCAATCGAAGGTTATTTTGTGCTTCAAGATTCCCGGCATAGGCGCTGATACAAACAATCCGCAGCCATTATTACCCGCACAATCCTGCGCAACGCCCATATCGCAACATCGGGGCGGATGTCGGGGCACGCTGCGTTTTGTTTCAACTCTTTCAAATCGTCGAGGGTCTCGGCGACGGATATTTCGTGCAGCACGTTTGTGTATTGCTCTACCCACTGCATAAGCCCGTCAATTATTTCGGCGGGGGATATATCGTCGTTTGTTTGCTTCATCGTGTATTTGAAGCTGGCGATTTCGTTTGCAATTGTCTGTCTGTTGTAGTCCATAGCGTTAAAATTTTATTTATTGGTGAAACAGTAGCATTTATTCATCGAAGGGTCGAACGTCGAAAATTCGCCATCCTTTTCCCATTCCCGGACGGTATAGCGCCCCTTCGGAAGATACCCTGCCCGGCGGACAGCCTCGGCCTCGGTGGGGAATGTCCCCAGCCGATAGCCGCCGTAAAGAAGTTCGTAAAACATGATCGGCAATATTATTCGTTGGTCCCGGTCCCATCGGGGGCCTTTGAACCCCGCAACAGGGTTTCGGTCATCAGTTTTTCCGTCTCAAACATACGTTTCAACGTTTCGTAATTTTTTTCGAGTGCGTCGTATGCGAATTTCGACACCTGCGGATGTTCGGGGCGGTTCGTCTTTTCTTTCGTTGTTATGGTTCGGTAAAAATCACAGGCCGCCATCAGCAGCGTAACAGCGAGCCGCAGATCACGCAAATCATCGGCGGGGTCATATAAATCCGGGTCCGTGTATGTTTCCTTCAGTTCTTCCAACATTTCAACATTTCGGACCGCTTGTATATCTCGGATCAGATATGCGTAATCGGAATAACGGCGCATTACAGCGTCGATAACATCGATACCGTTGGCGTGATCGAAAACGCGGTCCGCGGCGTCCTTAAACAATACTAAAGGCATTTCGAGGTTTTGAATGTCCATAACTTTGTAGGGGTTAAAATGGTTATTGTTATTTGTTTCGGGTTCCGCCTCTCCCTGATCCCGGCGGCCGGATTGCCGCCGGGGTGTCCTGCCGTGGTGCTATGCACCCGCGAAGGTAAGAGAGACGCGGTATATTAATCATTTGTCAAGTAGTGCTATTATTCGCTCTATACACGCCGCCTGCTCGTCGAGCATCTGCGTTAATCTGTCAACGATCTGTGTTGCTTCGTTCATAGGTTTATCGAGGTTATGCGAGAATCTCGCTATTTCTTAATCTCCGCAATATTGACCCTGTGCGCCGTAATAATTGGCGGCGGCGGTCATTGGTATCGGACAATATTCCGAAGTCGGCGCGGTCGCCAACGTGCGGCCCTCGATCCGGGCCGTCATTATCATTTGTTTCTCATTGCGCCAGGCTTTACGCAGGCAGGCCGAAAAGGTCATCGACGGCTGCGACTTTTTCAGATACCAGGCGTTGCGGACAATCTTCGACAGGTTATAAGTTACTACTTTCATTACTTATATACTTTTTATGTTTATTTCCACACTACAAATATACAGCAAATGTTTATACGCTCCAAATATTTCAGCAGAAAAATAGACACCAAATATTTATTTTTACACACAACTATACATTTTACGTTGCTTTGATTATCTTTGCAGTTGTAGAACAAATAACGTATTGCGTATATGGAATTGCGAATTAAGGACGTATGCCGGGAAAAGGGCATAACACAAAAAGAGTTAGCCGGATTATTAGGCGTATCTGAAATGACATTGAGCCGGGCAAGCAAGGGAAACACCTCTCTTGACCTATTAGACCGAATGGCCGTCGCTCTCGGTGTATCGGTTCCGGAGCTTTTCGCCCCTCAACCGACGAACACGATCACCTGCCCGCATTGCGGCAAACTTATCAAAGTGGAGAAAGGGGAATAAAGATTACGCCCGGTCTCCGAGCATATACTAATGTAAGAAAATCGGCGTTTTATTTGCGGGTACTGCTTTAAGTACTTATATTTGTACACACCAAACCAGCAAAGCCATGAGAACAACAAATTTTACAGACTTGCGGAACAACTTAAAAAAGTATTTGGACGCAGTTACAAACGATTCCGACACGGTTATAATAAACCGGGACGGCGGTACGGGCGCCGTGCTTATATCACTGGACGAATATAACGCCATAAAGGAGACCGAATATATAATGTCGTCGCCCGCGATGATGGAAGCAATCCGCGAGGGCGAACGCGATATAAAAGAAGGACGTTTTGTCTCCCAGCAACCCGGCGAAAGTATTTCCGATTTTCTGAACCGTATCGCCAATGTATAAAATAGTATTAACCGAACAGGCGCAAACGGATTACGCCTATTTTGTGAAGAGCGGACAAGCTCACACAGTAAAAAAAATAGCTGCAATCCTGGAAGACATCGCCGCGCACCCATATACGGGGATCGGAAAACCGGAAGCGCTTAAATATGAGTTGTCGGGTATGTGGTCGCGCCGGATCAACGCAGAACATAGAATAATATACAAAGTATTGGGCGAGGTCGTAGAAGTACAAATAATGTCTATGCGCTACCACTATGTGAAAGCATAAATATCAACAATACCGACTATGGAACTGCAACCCATTCAAAGTAAGATATACGAAATCCGGGGCCAGCGGGTAATGCTGGATTTCGACCTGGCCGAACTCTACCAAGTAGAAACCCGAGTACTAAAGCAGGCAGTAAGGCGCAATATCGAAAGATTCCCCGAGGATTTCATGCTACGATTATCCGCCAAAGAGGCTAACAGATTGATAGACATAGGGAGATCACAAAATGTGATACCCCAAGGCTACAACATCGGTTCCTCGGAAATGTTTGCATTTACCGAGGAAGGCGTAGCGATGCTTTCCGGTGTTTTACGCAGTAAAGCCGCAGTACAGGTAAATATCGCCATTATGCGGGCTTTCGTGGCAATGCGCAACTACATCACAACCACAACGACGGTAACGGCAGAACTGTCCGAAATACGGGCACGGCTTGCGCTACTGGAGCAGACGGGCAAGGATAACGCCGAAGCGGTCAGCGACCTATCGGAGGATATGCGCCGAGAACTCGACAGCATCTACCAGGCTATCGGGGCGCTGTCGGTCAAGTTGCCGCAAACCCGCAAGCCCTCCCAGCCGGTAGGATTCAGACAGGCACACCCGGAGGCAAAGAAATAACCGCCCACCGCAACAGCCGCCCGCCCCGGGGCGGTTGTTTGCATTCAAGGCCCCCGGACCGTTGGGCCTTGTGCCGTGTATCCGGTCCTATCGTTGAGGCGAACAGCATTGGATTAAATACCCACAAAAATAAGGATTTGCCCCGGCCGTTCGGGTAAGTAATTAATAGATACCAACGGGCTATTGAGCCCCGACCCCGTCGAACATTGCCGGGTGTTCCTCTTGGCCCACCGTGTCAACTTTTGACACTTCGGCCGTTTTTATCGATAATATAGCACGGCTATTTGTTCGAAAGGTTTGATATTTCCCGAACCAAAACACCCACAAGCGCTCTAAAATTGTTCCATTCGTTCAATACACACCAACACGTGCCGGGCCGCCGCTTCCCGTTATCCCGTTGATCCGTTCCCCGGCCGTTGAGGCAAACAGCCCGGGCGGCCAGCCCTCGGAGGGCATAGCACTGCCATCGTCCCGCAGTCGCACGGAACCGCTCCAAATTTCGACGATCTTCCGAAAACTGAACAACGCCACGACTGAAAGCATCGGAGGCCCTGCACGGGCTTCCATCGTTCGGCATCTGCAACATAGAGAATAACGGCCCCGACTGCCGGTCCTGCGCTATACCGTTGATCTGCTCCCCGGTCGTTGAGGCGAACAGCCCGGGCGGCCAGCCCTCGAACGTGTCGGCGTTGCACCCGATACAGTCCACCGCACCGACCGTACACCATGCACAAGCAGTGCCGACGGAAGACACTCCGCGACCAAGAGAGACCAACGCGAGGCGCCGCCAGGTCCTTATGCGTGCAAATATGCAAGAATAAGACGCCGGGAACGTGCGGAAAACATGCGATTTCGTGCAAAAAGACGATTAAAACGCGCGATTTCCGTACAAAAATCGCACGCATTTTCAATCAAAAAACGGGCGCTTTCAGCCGGCAACAACCTCAGGCAGAACCGGGGCGGCCCCTGTGTCATCCTCTCCGTACTGCTTGTATAGGACACGCTACGCGGACACAAAACAGCCCCACGAGTGCACCCGGAGGGGATAGCCGGGCCGAACGGCAAACGTTTCGCATAAGGGGATAGGGGGTAATATTTTATTGTTTTACGCGCTGCAAACCTCGCCGTGCCCGGCTTTACACACACGGACTTTTTTTCAAAATCGCCAACTTTTACGCACAAATACAAGCGTAGGGGCACCTGTATCTCCAGCCCCAGCCCCAGCCCCAGCCGGCCGCGGGTCGTCGATTCATCGTATTTTCAACCGGGCGGCATCCCTATCGGTCCTCATCGCGTTCCACCATCCGGAGGTAATCGGCATAAGGAATTGTTTTGCGCTGTGCCTCGTCCCGAAGTGTCTGAAAGCGCACCAACCGATACCGGAACACAAAACGGGCAAGGATTTCCGCCTCGTTCTTCATCGCGGTGCATTGTGGATCGTGTGTCACGTGCAGAAATGTTTCCTGCATAATGTCGGCATCATCCATTGCACCCTGGACGGGTCCGGACTGCGACGCGCAAAGCCTTTCCATCAGTCGGGAGTAGTTCCGAACGATCACCGAGGCGACGGCGGGCGAATATTTACCGCGGCATCTGTTTCGCATCTTGTTCTATCCGAATTAATCACTACCTTTGTTGTGGGTTCAGGGGTGATTCTTCGGAATTGCTCAAAAATCCGGGGCGGCGTAATACTGTCCCGGATTTTCTTTTTACAGTCCAGCGGTGAAGCAATCTAAAACGGCCCGGCATCCCCGATTGCATCCGTTGCGGGATCGTCGTAGTCGGCTATCCGGGTCATACTTTCGTTATGTCGGAAAACTATACACCCCATCGCGCCTTCCCGGTTCTTGGCGATATGCAGCAGCCCGACACCCTCGGCAGAAATAGTTCCGTATCGGCCCGCGTCTATCTCGGTCCGCCCGTACATCGCCGGACGGTCGAGGAACAGCACCATATCGGCGTCCTGCTCGATGGCTCCCGATTCCCGGAGGTCAGACAGTAGCGGTGTCTTATCCGTCCGCTCCTCAACCTTGCGCGACAACTGCGACAACAAGATAACCGGAACATCGAGTTCCTTTGCGAGCAGTTTTGCCGAACGGCTGGCGGCGGCGATCTCCCGCTCGCGGGTGCTGTTCGTGTTGCGGCTCGTCGTATCAAGCAGTTGCAGATAGTCGATAATGACCATCCCGCACCGTCCCCGGCGGTGCATCGCCTTGCATTGCGAGCGTATAGCCCCCATCGTGATATTGGCCCGGTCGTTGAGGTAAACCGGCAGCGCGGAAAGGTCCGCGGCGGCCTGTTCGAGTTCGAGCCAGCCATCGGCGTCTATATCGCCCGTGCGGAACGATCCGGAGTTAACTCCCGAACCTCCTACCAACATTCGCCCGGCCAACTGTGTATCGGGCATCTCCAGCGAAAAGACGCACACCGGAACCCCGGAAGCCGCTGCGGCGTGGGAGAAATGGAGCATTACGGCCGATTTGCCCATACCGGGCCGGCCAGCCAACACGATAAGCTGCCCGCCCCTCCAGCCGCCCGTCAGCGCGTCGAGCCGTTGTAAGCCCGTAGGAATGCCGATACACTCGCCCGCCTGTCTTGCCTGCTGTCTCCGTTCGAGATCGTCGAGGGTGGCCCGCACGACATCCGACAATGGCGTGATGTCATCCGAACGCACGGCCCGGTCAGCTATCGCGGTTATTTCCGACGTAGCCCAATCTACGACACCATCCGGATCGGAGACAGCACGCGCTGCGAGTTCGTGGCCGAAAAGGCATAGACGGCGCCGGATTTCGGTGTTTGCGAGTTGACGGGCGTGGTCCAGTATATTAACGCCAGAACCTACTGCGTTGGTCAGTTCTACCAGGTAGCGGGTCATTTCCCGGCCTTTCAGTTCCGGACGATCTGCGAGCGTGTAGAGGTCTATTTTGTCGCCACACTCCAGCATTGAGAGCATCACGCCGTAGATTTTGCCGTTATTCACATCAGAAAAGGCTTGAATTTCGACGATCTCCGCAACATCAGACAGTTGCTCCGGTTCAAGGATCAATGCACCCAAAACGGCTCTTTCGAGTTCGGGCGATTCCGGCAACCCTTCAACAGGGGCCGTGCGATTATAGAAAATTTGTTTTTCGCGTTTCATGGTTAGTTTGTTTTTGGGTTGTGGTGTTAAACTCGGATTTGCGGCGCATCCAGTTTCGGGCGGCGGCTTTCCAGTCTTTTATCGGGTTCTTACCGGTTCGCCAGCCGTTGGCCGTGAAATAGTCGTAAAAGCATTCCGTATCCGTATCGCTTCCGTTGATCGTCAAAAAATATTCTCTCACATTTTCGAGCGAGGGGACGACAAACGCCGTGCGTTTGGTAGTCCCGTTACGCGGCTTGTCCGCGCTACTTGGGGCGACAGCGTCGGGACTTACCGCGGTCGCAGATTCCCCCTTAAAATCCCCTTTACTCTCTATATCTTTATCCTTATCTACATCCTTATCCTTATAAAGGTTAGGTTCTTGGTTATGGTACTGGTTAGGTCTTTGGTTAGGTTCGTTCGCCTTTCCGCTTGGGTTATTTCGGCTTCCTTTAGGTGCTCCGCCTTTTCGTCCATTCTCTACACAAGCATCGTATCGGTTGTGCGCATTATCAATCACGGGCTTGATCGCAATAAACAACGCTTTTGCAACCGCATTACTATCCGGACCGGGCGCAATGCCTTCAAAGGCGTAATCGAATATCGTTTCCGATACGACCTTGTACAAGTCCGGCGGCAATTCGCGTAAAGATTCACGGAATGAACGGTAATAGACCATCGTATCGCGGCTCATCGTGTACCTCCTTTCCGGGCCTGCCTACGCTCCCATTTAACCCAATCCGCCTCAAGTTGAGGGTAGCAATCATCATAGAAAATGCGGGATAGATCGGGCGGTAAATCCGGCAATGTACGGTCAAGTCCATACACTACTATCGCATTCATAAACATCTGGTATTCGCTGGGTAAAAGCCCCTCCATCGCAGCCCGAAAGGAACGGTAGAAAACAAAGCTATTACGCTTATTCATCGCGCACCTCCTTTCGGATGAAATACCGTTTGAAACGGCCGCCGTGCTCGGCCTTTACCCATTCGTCGGATATTGCGATACCCTTGTGCCGTAAATCCCGAATAAGGGCCCGGGGATCGGACAACCTTAGCGCCGCGGAAATATCCGCTACCGAATGGCCCCCGCCCTGCAACAGGAAATTATATACCCGTCGTTGATGATAGCCGAATGAAATTTGCACATCATTTCCGAATTGCGTATATTTGCCGGTGCCGTTATTTGCCCCTGCGTACTCGCTCCGAGTGCCGGGGGCATTCTCTTTTTGTTTCATATCTCCGGAACTATTTACGGTTAGCACTCTCAGCGATACGCAATGCGGCAGCGGTCCGCCTGTCCTCCGAATGAACGGTACGGGATTCAATCCAGGCGAGCAGCTCCCGCCGGGAAAATACCGTCCGGCGGCCGAACTTCTTGTACGGGACCGTGTTTTTGTAGACTTGGTTGTAAAGGGTGGCCCGGGTGGTGGGTATACCCTGCTCGGTCAGGAACCGGGCGGCAGCCTCAACGGTCATTCCGTCTGTTTCGACGGCTTCGTTCTTGCGCCGGAAATCGGCGAGCTTCGGAAGAATTGCGGCCACCTCGTCAGCGACGATTTCGCGCAACTGCGCGGGGGTGGTGACGATAACATTATTTTCCATTTTGTCGTGAAATTTGGGTTTTGCACTTGCCCGCGTCCGGGCATTAGCGAACGTTCACGACACAAAGGAATGAACAACACAAATAGAATGAAAAAAACTTTAGACCACTTTAGGCGCTGACGCCTAAAGTGGTCTAAAGTGGTCAGATTAAAAAAAAATACGCAGTTAGTAGTGATATTATTGCGTCCTCGTCACTCGAAGTAATTGCGAGACCTCGGCCGCCACTTGGCAAATAACGCAATACACCTTTCACGTCTATTTCAACCCCATATTCAGCCGTTAAGGCGTAACACAGCGATGTGCATTCTCCGGTCGTGAAATTGATTTGGCCCATACGAGTTAATGCCCGAATAATCGTTGCTATCTTTTTTGCTTTGGCATCGCGTATAATCCCGCCGATCCGGTCGATAAGCGCCTGTTTGCCTTCAACGGTCAGAAAGTCCGCCAATGATTTGGCCGGTCGGACCTTTTTCTGGATGCGACAGGGAGAAGAGCCGAAGGAGCCTTCTACAAAATCCATCCGCATCAAATCCTCAAAGGGGAAATAACGCGCTCTATTCGCCCACTTTTCGATATAATTTTCGGCGTAGTTTATTTTAATACGGCTTCGTATATGTGCGATCACTTCACACACGGCTATTTCGTATACATTCATTATTTTCCGGTGTTCGCAATCCCTTGAACGCGTATTCACTTTTCGCCGTTCATCGTAGTAGCCCGATAGTAGATCGTCCGTAATATTTTCTATTGCGGTTTGTCTGTCTATGTTATTATTTAACAGAAATAGATTTAACCGATCCGTTTCGGCCTCAATGTAATTCATCCACTCCCCGGCACGGGCTTTATCTGCTAACCCATCGTAAAACATCATAACAGTTAAAATTTCGTCAATAGCTCCGCATTTTTGATCCGCTCCTCCCTCTCGAAGCTGGCCAGGTAATTTTCGGTCGTTCTCAAATCTTGGTGTCCGAGACTTTCCGAGATATAGGCAATATTGGTTCCTGCCCGCTTCAACACCGTAGCGAACGAATGCCGGGCCGTATAGGTCGAAATATTGCCAATCCCGAACTGTTCGCCTACCTCCTTCATACGCTTGTTGATCGCACGGGTTATGTATAGTGTTTTCATCTTCCGCCGCATCGCATCCTCCTGTCCGTCGAGGATCGGAAAAATAAAGCTATCGGGCCGGGAGGGATTACCCCACCGGTTGATGATCGCCTGCATCCGCTCCGTAACAACGACCCGGATTTCCTTGCGGGTTTTGGTCGTGCGCTCGGTCTTTTGCCGGACGAAGCATATTTCACCGTTCACGATGTCCTGATACCTCAACTTCACGAAATCAGCAACGTTGATCCCGTTGCACAAGTAGAGGAACAGCCAATAATCCCGGTATTTGGCCGTTGCCTCGGTTCCGTCCTCATAGTTGGCTATCTGCCCTATTTGCTCCAACGTAAGGGCCAATTTGCGCCCTTCTCCGGCTTGTATCTCATACCGCCCCCGACCGAATGGGTATTGCGCCTCTAAAATCTTTCCGCACCGCTTCATGTCGTTGAGTATTGCCCGTATATGTCGCATATGTATTCCGACGGTAGTACGGCTTTTACCCTCTTTAAGCAGGAACTTTTCGTAACGGCGAATCCAATCCACCGAAACACCCGACAAAGGAACACGAGGTCCGGCAAATCGTTCTATCCCCTTCATAACAACCCGATAGGCCATCATATTCCCGATGCGTTCCTGTGCTTTCATTTCGGCTATTTTATCCTCAAAAGCAATATTAAGCGTATCGCCACCAGCTCGTTTTAGTCGATTGTTAAGATTTTCCAATGAAAAGATACCGCGCATTAATAAGTCCTCAACAGCCGTCCGCACTATCTGGTAGCTGCTTTCGATGTCCTTGCGTATCTCCACAAATGCACGGGCTTTTGTTGTTGGCAGGGCGTCCCACTCCGCCGGCATCAAATCTTTCCCGGTCGGATAATAGTGACGCACTCGATTGTAGGTAACACGGATTTTTACGGAGCACTTCCCGGACTTTTTCGGATGGGCTGAATCGAACATTGCGGCCACCGTCACACCGTCTTTCGAGTAGTTCATTTTGTGTATAAATTTTGATTTTAGACACACAATTTAGACACAAATATACGGATTTAATCAAAACCAACAAAAACCAAGTGAAATAAAATAGCTATATTTACCATTGAAATACAAGTATTTACAAAACAATATAGAAATTACCAAAAACAGCTAAAAATCGACAAATTACGACTCATAATCCGAAGGTCGTGGGATCATGCCCCTCTGGGCCCACAGAAAAAGAGGTTACGAATTGCCGTAACCTCTTTTTTCGCACTCTTCGGGAGCGGCGTTATTCCAGCTTCGCCGCGTCGGAGGCCAGCTTTTCGTAGATGGCGACCATTTCGCCGAACGATCCCTCGCCGCGTTTCAGCTCGTACATGAAGACGCCCTTGTAACCGGCCTTCATCAGCGCCCCGTACAGCGCGGGCCAGTCGATCTTGCCCTTGCCCGGAAGCCAATGGCGTTCATCGACCATGTCGTAATCCGAGACATGGACGGTCGCAATCCGGTCGCCGCACGCCTCGACGAAGTGCAGCAGGTCCTCCGAAAGCAGGTGGTTCGTGTCGAAACAGATTTTCACCTCGGGATAAGGGGCGATGATGCGCAGCAACTCGGCCGAGTTCCGCCCGAGGCACGTGCGGGGCAGATCCTCGATGCACAGCTGCGCGCCGATCCGCGCCGCCTCCCTGCGCAATATGCCGATCGAAGCGATGCTGTTCCGGATACGCTGCTCGCGCTCCCCGTCCGCAATCGGTTCGGAACTGGGATGCAGCACCAGTTTCTCCGGTCCCACTTCGCCGCAGATCGCGATCATTTCGGTCAGGAATTCGAGGTTGGCCATGCGGGCGCTGTCGTTCAGCACCGAGATATCCAGCTTGCGGGAGAACGGAAGGTGGCACGACCAGACCTTCAGACCGGCCTCGTCGGCCATGCGTTTGGCGTGCAGCGCCTTCTCGCGGATTTCAGCCACGGTCCCGCGGCCGCTGATGCCGATTTCGACATACTCCACGCCGGCCTTCGCGGCGGCGGCCATCTCCTCGGGGCTCATGCTGCTGGTCGAGCTTCCGACACCGAGACACTGGGCCGTCAGGTTGGCGGCGCACACCAGCGCCGCTGCCGTAAACAGAATTCTTTTTTTCATCGCTTCCGGTTATTTGGTGTAGTTTTTCACGCAGCGGACGTTCAGATAAATATCCTTGGCCGCCTCCTGATTGGTCTTGGTCTGAAGGTTCAGACTCGTACCGCTGATGACCAGCGAACGGGCCGTCGAGGCGTTGGTCTGCCCGATGAACCACACGTAGCCCCATTTGCCCAGCGCGCCGCTGTTGAAACTGCCGTCGGCCTTCTGATAGCCCAGCGGATACCAGCCGAAACCGATGCTTTCGGCCCCGTCGACGAATTGCAGGAGGGGTTCCCCGGCGTCCGTGAGCGTCATATTCGCCTGATTCCAAATACCGCCGTCAACGATACGGCCGTTGCCGCCGCGCAGCCATGCGCCGACGTTACCCGTATTCTTGACCGTGCAGCCCGACTTGTAGAATCCGGCCTTCGTAATGGCATTCTCGGGTTTCCCGTCGTGACCGCCGGAGAAGGTGTATCCGCCCTGCGCGAAATCGTCGGGAATGGCATACTCGCTTTTGATAGCCATCAGCATGTCCCACCAGTCGTTGGCGTTGGCCACGTGCCAGCCTTCGGGACAGCAGCCGCGTATCTGGACGCCGAACTCGCCCTCCTCCGTACCGTCGAGTTTGAAGGCGTTGCCCACGTCGTCCACCCCTTCGTAATTCTGCACATAGGGGCACTGCTCCGCCGTACAGCCCGATATGCCGGTCATCGCCTCATACCAGGTGTAGTAACGGCCCTTTGCGTCGTTCAACCGCTGCAAATGCGACGCCTCCAATCCCGCAACCGAGAAAGCCGTCAGGTCGGGCGCAACGCCCAGGTTGCCGTCCTCGCCCGCTTCGTGGCAGTTCTCGGTCATCCACCAGCGTTTGCCGTACTTCTTGATCGTATAGCCCGGCAGCTCGATGGGGACCGACACGGTGATCGCCGCGAAATACTCGCGCACCTTGCTCGCGCCCAGTTCGTTTTTGGCCACCACCGACACCGACTGGGCGGGAATCACCACGTCGTCGTTGACCACCCTGACGGTGATGACGTTGGTTCCCTGACCGTCGATGATCGAGATTTTCGATTTCTCCTGCTCGGCGATCGTCCATTCGTAGGTCTCGGCCCACTGAACCTTCGAAACCGAGAAGGTGAACTCTTCGCCGCCGTTGCAGGTGAGCGTTGCCGGCACCTTCGTGATCGGTCCGGGTTTCTTGGGAACGGTCATCTCCTGGATTTCCTCCTCGGTGTCGCGTTTCACGGCCTCGGTGCAGGCGACCAGCGCCGCAGCGGCGGTCATGCATGCCGCGGCCATCATGTATTTTCGGATGTTTTTCATCGTTTTTGCATTTTAAGTTTTACAAAGTGTGAACCTCGGGATACCCGAACGGATTCTCCACATACCAGCGGGCCTTGTAAATCTGGTAGCCCGCGCGGTTGAACAGCCGGTTGCCCTTCATGTCGCACACCTCGGCCGACCACCAGTTGCTCCCGCCCGACGTGGGGCGCATGACGATCGTGGAATACCCCTCCGGACCCGTCGAAATGCTCTTGATGGTGTTCTGCTGGAAGATCTCCACGTCGAGGAACTTCTCCGCCGCACAGTCGAACTTGTAGACATGCTGATTCGTCGATACATACATCGCATCCTCCCCGCAGACGGGCGCCAGGTCGTGGGCATCGGTATTCCCCGCCGCCATATCGTAAGAGCGCACCTGCGTCAATTCCGGAGCCGTACGCTTCCCGTTGTAGGCGAGCTTGAGCAGCTGGGCGCCCGTCGCCGTCCAGAGGCAGCCGCGCTTCCGGTCCCAGACCACGTTGTGGGCCGAATGGACCGGCATGGTGAAGGCGGGTCTGGAAACGTAGCTGTCGGCGCCATTGTACACGTAGACGCTCAACAGGTTGCCCGTGCTCGACGCCACGACGACATTCCCGTCGGGCAGCACCTCGGCCGAGTGGGGGTTTCCGCCCGGCTTGGCGTAGAACATCGCCTTCTTGTCCGCAATGCGGATCAGCGCCACGCCGCCGCCCGAAGCCGTGACGAGCACGCACGTACGGTTGTAGACCGGTTTGGCCTCGTCGGGCAGATCGAACCACGCCTGTTCCGCAGCCGAAAGCCCGCTGTCGGCGGCCGTCCACTCCCAGGCGACCTTTCCCGTCGGCTGGTCGATCATCACGATCCGGTTCTTGGCCTGCTCGGTCAGAATCATCACCTTCGTGGCCTTGTCCAGGTCGATCGTCTCCTCCTTGTCGTCGCCCGGCCGCCAGGGAACGTAAGGTCCCTCCTCCTCGTCTTTGCTGCAAGCCTGAAGGAGGAATGCGGCGGCCAGTATCCACAGATATTTTTTCATAATTGCCAGTTAGCGGTTGTCGGATTAATAATTGGGATTCTGTTCGAGTTTCTTGTTCAGCAGGATCTGGTCCGCCGGAACGGGCCACCAGTAGTCGCGGTCGGGGTCGAACGCCCGGACAGCGATGTCCGTGCCCGCATAGTCCTGAATCACGGCGTTCATCACCAGCTCGGCGGTCATCCAGCGGCGGATGTCGTTGTAATAAAGCCCCTCGCCGGCGAATTCGACGCGGCGCTCGTGGCGGATGATCTCGCGCATCTCGGACTGGCTCTTCGAACCGTAGGCGTAGGTGGGCATGCCGACGCGGCCGCGCACGCGGTTCACGGCGTCGTAAACGGCATCGGAGGGCGTGGCGTCGACCTCGTTCTGCGCCTCGGCGAACATCAGCAGCACGTCGGCGTAGCGGATGAACATGTAGTTGGTCTCGCCGTTGCTGTCGTCCGAATCGCGCTTCTGCGCGTCGTAGATCGTGAGTTTCCGGTGTGCGAAGCCCGTGAACTGGCACACCTCCCCGGCCGGGCAGTTGGCCTTGCCGAGGAACGTGCTCCCGGGATAGAAATTCGTCGCTGCGAAACGCGGATCGAGGTTGTCGTACTTGCCCATCGTGGCCGCACCGTCGGTCGTCGTCCGGTAGTCCATCACCAGATCGAGCAACGGTGCGTTATTGCGGTACTGGACGCTGTAGACGTTGAACGAATTGACGGCCGTGTTCTTGGTCTTCGAAAATTCGATGTTGAAGACGCACTCGCAGCTGTGCTCGTTCGCCGGCAGGAAGAGTTTCCGGTAGTCGCCGAACAGGTCGTAGCCCGCCTGGGCCTCCTTCTCGATCACGGCTTTGGCCGCATCGGCCGCAGCCTGCCATTTCGCGGCGTCGTTCGAGGGGTTGACCAGCTTGCTGGCCTCGAAAAGCAGCAGACGGGCCTTGAGGGCCATCGCCGCGCCGCGCGTGGCGCGCCCCTGGTCGGCGGCTTTGGTCCACTGCCAGTCGAGCAGTTCGCGGTCGATGATGTCGTTCAGATCGTCGAGAATCGCCCGCACCACCTCCTCGCGCGAGGCGCGGGGCAGCGAACCGTGCGCATAGACAGGCTCTTCGAGGATCAGCGGCACCCCGTTGTAATAGGTCACCAGCATGTAGTAATAGAGCGCGCGGAGGAACTTGGCCTCGCCCTCCATCTGCACCCTGCGGTCGTCGGCCACGGCGGCGGCAGGCAGGCGGTTGAGATGGGTGTTGCAGCGTCCGATGCCCTCGTAGCACTTTTTCCAGCGGTTGGCGATGATGCCCGAACTGTTGGCCGTGTGGGTCCCCTGGGCGATGACGTTGTATCCGCCCGCGTTGTTGTAATTATAGGCGTTGGGCGTGCAGGTCTCTTCGAGCAGCGGCGCCGAGTCTCCGAACAGCGCGCTGTTGGTCAGTATGTTGTAACAGCCGGTCATGGCGGCCTCGGTTCCTTCTTCGGTTTCCCAGAACGTCTCGACCGTATATTTGTCGGTGGGAATGGTGTCGAGGTTGCAGGAGGCCAGCGCCGCCGCACCGCAAAGCATCAATCCGATTACTGTTTTTTTCATGTTTTTCCGTATTTGAAGCGATTAGAAAGTAATGTTGAAGCCGAAGTTGATCGTCCGCAGCGAAGGATACTGCATCAGGTTGGTCGACGAAAGGTCGATCTCGGGGTCGAACATCTTCAGCGGGGAGATCGTGAAGAGGTTCTCGCCGTTGACGAAGATCTGGCACTGGCTCATTCCGAGCTTCGAAATCCACCTCTTGGGGAGGGTGTACGAGAGTTGCAGCTGCTTGCAGCGCAGGTACGACGCATCGTAGAGCCACTGCGTGTTCTTGTAGTCGTGCATCTCGGGCGCGCCCGTGGCGGTGTGGAGGATCGGCAGGCGGGAGTTGTGGTTCTCGGGGGTCCACGCGTCGGTCGCCCACTCCTTCAGCACGCCCGCTCCGTTCCAGAACGGGGCTGCGAGGTTGCCCGAAAGATAGGTCTTCACGTCGGCGACGCCCTGGAACTGCGCCGAAAGTTCGAGTCCCTTCCATCCCAGCGAGAAGTTGAAGGCGTAGGTGATGCTCGGCGTGAGGTTGCCGCAGACGGCGCGGTCGTCGTTGTCGATCTTGTCGTCGTTGTTGAGATTCTTGTAGCGGATGTACCCGGGCTTCACGCCGCTGCCGACGGTCACCGAATTGGCGATCTCCTCGTAACTGTTGTAGAAGCCGTCGGCCTGGTAGAGATACCACGCGTCGATGGGTTCGCCCTCGCGGATGATGTTGAAGGTCTTGATGTACTCCTGCCCGTCGAGGTCGACGACGATGTTCTTGTTGTAGCAGAAGTTGCCGCCGAGGCTGTAATGGAAATTCTTGACCGCGCTCCGCCACTGGAGGTTCAGCTCGACGCCGTCGTTGGCCACCACGCCGATGTTCTGCTTCGGGCCGTTCAGGTTGCCGATCTGCGCCGGAATCTTCACGTCGCGCAGGATGCCTTCGGTGCGTTTCTTATAGAGGTCGACGCTGAACAGCAGGCGGTGGTCGAAGGCCTCGAAATCCAGTCCGAGGTTGTAGGTGCGGGTGGTCTCCCACGAGATGTTCTCGTCGACGAAATCCTTGATCGCCGCGCCGCCCGACAGCACGTCGCCGAAGCTGTAATTGTAGCTCTTGTTCGCCAGCACGGCCATCAGGTACTCGTAGTTGCCGATGGCCTGGTTGCCCATCTCGCCGACCGAGCCGCGGAGCTTGAGCACGTCGACCGCCCGGACGTTCTGCATGAAATTCTCCTTGTCGATGCGCCACCCGACCGACACGGCGGGGAAGAAGGCCCATCGGTTGCCCTTGGCGAATTTCGACGAGCCGTCGTAACGCGCCGTCACGTCGATCAGGTATTTCTCCTTGTAGTCGTAGGTGATTCGCCCGAAGTAGGAGAAGAGCAGTTCGAGCGACGATCCGCCCGAAATATCCTCCATCGTGGCGCCGACCGACAGGGCGGTGAGCTGGTTGTTGAAGTAGTCGCGTTTCTTGGCCTGGAAGTTCTTGCCGTCGTAACGCTTGTACTCCGTGCCGACCATCACGTTGAAGTTGTGGTTGCCGCCGAAGCTCTTGCCCCACGAAAGGGTGTTGTAGAAGGTGTAGTTGATCGCGTTGTTGTCCCAGTCCTTGGCCGAGACGTAGGCGCTGAAGTTCTTCCGCTCGAGGGTTTTGGGATTGTAGGTGTACATCGCGTGCTTGAAGTCCTTCGAATAGTGGTCGACCTTCACGTAGCCCAGGTTGGCGTTGTACTTGATGCCCCACGGCAGATCGTAGCCGATGTTGATGCGCCCCAGAATGCGGTGAAGCTGACGTTTGGTGTTGCCCTCGTGCAGCTCCATGAGCGGATTCTCGGGGTTGTTGCGCCCGGGGGTCGAGAGCCACGTCGAGAGCCACTTGCCGTCGGGCAGCTGCGTGCCGAAGATCGGCAGGGCGCGGTTGATGACGTTGACCGTCGTCGATACGCCGTAGATCGGGTCGGTGTTGTAGCGCAGGTTGCCCAGCAGGCTGATGCCCACCTTCAGGCGCTTGGTCACCTGCGCGTTGATCTTCATGTCCCACGAGAAGCGTTCCGCGTCGTCGTTGGCGACCATGATGCCGCGCTGGTTCATGTAACCGCCGCCCAGCGAGTAGGAGATCTTGTCCGTGCCGCCCGAAACGCGGGCGTTGTACTGCTGGAGAAAACCGTTCTGGTAGCAGAGGTCGTACCAATCGGAGGCGGGATAGATGTACTTGTCGTGCTTCATGCCCTCCTCGTATTCGAGGATGTCGTCGCGGTTGTAGGTCACCGTCAGCTTGCCTTCGTTCAGTTCGGCCTGGTTGCGCATGTTCATATACTGAATCGGGTCGGTCACCACGTCGGGCACGTAGGTCGCCGACTGAATGCCGAAGTTGGCGCTCAGCTTCACCACCGGCGCGCCCTTCTTGGCCTGCTTCGTGGTGATGAGGATGACGCCGTTGGCGGCCTTGGAACCGTAGATCGAGGCCGAAGCGTCCTTCAGCACCGAGATCGTCTCGATGTCGCCGGGATTCAGCTCGTTGAGCGAATACTCCATGCCGTCGACCAGCACCATGGGGCTGGAACTGCTCATCGTGCCGACGCCGCGTATGCGGATCGTCGCGCCGTCGCTGCCGGGCTTCGACGAAGCCTGGTTGATGTAGACGCCGGGCATCGAATAGAGCGCCTGCGAGGCGTGCGTCATGGGCTGGTTCTCGATCTCCGACATCTGGCGCACGGCGACCGAGCCGGTCAGGTTGACCTTCTTCTGCACGCCGTATCCGATCACCACCACGTCGTCGAGGAGCTGGTTATTCTCCTTCAGCACCACGGTCAGATGCGTCCGGTTGCCCACTTCGACCTGCGCCGCGTCGTAACCGATGAACGACACGCTGAGCCGCGCGCCCGCAGTCACGTTCAGGGCGAATTCGCCCTTCGAATTGGTCACCATGCCGTTCGTCGTGCCCTCGACCAACACGTTCGCCCCCACGATCGGATCGCCGGCCTCGGTCTCGACGCGGCCCTTCAGCTGGTATTCCCGGCCCCGGCCTGCCGGGTCGGATTTGTAAAGCACGATGTGGCGGCCTTCGAGTTTGGCCAGAATTCCCTGGTCGGCGAGCACGCCGTCGAGCAGTTTCAGGACGTTCTGATCGTGCGCCTCGACCGAAACGCGCTTCCGGAGGTCGATCTCGCTCTCCCGATACCAGAACGAGTAGCCGCTCTGCGTCTTGACCGCTTCGATCACCTCGCGCACGGTGGCGTTCTTCAGCGTCAACGAAATCACGGGATTCTGCGCGTAAAGAGCCTGGGCCGCCACCGTGAACCAACACAGGGTCAGCAATCCGCTCAGTCTGCACAGCATCCGCTGGCCGAAAAGGTCCCGGAAGGACCTTCTGCTGGTAGAATTGTTACTCATAAGGATTGAAATTTAGGTTGTAGTGAAAAAAATCGTGAATCTCTATCGGTTTCTGTAAAGCTCGAAATGGTTCTTGCGGCTGCGGCAGAGGATACGGCTGTCGGCCGAGATGATCCGCATGATTTCGTGGATGTTCTCGCCGTCGACGAACTCACCCGTGAAACAGATCCTGCGCAGCCGTTCGTCGGGGATCGTGATGTCGACGTTGAACTGCCTTTCGAGGCTCCGGGCGATCGACGCCAGGGGTTCGGCCCGGAAGTAGAGCCTGTCCTCCTGCCACGAGAGCACCTGCTCGACGTTCACCCTGCGCAGCGACAGCAGCCCGGAGGTCCTCTCGAAGAACCCCTGCTCGCCGGGACGCAGCCGCACGCTCCGCGACTCGGGACCGCCGTCCACCAGCAGGCTGCCCGTCGCCAGCGTGATCTGGTAATTCTCATCCTCGGAATAGGCGTGCACGTTGAAAGTCGTTCCGAGCACCGTCGAGACGACCTGTCCCGTGACGACGACGAAGGGCTTGCGGGCGTCGTGCTCGACCTCGAAATAGGCCTCGCCGTCGACCTCCACGCGGCGTTCGTTGCCGAACAGCGCGGGATAGACGATGCGGGTGCCGCCGTTGAGCCGCACCCGCGAACCGTCGGGCAGCACCACGTCGGACTTCACGCCCAGAGGCGTCGAGACGCTCACCGGCTGCGCCGCGGCGACCAGACGGCTTTCGGTCCGGCGTCCGCCCATGAACCAGCTGCCGCAGACGACGCCCGCCATCACGGCCGCAGCCGCGGCGTAGCGGACGATCCGCATCCGGATTCCCCGGCGGCGGATGCGCGAGCGCACGTCGGCCCACACCGCCTCCCGCATTCCGTCGGCCATGGCGTCGACTCCGGGTCCCACCCGGATGCCGTCCAGCAGCTCCGCCAGCCTGCGGCG
>OGQV01000989.1_pt1 | contig 23239 bp, 20 predicted proteins | sample 1553311 | NCBI WGS metagenome assembly OGQV01 (sample SAMEA2579976, study PRJEB22360) | human gut metagenome
ACATCAACACCGAGTGCCAGCTGGTCTTTGCTGAGGCCACCCGCAAGTACATCGAGGCTGGCAAGGATCAGCAGGGCAAGGGCTTCGACCCCCGCAAGCTGCTGGCTCCCGGCGCTCAGGCCATCGTTGACAAGTGCAAGGAGAAGATCGAGCTGTTCGGCTGCGCAGGCAAAGCCTGAGCCGAAGCGCATCTCCTGAGCACATTCCTGCCCCATAAATGATATTGCCCCGCTGTTCTGTGCATCACAAAACAGCGGGGCATTTTTTTGTAAGCCAGTCCGCAAAAAGGGGGCTGCTGCACCGGTTTTTCCCGTGTGCCGCAGCCCCTCTTCTTTACTGGTTCAATTTTGCAAACGCTTCCCGCACATCGCCGGAGAAGTAGAGCGTGCCCAGCGCGCACACGGGGCCGGTGCCCCCAAGGGCGACCGCCCGGGCCACACCGGCTTCAATGGTGGGAGCAGGCTCAGCCCTGCCGCCCCGGGCGCGGATCTGTTCGGCCAGCGTCTCAGCGGGCATGGCGCGGGGGGTATGGGCCGCTACGGTGACGAACTGCCCGGCCAGCGGCAGGAGTAGTGCCAGCATCTCGTCCACATCCTTGTCCGCCATGATGCTGAGCAGGAACACGAACTTCTGCCCCGGAAAGCGGTCCCGCAGGCTCTGCACGGTGGCCCGCATTCCGTGGGCGTTGTGGCTGCCATCCAGCAAAAAGGCGGGCGAATGCCGCAGCAGCTCGAACCGGCCCGGCCAGCGCACCTGTTCCAGACCGGCACGGATGGCACTGTCCGGGATGTTCCAGCCCCGGCTGCGCAGCACCCGCAGGGCCGTAATGGCCGTGGCGGCGTTCCGGGGCTGATAGCTGCCGATCAGGGGCAGGCGGATGCCGTTCAGGCCGTCAAAATCAAAGGTGACAGCATCCAGATCCCCGTCCTCGATGGTCAGCCTGCTGAGATCCACCACGGTCAGCGGCGCGTGCCGCTCTGCCGCCGTACGGGCGATGACGGCATCGGCCTCGGGCACACCGCCATAGCTCACCACCGGACTGCCCGGCTTGATGATGCCCGCCTTGGCCGATGCGATATCGGCCAGGGTGGGGCCCAGCTCCTTCACATGATCCATGCCCAGCGCCGTGATGACCGCACACTCCGGCGGGTCGATGACGTTGGTGGAATCCAGCGTGCCGCCCAGGCCCACCTCCAGCACCACGATGTCGCATTTCGTCTCAGCGAACCAGAGCATCCCCAATGCCGTGATGATCTCGAACTCGGTGGGGATATCGGTCATGGCATCGGCAGCGGGCTTCACACGCTCCACCAGCCGCACCAGCGCCTCGTCCGGGATCTGTTGGCCGTTTACCTGAATGCGCTCGTTGAACCGGTTGATAAAGGGCGAAGTATACAGGCCCACCCGGTAACCCGCCGCCTGCAGGCAGGAAGCCAGCATGGCCGCCGTGCTGCCCTTGCCATTGGTGCCCGCCACATGGATGAATCTCAGCTGCTTGTGCGGATCTCCCAGTGCGGTCAGCAGGGTCCGGGTGCGGGTCAGGCCCGGCTTGTGCCCCGCCCACTGGACGGCATGGATATAGTTCAGCGCTTCTTCATAGTTCATTGTGCAATGCCTCGGATCGTTTTGTTTTCCAGCAGCAGGCGCACCAGCACGGTGTTCACCGCCGCCAGGACCAGCGCGTTTGGAATGCGGGTCACCAGCACGCTCCACGGATAGTTATAGAAGAGGTGGAGTGCCAGCGAGTTGATGACAATGGAGCCCACCGCATGGCCGGCAAACACGCTGATCTGGGTGCGCAGGCCCAGCCGCAGGTTGGGCAGGGCGCGCCAGAGAAGGCCCGCCGTCAGGCCGATGGAGCCAGCCCCCAGCGTGATCAGCGGGTTGATGGCGTAGCCGGAAAGGGTGCCGCCGATCATATCGGCCACTGCACCCACGGCAAAGCCCTCCACCGGCCCGAACAGCACAGCGGCCAGCAGGGTGGGCAGGCTGCCCAGGTTGAACCGGACAAAGCCGGTGGAAATGCTCAGCACCCGGGCAAACACGATGCTCATGGCAGTGAGCAGGGCCAGCATGGTGAGCTTGCGGACGGAATTTCTGGAATGGTTCATATCAATTGTCCTCCCCTGTTTCGGGAACCGCGGGGCAGGCAATGCAAAACGCCCTCCCCTGTGACAAACCGCACAAAGGAGGGCGTGATTCAACGGTTCACATCCAGACGGGGCCGCAGACGGCCCCATCTGCACCCAAGTCCATGCAGCAGCGGGATGCAGGCCATGCACCGCGGGTCTTACCTTCGTCCGCAGCACAACTCCCCGTTGATGCGGCACTTAACGCGCATGGCCTTACTCTGTTGATGGTCTTATTATATGCCTTTTTCCGGCCCATTGCAACCACAACTCCCATCATCTTTCCCAATTCGCGGGGCAGATTTTTGGCGGGGTGCACAATTCCGGCCTACACAAAAAGCCCTCCGGTGCGTCTCGTCCCGGAGGGCTTTGGGGTACAAAAGGTCTGGTCAATTACTGCACATCGGTCAGCTCAGCCAGCTTGTGGAAGATCTCGGTGTTGTCATACACGCCGCGGAACTTGTCTGCCCCCTGACCACGGGCGTAGAGGTTCACCATGGCACCGGTGTGGGCGTAGGTGGTGTGGTCCACACCGGACTTGTGGTTGATGGTGTGGCAGATGGCCATGCTGAAGGGGATGTAGGTGCCATACAGCTCGTAATCCTGCTGGCTCATCTTGCTCTGGCTGGAAGAGCCGACCTTGAGGGTGCGCTCGTAAGCGGTGCGCAGGTTCTCCACCTCGTAGTCGGTCAGCAGCAGCTTGCCTGCGCTGGCGGCATCGGGGTCGGTGGGCAGGGTCAGGCCGAAGTTTGCCTTCACGTCCTGCATAGCGGTCTCAAAAGGAGTCTGATTCTTCACGTAGTTGTTCACATAGGTGGAATCGAACTTTGCGTAGGACATCTTCTGGTGGGCCAGGTTGGTCAGGAAGGTATCGTAATTGGTGGTCTTGTAGCCAATGCCCAGACCACCGGTCTCGTGGTCAGCGGTCACCAGGATCAGGGTGTCGTCGGGGTGCTGGGCATAAAACTCCACAGCGGCCTGCACTGCGTTGTGCATCTCGATCACATCATGGATGGAGGCAGCGGCATCGTTGGCGTGGCAGGCCCAGTCGATCTTGCCGGACTCCACCATCATAAAGAAGCCGTTGCTGTTGTCCAGCAGCTCAATGCCCTTGCGGACATAGTCGGTCAGCTGCCACTCTCCCGGAGCAGCATCCATGGCGTAGTTCATGGACTTGCCGTCGGCCAGGTTCTCGGCAATGATCAGGGTCTTGCCGGCCCCGGCCTTCAGGGCAGCAGCACCGGCCTGGGTGGTGACAACATTGTAACCAGCCTGTGCAGCCACCTCGTGGTTGTTGGGGTCGGTGCCATCGCCGTTCACCTTCTGGAACTCGCCGCCTGCGAAATACTCAAAGCCGGAGTTTGCCAGCTCCACGCCGATCTGATAGTAGTTCTTGCGGGTCTTCTGGTGTGCATAGAAGGCAGCAGGGGTAGCGTGGTCAATATTCACCGTGGAAACAATGCCAACCTTGTAGCCCTTCTGCTTATGGAGCTTCTCCGCAATGGTCTCATAGGGCACATCACGGGTCCAGGGGCACATATTGATGACACCGCTCTCGGTCTTTTTGCCGGAAGCGATGGAGGTGGCGGTGGAAGCGGAGTCCGGGCAGAAGGAGGTGCTGTCGTAGGTGGTCACGCTGCCCACCTCCGGGAACTGGGTAAAGCTCAGCTCTGCCTCGGTGATGGCACCGTTGTTGGTGACAGTGCCCTGATAGAACCGGGCAGACTGGATCTGGGCAGTGCCCATGCCATCGCCGATGAACAGGAAGATGTACTTGGGCTTCTTCTGGAACAGGCCAAAGCAGTTCTCCTCGTCAGCTGCGGTGGAAGCGGCCGGAGCGGCAGCGTTTGCAGCCACAGGGGCAGCAGTCATCAGACCGGCGGCAGATGCCACAGCACCCACTTTCAGGAAGTTGCGGCGGGACATTTTATGTTCTTTCATACGATAATTCCTCTCTTATCCTGAGCCCTCCCGGGCCCTGTTGCAATGTATCTTGGGAACGGTTCTATTGTACCCGTTCGGAGAAAGAGGGGAAACCATGGTAAGGCAAATCTTAGGTAAACCTTGGGCAATGAAAAACAGGAATTGGTAAAAAACAGGTGGTCTTTGTAAAATCGGATTGTTCCTGCCCGCAGGCACTTTTATTCCGTCAGGATTCGCCCCGGATCGGTTGCATCCGGTGGGCAAATCGTGTATACTGTAACCCGATTTTTATTTGCGGAGGGAGGGGTGCACATGTCCGTTTTGTGTCTGGGCGAAGTCTGGCTGGAGCTGAACGCCGCCACGGCTCCGGAACTGACGGAGACATTCCGGGCGCAGACCGGCGGCTGGGGTGCAGGCTTCTGCCGCCAGTACGCCGCATTGGGCGGGCAGGCGGCTCTGCTGGCCCAGCTGGGAGCCGACCCCTTTGGCCGCAAGCTGGCGGCCCAGCTTGCCCGGGATGGTGTGGATTGCTCCCTGCTCTGCTTCACGGATGCCTTCCCCACACCGGTGGTGTTCACCGGAGAGGACACCGCTCTGCCCTACCGTGCCCACACCGCCGGGCTGGCCCTTGGGCCGGAACAGCTGGAGGCCGCCCCGTTCCGGGGAGCCTCTGCCTTCTGCTTTTCCTCCGCCGGGCTGGTGGACAGCCCCCTGCGGCTGGCCCACCTCGAAGCCCTTGCCGCCGCCCGGGATGCCGGGGCGCTCTGCTGCTATCTTCCCCGGCTGGCGCAGGCCGCGCCCTACTGGCCGCAGCGGGAGGCCCTGTGCCAGACCGCCCTGCAGTTTCTTGACCGGGCAGACGTTCTCTTTTTAGAGGAGAGCGACCTGCTCCTCCTCTTCGGCTCCCGGGAACTGCGCACAGCCCTGTTTGCCCTGTTCACCGGCCATGTGCAGCTGATCTTTTTCTACAAAAAGGACAGGATTCTCGCCTTTACACGCAGTGTTATGGCTTCTGCCGCAAAAAAAGACCAGAGCCCCGCTCTGGTCTTGTATCGGATGGAGAAAATGATGCTCCCTGTCTCCTCTCTGCCCAGATTAAAGGAATCTGAGCTGAACGCGCTGATCGGATAGCCACCTGCCGCTGAGATGGCGGCGGAAGCCAAACAAAAACAGCCAGCGCCGTGGAAAGGAGGAGAAAGCGGCGCTGGCTGTGTATGAGAACTCCCAAACATTTGCGGCTGTCAGGAGATGGTTGGTAGTCTGTCCGCTGCCTTGGCTATTGCCTCGCATCAGCAGGGGACAGTGTTTTTTAAAGGGGCCGCGCCGCCCGGTTTCTGCCGGAGATGCGCGGTTTTCATTGCCTGCATGGCATCTTGGGAGGATGTTTTTCTGTTCCTCCCTGACTGCACCCTTATTGTACAGGATAAAAATGGAGTTTCTTTGTGAGGAATTTGAACAAATTGAAAATAAACGGAGCCGCTGCACATCATTTTGTACAGCGGCTCCGTTTTTTACGACTTTTCTTTAATTTTCGGCCAGATTACCGGTGTAGAGCTGGTAGTACTTGCCCTTCTTGGCGATCAGCTCGTCGTGGCTACCGCGCTCGATGATGCGGCCCTGCTCCAGAACCACGATGCAGTCTGCATTGCGGACGGTAGACAGGCGGTGGGCAATGACAAAGCTGGTGCGGCCATACATCAGGCCGTCCATGCCCCGCTGGACCAGCGCCTCGGTGCGGGTATCAATGGAGGAGGTCGCCTCGTCCAGGATCAGCACCGGGGGATCGGCAACTGCGGCGCGGGCAATGGCCAACAGCTGGCGCTGGCCCTGCGACAGGTTTGCGCCGTCGTTGGTCAGCATGGTGTTGTAGCCATCGGGCAGACGCTTGACAAAGCCATCGGCATTGGCCAGCTTTGCGGCGGCAATGCACTCCTCATCGGTGGCATCCAGACGGCCATAGCGGATGTTCTCCATGACCGTGCCGGTGAACAGGTGGGTATCCTGCAGAACGATGCCCAGAGAGCGGCGCAGATCGTCCTTTTTGATCTTGCGGATGTTGATGCCATCATACCGGATCTTGCCGTCTGCGATATCGTAGAAGCGGTTGATCAGGTTGGTGATGGTCGTTTTGCCGGCACCGGTGGAGCCGACAAAGGCGATCTTCTGGCCCGGGCGGCCATAGAGGTTGATCCCGTGCAGAACAGTCTTTTCCGGCACATAGCCAAAATCGACATCGGTAAAGGTGATGTCGCCCGCCAGCTTGTGGTAGGTGGTGGTGCCGTCGTGGTGGGGATGCTTCCAGGCCCAGATGCCGGTGCGCTCGGTGGTCTCCACCAGCTCGTCATCCTTGCCATACTTGACGTTGACCAGGGTGACATAGCCCTCGTCGGCCTCGCTGGTCTCGTCCATCATCTTGAAGATACGCTCCGCACCGGCCAGTGCCATGATCACGCTGTTGGCCTGCATGGACACCTGGCTGATGGGCATATTGAAGCCCTTGTTCAGGCTCAGGAAGGCCATCACGGTACCCAGGGTCATGCCGCCGACATTGCCAACGGCCATGGCTGCGCCCGCCAGAGCACAGACTGCATAGCTGATATTGCCCAGCTGTGCGGTAACGGGCATGATGATGTTGGCGTAGTTGTTGGCCTGCTTGGCGCTTTCCTTCAGCTTATCGTTCAGCTGCCGGAAGCCATCCAGAGCCTTCTGCTCGTGGGTGAACACCTTGACGACCTTCTGGCCCTCCATCATCTCTTCGATGTAGCCGTTCACCTTACCCAGATCCTTCTGCTGGGCCACAAAGTACTTGCCGCTCATGGAAGTGATCTTCTTGGAGCAGAACAGCATCAGGGTCACCATCAGCATGGTGACAACGGTGAGCTGCCAGCTCATCAGGCACATGCTGGTGAACACGGACACGATGGTGATGGCGCTGGACACCAGCTGGGGGATGCTCTGGCTGATCATCTGGCGCAGGGTGTCCACATCGTTGGTGTACACCGACATGATGTCGCCGTGGGGGTGGGAGTCAAAATACCGGATGGGCAGGCTTTCCATGTGGGTGAAAAGCTGGACGCGCAGGTTGCGCAGGGTACCCTGGGTCACGTTGACCATGATACGGGCGTTGAGCCATGCGGCCAGCACGCCGATGGCATAGATGCAGCCGATGCGCACCAGTGCGCCTGCCAGCGGGCTGAAGTCCGGCGTGGCCTGCTTGGTCATGGGGACGATGTAATCATCGATCAGGGTCTTGAGGAAAAGGCTTGCCTGCACATTTGCCAGCGCGCTGACGATGATGCAGACCAGCACAAGGATGCAGTGGGGCAGATAGTGCTTGAACACCTCATCCATGATCCGCTTGAGCAGCTTGCCCGGGTTCTCGACCTTCGGCTTGGGGCCGCCCATCCTACGGGGGCCGGGGCCCTTTACTTCTTTCACCTGTGCCATTACTGCTCACCTCCCTGCTTGTCAAAATCGCCGCCGCCCTGGGTCTGGCTGTTGTAAACTTCCTGATAGATCTTGTTTGTCTTGAGCAGCTCCTCGTGGGTGCCCAGGCCGTTGATCTGGCCGTTGTCCAGCACCAGGATGCGGTCTGCATCCTGCACGGAGGAGATGCGCTGTGCAATGATGATCTTGGTGGTACCGGGGATCTCCTCCCGGAAGGCCTTGCGGATCTTGGCATCGGTGGCGGTATCCACGGCGCTGGTGCTGTCGTCCAGGATCAGCACCTTGGGCTTGCGCAGCAGCGCGCGGGCAATGGTCAGGCGCTGCTTCTGGCCGCCGGACACGTTGGAGCCGCCCTGCTCGATCCAGGTATTGTACTTGTCGGGGAAGCGCTCGATGAACTCATCGGCGCAGGCCAGCTTGGCCACCCGGATGCACTCTTCCTCGCTGGCGTTCTCATCGCCCCAGCGCAGGTTGTCGAGGATGGTGCCGCTGAACAGAACGTTCTTCTGCAGCACCATGGAGACTTCCCGGCGGAGGACATCCAGGCTGTAATCCTTAACGTCCACGCCGCCCACCTTGACAGAGCCGGTCTCGGCATCATACAGGCGGGGGATCAGCTGCACCAGACTGGATTTTGCACTGCCGGTGCCGCCGATGATGCCCAGCGTCTCGCCCGGCCGGATGCTGAAGGTGACATCGTTCAGGACAGGCTGGCCGGAGCCGTGCTTATACTTAAAGGTAACGTGGTCAAACTCAATGCTGCCGTCTGCCACCTGCTGCACCGGCTGCTTTGCCGGGGGCAGGTCAGTGGTCTCGTCCAGCACTTCCACGATACGGCGGGCAGAAGCGGCGGACATAGCGATCATCACAAAGGCCATGCTCAGCATCATCAGGGCCATCAGGATGTTCATAATGTAACCGAACAGGGCGTTCAGCTGGCCGGTGGTGATCGCACCATTCAGGACATAATGTGCGCCGAACCAGCTCAGGGCGATGTTGCAGCCGTACACAGAGACCAGCATGGCGGGATTGTTGAAGCTCAGACGGCTCTCGGCGTGGACGAACTGCTTGTACAGGCTCTCGCAGGCCTTGGTGTACTTCTCGTTCTCAAAGTGCTCCCGGACAAAGCTCTTGACCACGCGGATGGCCGAGACATTCTCCTGCACGGAGGCGTTCAGGTTATCGTAGTTCTTGAACACCTTGTCAAAGATGCCGAAGGTGGGAACCATAATGCCTGCCAGCACTGCCACCAGGAACACGATCGCCACCAGGAACACCATGGTCAGCGAGCGGCTGATCATGGAGGCCATGATGAGCGCGAAAACCAGATGGACGGGGGCACGCACGCACATGCGCTCGATCATCTGGAACGCGTTCTGCAGGTTGGTCACGTCGGTGGTCATACGGGTGACCAGACCGGCCGTGGAATACTTGTCGATGTTGGAGAACGAGAAATGCTGGATGTTCTCATACATCGCATCGCGCAGGTTGCCTGCAAAGCCGGTGGATGCCGTGGCAGCAAACCTGCCGGCCAGCACGCCCAGCAGCAGGGCAATGGCCGCCACCAGGAAGGTGAGCAGGCCGTACTTGATAACGGCGTTCATATCGCCCTTTTCAATGCCCTGGTCAATGATCACGGCCATGATGGTGGGCAGCAGCACATCCATGATGGCTTCCAGAGCAGAGAAGATCGGTGTCAGGATCGCGGCGCGCTTGTACTCGCCCAGATGTGACACAAGTTTTTTGATCATCTGTTGTAATCCTCCTGAAGTTTATTTGCAGGGGTCATTCCAGCCCCTTGCGCAGCTTGTTCAGTAACCGCAGAAGCTCTGCGTTTTCCTCTTCCGTCAGCAATCCGGCCACAAACTCATCGGTCTGGTACAGGGAGAGCATCGTCTTTTCATGGACGCGCACCCCCTCTTCCGTCAGGATCAGCCGTTTGAGCCGGGCATCCTGCGGCACGCTCTGGCGTTCGATGTAGCCCTTGCGCTCCATCAGCTGCAGGATGTTCGTCACGGTCGAGCGTGTGATGGAGAACTCCCGTTCGATATCGCGCTGGTACACGGGGTCGTTCTTGTGCCAGTAGAGGTAGCTCATGATCCAGTCGTGCATGGGGGTCACGTTGTCCACATTGTTCTCCCGATGGAACTGGTTGATCTTGCGGAAGATCAGGTTGTTCACCCGGCGCACCTGTGCCGGGATGACCTGCGGTGGCTCCCATGGGGGGTTGCAGCAGGGTTGCTTGGTGCTTTCATCGTGCATAATGGTTTCCCTTTTGAATTGTTTGTGACAGGACTGTTTTCTTTAGAACTGTTTGATGCCGTACAATATAATAACGCACGATTCGATCATTGTCAATAGGAGACGCAAAATAAAATTCAGAAGCGCCCCACCGAACGGCAGGGCGCTTCCACTGGGCGCTGATTTTGCTTCTGTTGGCTCAACATCCCTTGCTTTCTGACCAGAATATGCTTTAATAAAAGCAACTACGGGCACTGCGCCCCCGAATACTGCAAGGAGAACCCTATGGAACAACGGAACACCCGCCTGCGGAACGCGGGCTTCGTCACCTTCTTTTTCAGCGGCATCTGCACCATTTCCAGCGGTGTGGTGGTCAGCCTGCTGCAGGAAGAATACGGCTTTGCCTACGGCATGACCGGCACCCTGCTCAGCCTGCTGAGCATCGGCAACCTGCTGGCGGGCCTGCTGGCCGGTGCGCTGGTGGGAAAAATGGGCATGAAGCCAAGCGTCCTGCTGCTGACCATCGGCTATGCGGTGGGCTACGGCCTGATGGGCCTGACCGGCCTGCCCATTCTGCTGGCGCTGGCCTTCTTCATTGTAGGCATTGCCAAGGGCAGTGTCCTGAACACCTGCACCATCCTTGTCAGCGGCAACTCTGCAGACCGCACCCGGGGCATGAACACCATGCACGCCTGCTACGCCTGCGGTGCCCTGCTCTGCCCCTTTCTGATCTCTGCCGCGGCCAGGGTCAGCACCACGCTGGCCGTGCTGGCACTGGCGGCGCTGGGTCTGGTGCTCTGGCTGGTATACCTGTTCACCCCCATGGCAGGCCGCGCCAAGGCCAAAGAAGCTGTCACCGATTGGAACTTTTTGCGCTCCTCCCGCTTCTGGCTGCTCACCGGCCTGCTGTTCTGCCAGAACGCCGCCGAGCAGAGCGTTGTGGGCTGGATGGTCACCTACTTCAAGGACAGCGGCATCATTGCAGGCACGCTGGCGGCCTATACCGTCACCGTGATGTGGGGTGCCACCCTGATCGGCCGCCTGCTCATCGCCTTTGTGTTCCCGCTCCAACAGCCCCGCAAGGCCATGGTGTTTATGGCTGTTTTCTGCACTGCCTTCTACTTTGCCATGATGCAGACCCACAGCCAACTGCCTGCCATCCTGCTGCTGTTCGCCTTTGCCTTCTCCATGGCCGGTATGAACCCCACCGCCGTGGCCAGCGCCGGTAAAATGACCACCGTGACCAGCATGGGCATCATGCTGCCGGTGGCATCCAGCGGCGCGATCCTGATGCCCTGGGTCATCGGCAAGGTAGCTGAAAGCGCCGGTCTTGCTGTTGGTATGGCAACCAACATCGTGCCCTGCGTAGGGCTGATCGTCTTTGCAATTCTGGTGTCCAGAATGCGTGAGGAGTAAACCTCTCCGTCATTGCTTCGCAATGCCACCTCTCCTGGCAGGAGAGGCAAGCAGCAGGCGACTGAGCGGTTCACCCCCTCGCCTTTGCGCTGAACTCACACCCACAGTAATCCTGACGGTAAAGCCCGTACTCCTCCGAAAGCTGGAGGGAGCGCAGGTAGCCGTTCTGCTTTTTGAAATCCGAGGGCAGGTGCCTGATGCCGAATTCGGCTTCAAGCTCCTGCCCGATTTGATTGATGCGGGCAGCATCCTTGTGGGGGCTGATGGAGAGCGTGGTGGTGAACCAATCAAAGCCGTGCTCCTTTGCGTACTGAGCCGCCCGGCGCATCCGCAAACGGTAGCAGACGGTGCACCGCCCGCCCCGCTCCGGCTCGTTTTCCAGCCCCTGCACAGCCGTGTAGAACTCCTGCGGGTCGTAGCGGTCCTCGATGACCGTGACCCCCAGCGGGTGCGCCTGCGCCACGAACTTTTTCAGCTCCTCGCCCCGGCGGTAGTATTCTTCGGCAGGCCAGGTGTTGGGGTTATAGTAAAGCACCGTGATCTCAAAATACCGGCACAGCTTTTCCAGCACGGCGCTGGAACAGGGCCCGCAGCAGGCATGGAGCAGCAGCTTTGGCCGCTGCGGCCCCAGCGTTTTCAACACTTCGTCCATCTGCTGTGCAAAATTCAACTGTTTTGACATCAGTTTCATCCTTTGTTATACTTGCTTTGATTCAAATAGCTCCCTCCTGCCGCCTCGCCAAAAGAGCCGCAGCTGCCGGAAGGGGCATCCCGGTCATATTATATCACATTTTATCTAATAGGAGAACTGCGATGACAAACGAGAAGATCGCCCGTATCAACGAGCTGGCAAAAAAGAGCAAGACCACCGGCCTGACCGATGCCGAAAAGGCAGAGCAGCAGGCCCTGCGGCAGGAGTATGTTGCGGACGTAAAGGCCAGCCTGCGCGCCCAGCTGAACAACACCTCGATCAAAGAGCCGGATGGCACTGTGCACAAGCTGGGGAAAAAGAACTAAAGCAGCATCACGAAGAGGAGCGCCTGGCGGATAATTGAGAGAAAAGTGTTTCTTCCCTCTTTTTTTGTTCCGCGTTTCGTGCTATACTATAATTGTATTGTTGCGGACATTTCCGCGGGCGGTACAGATTCCCAAGGTGGCGTATCCCGGGCAAGGTGCACGGAAAAGGCTGTCTTTTGAAAAAATGATAAAGAGGTCATTTATTATGCTTACTGCAATTACGGGTATCAACTGGGGCGATGAGGGCAAGGGCCGCATGGTCGATCTGATCAGCCAGGAGTATGACATCGTTGCACGGTATCAGGGCGGCAACAACGCAGGCCACACCGTGAAGAACGAGCGCGGCAAGTTCGTGCTGAACCTGCTGCCCTCCGGCATCCTGCGCCCCAACGTTGTCTGCGTGATGGGCAATGGTATGGTCATCGACCCGCACCATCTGGACGGCGAGATCAACAAGCTGCGGGAGCAGGGCATTTCCATCACCCCCGATAACCTGAAGATCTCCGACCGTGCCACCATCACCATGCCCTACCATGTCGATCAGGACGGCCTGGAAGAGGCCCGCCTGGCCAAGACCGGCGCACAGTTCGGCTCCACCAAGCGCGGCATCGCCTACACTTACGGTGACAAGTACATGAAGAAGACCCTGCGCATGGGCGACCTGCTCCACCTGGACGACAGCGTGAAGAAGCGCCTGGTGACCATGGTGGATTCCAAGAACCTGGTGATGGAGGGCAGCTACCACTCCGCTCCCATCAGCGTGGACGAGATGTGGGCATGGCTGGAGAAGTATGCCGCCATCTTCAAGGATTACATCTGCGACGTGGGCCAGTATCTGGCCGACGCTGATGCCGCCGGCAAGAAGGTGCTGTTCGAGGCCCAGCTGGGCGCTCTGCGCGACATCGACTTCGGCATCTACCCCTACACCACCTCCTCCAACGTCATCGGCGCTTACGCACCCATCGGCGCAGGCATCCCGGGCCATAAGCTGACCAACAGCATCGGCGTGATGAAGGCTTACTCCTCCTGCGTGGGCGACGGCCCCTTTGTCACTGAGCTGGCCATGACCGAGGAAGAGAAGCACGCCCTGCGTGAGGCTGGCCACGAGTACGGTGCAGCCACCGGCCGTCCCCGCCGCGTTGGCCCCATCGACCTGGTGGCAAGCCACTACGGCGTGTTCTGCCAGGGCTGCGATGAGGTTGCTCTGACCCTGCTGGACGTGCTGGACTACATGGAGAAGATCCCCATGGTCACCGGCTACAAGCTGACCGACGGCACCATCACCAAGCGCTTCCCCATGGGCATGGCTCTGGACACCGCACAGCCCGTGGTGGAGTATCTGCCCGGCTGGCACTGCGATATCACTGCCGCCCGCAAGTGGGAGGATCTGCCCCAGGAAGCCCGCGATTACGTTGAGTATCTGGAAAAGGCTATTGGCTGCAAGATCACCTACATCTCCGTGGGTGCCGAGCGTGAGGCCTACATCCACCACAACGTCTGATCCGCGCCACAGAACCCGCCGCATTGAAAAGGAAGCGTGACTATGTTTGATATCATCACGGACAGCGCCTGCGACCTGACCCCTGAGACAGCCGCAACACTGAATATTGAGATCATCCCCTTCTATGTCTCGCTGGACGGTGAGCACTACCGCAAGGAGGGCAAGGAGATCGCCGTGCGCGATTTCTACCAGTTCATGGTAGATAACCCCGCGGCCTACCCCAAGACCAGCCTGCCTTCGCTGGAGGATTTTGAGACCGCCTTCCGGGCCCATGCCGAGGCAGGCCGCCCGGTGCTCTGCATCTGCTTTACCAGCAAGATGAGCGGCTGCGTGGGCAGTGCCCGCAACGCCCGGGAGCTGGTGCTGGAGGATTTCCCCGATGCTAAGATCGAGGTCATTGACAGCACCGCCGCCACCGTGACCGAATCCATCGTGGTGGAAAACGCGGTGGCCATGCGGGATGCAGGCTGTACGCTGGACGAAGCCGTGACCTGGCTGGAAGCGGAAAAGATCACCAACCAGATCTTCTTCACGGTGGGTAATCTGGACTATCTCATCAAGGGCGGGCGCATCGGCAAAGTCACGGGCCGTGCCGCCAACATTCTGGGCATCAAACCCATGATCCTGTTCAAGGAGGGCGAGATCTTCTCCGCTGGTGTGGCCCGTGGCCGCCAGAAGAGCTTTGAGAAGGCCCTCGACCTGCTGATGACCTATCTGGCCGAACACAACGGCACACCTGATGACTACTGCATCACGGTGGGCTACGGCTACGATGCCGACGAGGGCAAGCGGCTCTGGATGCAGACCCGCGCCGCCCTGCGCGCCAAGTACCCCACCTGCGAGTGCAATGTGGTCCTGCTGCAGATCGGCTGCACCATTGCCGTGCACACCGGCCCCTATGCGTTGGGCATGGGCGTGATGCGGCGGTGGAAAAAACAGTAACTCCCTCAGTCGCCTCCGGCGACAGCTCCCTCTAGGAGGGAGCCTTACGGCAGCGAAAAGCCTCCCTCTGAGAGGGAGGTGGCATTGCGTCAGCAATGACGGAAGGAGTTCCAACATAGTAAAAAAGAAGCCCCGACGAATGTCGGGGCTTCTTTTTGTTTTTCAGCCTTGATTTTTACGATGCACGATCACAGAAGACGGTGACACGGGTCTTGCCGCCATAGGTGCAGGTGTACAGCACCAGGGCGTAGCCGCTGTGTTCCACTTCCTCCACACTGTGGGGGTCAAGCACTTCGACCTTATTCACGACGTACTCATTCACGATGCCGTCCATATCGGTGAAAGTGACACTGTCCCCCGCTGTGAGGGAGGTCAGCTTGCCGAAATGGCTCTCGTAGTTGTGCGCCGCAATGACCAGATCATCGGTGCGGGAAGAGCCGAACTGGCGGCAGGGGGCGATCTTCAGGCGGGGGTAGCTCCACTCGCTCATCACCGGCAGATCAATGCCGATGGCGGGAATGGAGATCTCACCCACATATTCGTTGCCGTCGATCTCCACCACCGGGAGCTCGGGGTCCAGGGGGCCGCTCTCTGCCTCCGGTTCCGGGGTCTCCACCTTCTGCTGAAGGTCGGCCACCACGGTCTGGGCCTCGGCACCGGCGTGGGCATCCTCGCAGCGGTTGTAGGCGTACAGGCCGCCAGCCGCCAGCAGGAGCACCACACCCAGCACGATGCAGACAAGCCCGGGGGATACTTTACGCATTCTTTTCACGTTTCTTGCTGCGCTCCATCAGGTAGGCACCCACGGCCACCAGCACCAGACCGCTTGCCGTCAGAACAGGTATGGGCCAGTTCAGCTGACCGGTCTGGATCAGTTTGGGGCCTTCGGCCGGGCGGGCATCCGCCACCACGCTGGCCGGGGCGGTGGGCTCCGGTGCACTAGGGGTGGTGGTTTCAGTCACGGTCGGACGGGCATCTGCCGGGGCCGGGTTCTCCGGCGTGGCCGGAGTGGGCGGGGTGATGGGACCCGGGTCATACGGATCCGGGTAGTACGGGGTCTCGATGGCCTTGTAGCTGTTGTTGAAGGTGATGCTGCTCACCTTTTCATCCATCAGGTCGGCCTGTGTGTGCACGGCCATCCGGGCCACCAGCTTGTCGTTGTCCCACACCACGGAAACGCGCAGATAGTACACGGTTTCATCGTAGGTGCCGCGGGTGTTGACACCGGCGCGCTGGCGCACGGTGTAAACGTAATAGCCGGGCTTGGTGTAGTTGATGGGGCCAAAGCTGCCGGTCTCGCCGTCGGTGATCTCCAGAGTGGTCACCTCGGGCAGGGGCGCATTGTCCACAGCCTCAAGTTCCACAGTCAGTGTTTCCTTTGGGAGAGGTGTTTCCCCCGTGGACTGAATGGAAACCGGAAGCTCCTGCAGCTGTGTATGCTGGTCAGCCGCGGTGGCCGCAAATGCCGCCGGCTGACACAGGCAGAACCCCAACGCAAGCGTCAGGAGTGCTGCCGCGATTTTACGGAACCTCATTTCATCCTCTCCTTTATGAATCCGACGCGGACGGGATCATCCACGCCAGAAGAATGGTGCGTGCATCGGTAAACTCCGTTGAACAAGTGGACAGCGCCAGCACCTGAGCATCATCGCCCGCCGCTTTCATGGCGGCCAGCGTTTCGGTGTTCAGGTTCAGGGCGTTCTCCTGCGCAAAGGTGTACAACCCCTGCAGGTCGCTGTCCCAGCGCTGGGGCTGGAAGATCGCGCTCTCAGACGAAGGGACCAGCAGACATGCAAAGGTTTTAAGATCATAGGTGCGGTCGGGCAGGATCAGCTCACCGGTGGTGTTCTCTGCAAAGAACTCTGCGTCCTTGTAGAGATCCAGATCACCGAACATCTTGCTCTCTTCCATGTGGTGACCATACAGCAGAGAGTAGGGGTCGGTGAAGTTCTTGTCGCAGTTCACATCCAAAAAGATGCTGCCTGCCAGCGAGAAATCACCGTAGACATCGGTGTTCACATAGGTAAAGTTGTCCTCGCCCTGTACCACAGGGTAGTCGATGGCGGTGTTGTCCAGTGTGACCCACGCGCAGACATCCGGGTTGATGCCCAGCAGCTCCTCAAAGCTTGCGCCGTTATCCGCGCCCGCCTTGGGCTTGAACTGCAAAAGCTCTGCCTGAACATTGTCTGCGGCGGCATACACCTGCGAGTTGTCCCACAGGGCATAGGCTGAATACGCCCCGGCGACCACCAGGAACAGCACGACCACCGCGCTCACCAGAAAGTCGGCTGCCCTCAACGCTTTTCTCTGCCAGTTGATACAGCCCACCTCCGGTTAAGCATTCTAATTGATTGGTTTTCGGATGGATACGCCCTCTCAGGCGCTGCGCGCCAGCTCTCCCAGAGGGAGAGCCTACGCATCTACACGGTCAGCTGCTGCAATCGGTCGGGCCACTTTTGCCTCTCCCCTTGGGAGAGGTGGCAGTGCGGAGCACTGACGGAGAGGGCGTGGACGCGAGCAATTACTCCTCGTCGCGGCGGCGCTTGTTCAGCATCAGGGCCACACCACCAATGGCAACAATGGCCAGCATTGCAATGTAAGGTGCATTGTCCAGCACAACGCCCATGTCGGGAGTACCCTGGTGGTCGTTGATAAAGGTATCAGTGGAGGCAGTTGCTTTGGTAGTACCAGCTGCAGTCATAGTGGCCTCAGTAAAGCTTGCATTGGAACCATCCTGCAGAGAGGTCGTATACTGCCAGTTATCCTTCTTATTCTCAACGATAGCATACTCAACATCAGAAGCGACATTGTTGAACTTAATCCACTGATTATGCTTCAGAGTAACAACATAAGTTTCGTCATAGCTCAGCTCAGTAACCTGCTCAGTCGTATCCTTCTTCACAATCGAAACATCATCTACGTCATTTGAGCTCTTGCTATCGACCAAAATGTTGCTATAAGTCTTACCTGTAGCCTTAGTAAACTTCACCTCGAAGGTAAATTTTTCACCAAGATCGCCAAAGCTCCCCTTCACAACCTTTTTTAAGGTCAGCTCGGAAATATTGTTATCGCCGTAGGTGTTCTTAAAAGCATCGGTATTATTTACCTTGTCAGACTGAGTAGCATTTTCTGCACCATTCTGGGTCTTATACATTGTAACGTAATACTTCCAAGAATTCTCTTTAATTGTCTTACCATCCGCATCAACGTCATGCGCAACAGTCACAACCATATACACTTCGCTCTGCTGGTAGGTAACAGCAGCATTTGTGCCAGCCTTCTCAGTAATCTTATACAGATACTTACCCGTACCAGTCGGAGTGCTCAAATTCAACTCAGCAGGAGTGACATTGAAAGCCTTAGAATCCGTCTTGGTTCCGACCATAGAATCGAACTTCACATCTTTAGTTGTAACATTCTCATGTGCAGCAGTGTACGGTGCATAGCCCTTAGAATCCTGCTTAATTGCCTTCACATAGTCAATCTGAAAGTAGAACGTTTCTTCAGGAGAAACGTTCTTCTTGACCTCATAGGTCTTATAAACAGGAATATTATCGTTAGCGTTCAGTTCAGTACTGCCCAAAAGCGGAGTGTTCGCTGTGGTTGCAGCTTCATCAGCGCCAGTTTCCGCAAACGCTGCGGTTGCGCCGACGGTGAGCATCATGGCGGCAGCCAGAACGCCCGCGAAGAATTTCTTCAGTTTCATTGTTATTCCTCCCTAGTAAGAAATAGTTCGTACTCCTGTGCCGCGGCCCAAACTCCGCGGTTCACAGGCAGGATGCCGACAGCTTCTTCCGGCTTCCGTGGTATTACAGACTGCGTCGCCGCAGTAGTGTAATTACTTTTGCTTGCACATCCTCCAGCGGAACCGGGCCAAAGTCCCGGCTGTCCTCGGATTGTGTGCGGTAATCGCCCAGCACAAAAAAGCAGCCTTCCGGCACCGTGTAGGGGTACTCCAGCGCGTCTTTTGCGTAGGTGGGGTAGAGGATCTCGCCGCTCTGCACCGCGCCGTTCACCACAAGGGTGCCGCTGTCGTCCAGAGCCACAAGGTCGCCCTCGCGCCCAAGGATGCGGCCCACCCGGAGCTTGCCGCCCTGGGTGTAGACCACAACGTCGTTTTTTGCGTAGGTTTTTTGCAGGCGGTAGCAGATGAGCAGGTCGCCATCCTTTACCGCGGGGAACATGCTGCTGCCCTTGGCCTGCGTGAGCAGGAACACCTGCGTGAACAGCACCCAGGCGCACAGCAGGATCACCACAACGCGGCCCAGCAGGCTGATAAAATCCTGCCGGTTCTCAGCGTCCAGCCTGCGGCGGCGCACCGCCTTTGCCCCCTGCTTCAGGGCTTCATTGTCCAGCGGGTGCATCGGAATGCGCCTCCTTTTGGGGGTCAGAGCTGTCAGATTCCGGGTTAAACCTCTCAGTCACGGGCTTCGCCGTGACAGCTCCCCTAGTAGGGGAGCCCTTGGCAAAACTGTCAACTTTAGTGGGAGCCAGGTTTACGTTCCCGGGTTCACCGGTGCCGGATGCTTCCGGCTGCGCAGCACCTGTCTTGCCTCCCCTATCAGGGGAGGTGGCAAAGCCGTCAGGCTTTGACGGAGAGTTTTCCAGCAGCACATTGTACCTTGTGCGCTCGGCACGGATGGCGGCTTCGTACAGGGCGTAAAGCTCTTCCAGCTTCTTCCACATTGCCGCTTCGTCCACGCCGCCCAGCAGGTTCTTGCGGAATTTCACCGTCCGGAACCACTGGATGATCGCTTCCTGCTCCGGGCTGATACAGCTTTTCTCTGCACCGGCCAGCCGCTGGGGCGCTTTCTTCTTCGCCATGCGGTCAGCCCCCTTTAGTCATCTTCCTTACGGTGCTTGCGCAGCATCAGCAGGATGCCGCCGCCAGCCACCACAGCAAGGATGACGATGTAAGGCAGGGTGTCGAGGAGGACACCAAGGTCAGGCTCGAGGGTTCGATGGTTGGTGAAGTGAACCGTCTGCTCAGTTGTACCGATTGTTACAGTTGCAGTACTATTCTTTTCTTGTACTTCACCGTCTGTACCAATCTGCCAGCTGGTCTCGTACTTTTCGCCGGTGTAATCTTCCTCTAAAATCTTGTACTCGCCACTCGGCAAATTTTTGAAGGTAATCGAAGCTCCGTCTTTCAGAGTAAACTTGCCATTTCTCAGCCATTCAACCTTTGCACTATCTGCTTCGCTAATCTCAACATTGGCATCAGTAATATTTGCCGATGTCCCATCAGCTTTGGTAATCGTAAAGGTAAAGGCTTTGTTGATATCGCCAAGTTTACCAGTAACAGTTTTGGTAACGGTCAGGTTGGCGGAAGCAGGCACATACTTTGCGTAGAAAGTTGTATCCGCAGAAATGGTATCCGCTGTAAAATCAAACTTGCTTTCAGGTGTAAAGTTCTTATCCGTATACCATCCCTCAAATTTATAAACGGTTCCATCCGCTGCTGGCTTTATTAGCGGATACTCTGCTTGAGTTTGACCTGCGCGGGGAACATCCGGACGATCAATATTACTCAGCGGAATCGAATTGCTCCCTTCTGGGATAGTAAATGCTCCGCCATAATCACGCACTAGAGCAAAGGTATCTTTACCCACATCCTGAACCATAAACTTGACGTTGATATGCGTTGTATCATGGAGCACTATCAGACCATCCAGATGGTACGTCATTATTTTATCCTTGACCGATGGAACCGGAGATTCATATACACCACTCGTGTATTTGGATCGATACTGCTCTTCATTCTTCCAGTCTCCGTCTTTGCCGTTTTTGCCGGTGTTGGCTCCACCCACAGCAACGACCTCGTACCATTCAATTGTGTATGTGCCTACAGTATCCGCTTTCGTTGGGTCCTTCTCAATTTCCTTTTGGATTTCTTTAGGGAGTGATTCGTAATAGTAATCCTTGTATTGGCCATTCTGTTTAATTGGAATCACAGGAAACTGTCCGGAATTAACTATAATTTCAGTTCCCAACTTCGTATCAATGGCAGCCGTGTCATAAATTGACGTACGTACACTGTAGCTACTCGGAGCATTTACATTCGAAATCGTACCAACGGCCATGCCGTTCCACGCTTTATTTTCAACTTTATTACCATAGTAACTACCCGAATAGCCCAAAACCTGCGTGTAAACATAAAGATTGTAAGGAGATGTCGGATTATCGCTCTTCACAACTGTAATCTCCAGCTCATCGCCGTTACCTTCCGGATCTTTGCTCTTAGGGTCACCATAACGGTGAGCAACCGTCACCTTACCCTCTTGCGTAACCTTTATCCGTACTGTTTTGTAGGTATCTCCTGTACCTTTTATCTGATTAACTTCTTTATTTTTACTGTTTATAAATACCGCATTACCGTTAGTCTTGTCCGGATTAAGTCTCCATGTGTGATTGTAGTTTGTTTTTCCGTTTTTGGCCCGCAGTGTAATCGTTGCACCAACCGGAACTTTTGTATCGCCCTGAATGCCGCTGATGCTACTGATCGTAGCAATTCCATCATTCACATTCGGATACTCAACGCCATCGATCTCAATGCTGACGATCTCAATGCCGTCATTATCGAAATCTTCACTTCCCTGATCCGGATATTCCAGTGCAATCACAAAGGGGCTGAAGCTGGAGGTCTCAAAGGTCAGGGTGCCATTCTCATAGCTGACAACATCCAGTTTTTCCACGGTATTGTCGTCTTTCTGGTGGAGCACCTTCAGCGCATCGGCAGTAAGCGCTCCCATTTCTTCCATTTCCGCAATATCCGGCAGTTCGTTCAAGCCAGAAACAGTAACGGTGGCCTTCTGACCCTTGGCCAGCTGCACCTTCTCGCTGTTGATATCTTCGGGCGTGATCTTCAGGCCCAGAAGGGGCTGCATCCCCTGAAGCTCATTCACGTAGGTATTGCAGAACTCCGTCATGGAATTATCACCCATGTGGGTAACGCTGAGGCTATGGGCGGCAGAAGGCAGATTTTTCACTTCCACCGGCAGATTGACGCTCTTCGTGTTGCCGTCCTCGTCCTCGTAGGAAGCAGAGGCCTTGGTTTCCAGATCCACAGGCACGGGGTTCTTGTCCACCAGATCCTCGTGATCCACGTCCTCTTCCTCATCGGAGCCCACGGTACCGTCCTTCCATGCGGCGTAGACGTTCACGGTGGTGGTCTTGTCGTCCAGAATGTTGCTGGTGGGGTCGGTGAGGTTCAGGCGCACCCGGTTGCCAAACTCGTCCAGCGTGTACCAGTAGTCAAACTGCCGCAGTTCGCCCTTGGGATCCCGGTTGGAGGAGGGGTTCTCGATGTAGCTGCTGTAGTCCGCGATGGTCTCTGCCCGGGGCACAGCCTGAATGAAGTACAGGTTCCACAGAACCTCACCGTTCCGGGCCAGATACTCGCTCTCCGTCATATTGTTGATCTGTGCCTGAGCAGTAATGTCCTGCAGGTCGTTGGCGTTCAGCTCCTTCAGCCAGAAGCGGTAGACCACCATGTCCTGCAGCTTTTTGATCTCGTCGCCGGAAACGACCACTTTGTCATCAGGCTTTTCCACCACGTCGTCCTCGCCGGACCACTGGGTCTCGGGTTCGGGGTCGGTACCGGTGCTGGAGCTGGGGCCGTACTCAATGACGGTGCCCCACTCTGAATCCGTAACGGTGGGGCCGCCATCGAGGTTGTCCTCGCCGCCTTCCACAGGCCGGGTGGCAACTTCGTCCTCGCCAAAACCGGCAGCTTCGCCGCCGTCTACAGGCCGGGTGGCTTCCTCCTCGCCGAAACCGGCAAATTCGTCGTCAGGATAGGATGCCTCGCCGTCATCTACGGGCCGGGAGGCCTCTTGATTAACCTGAGGATCGATCAGACCCTCCGTTGCAAACACCGGCACAAGGCAGGTGCAAATGACCGCAAGCGCCAGACAAAGCGCAAAAACGCGCTTCACCAGCCTATCTTTTTTTCCGTGATGATTTTTCCGCACAGTGGAGCCCTCCCTGCATCATAGTATTTTTGGCAAAACCGGAGGAAAAGATATCCAACTTTTGTCGGCTTTCTTTCCCTTGGCAGGTTATTTTTACCAGACACATCATTATTGTAATTATAGCATGTATATCCAGTATTTTCAATAGTGAAATTTTATTTTCCCTTCCCCTTCTCAGACAAAATATTCTGCGATATACAGCACGTTATGAACCGCCGCAATATCATTGCGGGGAGTAGAACAGTCCGACTTATCCGCACGCCCGCCGCATTGATATATCATGCAGTTTTGTGTTGTATATTCGCAGTTTCACTCTCTATAATACATGAAACGCAGATTCCTTTCACTTTTTTTCGGGATTTTTTAAAAAAAGTTTTCGGAGCCCTCTCAGTCTCGCAAAGCTCGCCAGCTGGGGTTAAACCTCTCAGTCACGGGCTTCGCCGTGACAGCTCCCCTAGTAGGGGAGCCCTTGGCAGACCGTCGCGTTTTCGGGGTCTGGCGCTTCGCTCCTTTTGGCAGTGCTGGCGTAATGTTCACCTCTGCGGCTGTGGGGAGACAGGATATTTGAGAAATGCGGGATAGGGCGGGATGAGAGGGGAGACGGCGGGAAAACCCTTGAAATACGCGGGAAACGGCGACTTTCGGCGCGG
>OGQV01000996.1_pt1 | contig 23111 bp, 19 predicted proteins | sample 1553311 | NCBI WGS metagenome assembly OGQV01 (sample SAMEA2579976, study PRJEB22360) | human gut metagenome
CCGGCTGGCCGATCGGGGCGATCGGGACGGAAGGTGATCGGGGCGGAAGGTGGGTGGATGGCCCATCGGCTCGGAAGGCGATCGGGGTGGATGGCGAGCGGAGATCTTCATGTTGCCTCCCTCTATATTTGAATAATTGAGTATTCTTGCATCATTAATTTCAGAAAGGACGTTCTTGCTATGGCAAAACCCATGTACGTTTTAATCCGTGAATCCAGCAACGAATCTGGCTACACAGCACTTTCGTTTCTTACCGAAACAGCAGCATACGCAGCCATGAACTGCATGATGGAATCTGATACTGCTGCCATCGAAGCGACATATCACTTAACACCCCGTGTGGAACAGGTATCGAGCTATAAGACGCAGCTCATCTTCGATGCAATTATCGCTGTGTCAGACATGACCGTAATAATTTCGTACAGCGTTTACGAAATCGGAAAGCAAAGCTAACAAAAAATGGACGCCTTAGGGCGTCCATTTCGTGTGCTATGCAAAATGCGCGGTAATGCCGCGATGAAGAGCTACTCGATCTTGCCGTAGCGCTCTTCGGTGATTTGGTCGAGCGTCTTGCCCTGGGTCTTGGGGCACCAGATGACACCCACAACCAGGGAAATAAGAAGAACAACGCACATGATAACTGCTGCGGGGAAGAAGCCAGCAGGGTTCGTGGAGATGTCGCCCATGATGGCGCCAACGCCTACGAGCGACCAAATGCCCAAAGCGCCACGAACCAAGAAGAACATGATGCCCTGAGCGCCGCCGCGGTACTGCGTGGGGAACAGCTCGGTGCCCCACAGAGCATAGAAGCACTGGGCAGAGAAACCGGCGGAAATACCCCACAGGATTACGTATACCCAAAGAACCCAACCCATGGATTCGGTGTCACCGCTCTGGATGGCAAGGCCAAATACGGCAATAGCAATCCAGGAAAGCAGCGCCAGCAGCGCAGAGGCGCCGAACAGTACGCGATGGGAGATAACATCGCCAAAGCGGCTGAAGATTGCCAGCGAGCAGACGGCAACCAGCACCCACTGAACAACGCCCAGGAGGCTCTGGCCGGTTGCATCGATATTGCCTGCGGCAGCGTAGAGATACGGCATGAACTGGCCGTTCGTGCCTGCAGCCAGGTTCCAGGTCAGGTATACAGCAACCAAGAAGATGATGGTCTTCACGTTCACGGGGTTCTTCAGAGCGGTTGCCATCATCTTGCCGAAGGACTGCTTCTCGGTGGCAGCAGCGTTCTTTTCGGCCCAGTCGGCGGATTCCTGAAGCTGACGCTGAAGGTTCCATGCGATAAGGGCAACGATGAACAGAACCAGGAACAGCAGACGGGTTGCCAGCATGCCATCGAACGGACCGTAGGTGCCTGCGGGGAGCAGGGTGGTGCCATCGGACTCGAAGCCAGGGATGATGAAGCTCATGACCAGCGAAAGGATGAAGATGATGGCAGGGCCACAGCTCCATGCGAACTGGCTAATGCCGATGTTGGATGCGCGCTTCGTGGAGGTAGACGTTTCGGAGATATAGCTCCAGGAAGCGGGAACGCCAGCGCCTACGGAAAGGCCGGAGAGCACAACGCCCACAACAACCATGGGGAGGTTCACGGCAATCATGGCGATGAATACGCCAGCAGCGTAAACCAGCAGGTTGTACTTATAAATAGTGGTACGGCCGAACTTGTCGGTCAGGAAGCCGCCGATCAGCGCGCCAACAGCTGCGCCGAAAGCGTTTGCGCCGATAGCGCCCAGAATTGCGGTCCAGGCGGAACCGAAGTTGAATGCAGCAGCCCAAGCAGTAAGGGCAAGGCTGCTGGCTACGATGCAGCCAGAGTCAAGGAAGTTGGTTAGGGAAACCGCCATGGTTCCCTTGCGTTCTTGGGAAAGCGCCAATGCTTTACCTTTCTAGTCGAGGTGGAATGCGCAGGGCAGGTCTACGGAAACAGGCGAATTGTCCGCGTTCGTTTCCATGACGCTTGCCATGAAATCCCACCATTTCTTGCAAATATCGGTCTTGGCGGACTCGACATAGCGTTCGGGGTCGTCAAGCTCGATATATCCGAAGAGGATATTGGTTTCCTCGTCGATGAAAATGGAGTAGTTGTGCCCACCGTATTCGTGGAGCATGTCGGCCATTTCGGGCCACAATTCGTTGTGACGCTTCTCGTACTCTTCGGCAAAGCCCGGGTAGAGTTTCATCTTGAAGCCGGAAATGGTGCGTCCATCAGCAGTTTTGCGGATAGTCATCGAAGTGCCGCCTTAGTCCAGGAACTCATCGTTGACGGTGAGGCCGAAATCGATGCCGATCTGGCGCAGGCCTTCATCGGAAATAGTGTTCAGGAATTCGTCGGAGCCACCATTCATCTGGCGAGCGCGACGATATACATCAGCAGCCTTTTCGATGGTGTGCATCAGGCCGAAGGTGGTATCGAAATCGGGGCCGGAAACGAACAGGCCATGCTGGGCCCAAACAGCCGCCTCGTATTTCTTCATAAGTTCGGAGGTTGCCTTTGCGATCTCGGCGCCACCGGGAACCATCCAAGGCACAACGCCAACGCCAGACGGGAATACCACGATGCATTCGGTCATTGCCTTCCATAGGGCGCGGGTGAAGTAGCGTGCGTCAAGCGGGCATACGAACGTCATGGCAATGACATTGATGGGGTGGGCGTGGTAAATCACGCGGCATTCGTTGTTGGTGGCTTCCATGCGCACGGCATGGTTCATGAAATGCGTGGGGAATTCGGAAGTGGGCTTGCCGCCGTCGGTCAGGCCCCATACGATGCGCCAAGAATCGCCGGCGTCATTGATTTCGACGATGCCGATGTTGTGGGAAGGGTCGCTCATGACGTTGCGCATATAGCGGCCAGATCCGGTGGTAAGGAAGAACGCGCCGCGCAGGCTATCTGCCTGTACGCCCATGTTCACCCACTCGCCGGGGGTTGCGTTGAAGAAGGGGCGAGCCTGCTCAACTTCCTCTTCCTTCATGCGGTAGGTAAGGTTGCCGCCATTGCGCTCGTGCCAGCCCTGCTGCCAGCCGTCGTCGCACAGGCGGCAAAAGCCGCGCACGAAGGCCAGCTGCTCGACGGCAACGCCAGAGACTGCGCCGCGAGCTGCGGAAACGCCGCTTTTGAGCGTATCCATAGCACTGTCGATAATATCCATCATTGTCCTTTCGTTCTGAAGTTCCGAATGATCGGTTTCGGAAAAGCCGCTCGGGCAAGTGGCCTTTTCGAAGCGCATTCGACGTGTGTTTGCGGAGTTGGGACTCGGTGTTAGACGCTTCCAGCGAGGGCCTTCCGGTGTCCGACGTGCCTCGGCAATGGCTCTCTTGGCGCAGGATGCTTCCTGCCGCGGCCTCCTTGGCGCCGGATGGTCCTGGCAAGGGCTTCCGGCCTTGCCTTCTGGGCGCAGAAAGCGCCCCTCGAGAAGAGGGGCGCTGAAAAATGCGCAGGCTTACTGGCGCTTGGAGAGCACCTCGTCTTCGTAGGCCTTAACCTCGTCCCACAGCTTGTCTTCGGCAACTACGCCCTGACGCGCGCAGTACTCGTCCCAAACCGCGGTCCAGGGCATGGTCTTGAACTGCTCGGTAACGATCATCTTCTCGGAGAACTGGTAGGTGTCCTGCAGCTCCTTCAGGCGATCCCATGGCTGCAGCAGCTCGAACAGCAGGCACTTTTCCATGGCGCGCATGCCGGTAGCCCAAGCGCCGATGCGGTTGATGGAGGCATCGAAGAAGTCCATGCCGATAAGGACCTTGTCCATTCCCTCGGGGCAGCGAACAACCTCAGCGGCAATGTCCTTGATGGAGTCCTCGAACAGAACAACGTGGTCGGAGTCCCAATGCATGGAGCGGGTAACGTGCAGCGGCACATAGGGGAAGAACTGCAACAAGCTGGGCAGCTTGTCGGAAATGCTTTCCATGGGGTTGAAGTGGCCCGCATCGATGAGCACTACATGGTTGCCGCCCTTCTTGGCAGCGTAGGATACGTAGAACTCCTGGTTGCCGGTGGTGAAGCCTTCGACGCCGATGCCGAATACCTTCTGCTCGACCGCATCGATAACATGCGGGGTTTCGAAGGAATAGATTTCGTCGAGGGAGTCCTTCAGGCGTGCGCGCAGGCCATAAGCGTCGGCGGCATAGTCCTTCAAGCCGTCGGGAATCCAGAAGTTGTTCAGGACCATGTCGTCCATTTCCTCGCCGATGCGCTCTGCGATCTGGCGGCAGGCGATGCAATGACGGATCCAGAAATCACGCACGTCCTTTTCGGGGCTGGAAACGGTAAGGCCTTCCTTTACCAGTGGGTGGCTGAACAAGGTGGGGTTGAAGTCGATGCCAAAGCCATTCTTCTTTGCCCAGGTTACCCAGGGCTCGAAGTGCTTGTACTCGAGCTTGTCACGATCAACCCAGGGGTTTTCTTCGGTGAAGATAGCGTAGCTTGCGTGCAGGTTGATGCGCTTCTTGCCGGGGATAAGGCTTGCTGCCTTCTCGAAATCCGCCATGAGCTGTTCGGGGGTAGCTGCGCGGCCAGGGTAGTTGCCTGTGGTCATGATGCCACCGGAAGCGGCGTTATCGTCGCCCTGGTCGAAGCCGACAACGTCATCGCCTTGCCAGCAGTGCATGGAAATGGCCTTGTTTGCCAGGGTCTCGATCACTGCCTCGGTGTCGATGCCCTGCTTGGCATACGCTTCGCGTGCCAATTCGTACATAGTGGTCATGAATGCTCCTTATCTGTACCTAAAAGGTTGGTTGCTGTTATTCGAACCGCTTCACGTCGAATGACGTTGCGATAGCGTCGCGGACGCTTTGGAGGTCGGGGAATGCGCCATCGGCGATCATCTGCACGGCAAGGTTGCCCAAGCTCGTTCCCTCAACGGGGCCGGCGAACACGGGAATGCCGCATGCGCGGGTGGTGAGTTCGTTCAGATATGCGTCTTGGCAACCGCCTCCAACGATGTTGATGGAGGTGTAGGTGCGTCCGGTAAGCGATGCCATTTCTGCAATGGATTCCGCATAGCAGGAGGAAAGGCTTACATATACGCAGCGCATAAGCTGGCCGACGGTTTGGGGCACGTCCTGCCCGGTTTCAAAGCAGGCATGGCGAATCTCGTCGATCATGGAATCGGGCGCCAGAAAGCGGTCGTCGTTCACGTTCACATGGGCTTCGAAGCTGTCTGCCTCTTTTGCGTGGGCAATGAGGTCAGGGAAGCCCCACTCGATTGCCTCATGCGTGAAGGGGGGCAGCTCGTCTTCGTCGGTTTGCTGATGGGTGTCTTTTCCCTCTACGTAGGAAACGCCGTTCAGCTCACGGCGGATAGACTGGATCATCCACAGGCCCATGATGTTCTTCAAGAAGCGGAAACGCAGCTCAAAGCCGCCTTCGTTGGTGAAGTTCTGGAAACGGGAAGCGTCTGAGGTGATGGGGCCTTCGTTTTCAACGCCCAGCAAGCTCCAGGTGCCCGAAGAAAGGAACACCGCATCGGCATCGCGCGCGGGAACGGCCAGGTAAGCGCTGCCCGTGTCGTGCGTGGCAGGCGCGATGATGTGCGTGGGGTAGCCGATTTTCTCTTCGATTTCAGCGGTAACGGCACCCAAATCGGTGCCAGGCATAACCACGTCGCAGAACATGCCGCGCGGAATGCCGAATGCTTCCAGGATGGTTTCGTCCCACTGTTGGGTACGTGCGTTCATCAGGCACGTGGTGGAAGCATTGGTGTATTCGTTTGCCTTGGTGCCGGTTAGCAAGAAGGCCAGGTAGTCGGGGATCATCAAAAACGTTTCGGCGTTTTCGATCTGCTCGGGGTGCTCACGTTGGAGCGCCAGCAGCTGGTAGATGGTGTTGAACGGCTGGCGCTGAATGCCCGTGCGGCGATATACCTCATCAGGCGAAACGATAGCATCTGCCACGGCATACATACCACTGGTGCGCTCGTCGCGGTAGGCTACCGCATCACCGAGCATGTTGTCTTCGGCATCGAGCAGCACGAAGTCAACCGCCCAGGTGTCGATACCCACGGTTTTAGGTGCGTAGCCCGCTTCTTTGCATTTTGCCAAGCCGGCAACGGTTTCGCGGAACAGCATATCCACGTCCCAGCGGTCGTGACCGTCGGAGCGTTTCTGAATGTTATCGAAGCGATGGATCTCGGTAAGTTCGATGGTTCCCTGCGGAGTGACCTCGCCGATTACCACACGGCCGGAAGAGGCGCCGATATCGACGGCGGCATAGCAGTTGGTTTTGATTTCCATTAGTTGTCCCCCTCTGCATCAACGCCGATTTGGACGATCTGCATCACGTTGGTGGGGCGCGGTGAAGGTGCAGTTGGGTCGAAGCTTACGGCGTCGCCCGTTTGGCCGATGCGGGGAGAAGTGGTGCGGTCTCCCAAAGTGAATACGCAGATATCGCCCTTGTTTACGAAGCTCTTTTTCACAACTACGCTGCGAGCCTGCTCGAGAACGTACGAGGCGTCGCCAACGACTTTGCCCAAAAGCGGGGTAACGCCCCAGTTCAGTTGCAATGAGCGACGGTATTCTTCCGAAGTGGTTACCGCATAGATGGGCATCTTCGGACGGTAATTGGAAACGATGCGGGCCGTGCGGCCGGTCATCGTAGGGGTAACGATGCAGCAGGCGCCCACGTTTTCTGCGGCGGTTACGGCAGCCAAGCCCACAACAGCGGAAATGCTCTTCTGCTCCGCGTTGCGGTTAGGGATGGAACCTTCGTCGTAGATATGCGATTCGCTTGCCTCGGCAATGCGCGCCATGGTTTGCACCGCGGGAACTGGGTACATGCCGATGGCGGTTTCGCCGGAAAGGGTAACGGCATCGGTGCCGTCGTAGATGGCGTTTGCCACGTCGGCAACCTCTGCACGCGTTGGGCGGGGGTTGCGGATCATGGAGTCGAGCATCTGCGTGGCGGTGATAACCGGACGGTAGGCGCGGTTGCAGGCTTTGATGATCTTCTTCTGCAGGTGCGGAACCTGGTTAGAGGGGACCTCGACGCCCAGGTCGCCGCGGGCAACCATTACGGCATCGGAAATCTCAATGATTTCTTCGATGTGATCTACCGCATGCGCGTTTTCGATTTTTGCCACGATGCGAATGCTTTCACCGCCGTTTTCGGCGAGGAAAGCACGAATGGCGCGCACGTCTTCGCCACAGCTTACGAACGAGGCAGCCACGAAATCAACGCCCTGCTGAATGCCGAACAGAAGGTCCTCTTTGTCCTGCTCGGTCATAACGGGCAGGGGAACGTTGGTGCCAGGCAGGTTCAGCTGCTTGCATTCGCCGAGCATGCCGGAATTCTGAACGGTGCATTGGATATCGGACCCCAGGATACGATCGACGGCGAGTTCGATCAGGCCGTCGTCGATAAGGATGATGGTGCCAGGCTCTACATATTTATAGAGTCCCTTGAATGTTTGGTGCACGCGGCGGGAAGTGCCGGCGATGTCTTCTTCGGTGAGGAAGAAGTTGTCGCCTGCGCGGAGCAGTACAGACTCGTTACCCTCAAGCTTGCCGGTGCGGATGGAGGGCCCTTTCGTATCGAGCATGAGGGCGCAGGGTGCATCCAGTTCGCGACGGACCTTTTTCAGGCGGTCCATACGTGCTTTGTGCTCGGCGTGGGAGCCATGTGAGAAATTGCAGCGGGCAACATCCATGCCCGCCAGCACTAGATTTTTCAATGCTGACTCAGAGTCTACAGCGGGACCCAGAGTGCAGATGATCTTGGTTCGCTTCATCATGGGGATGATGCGCCTTTCGACCGTGCGGTAAACGCCCGTTCATAGGGTAAGTTCGACCGCTAAACGACAATACGTTCAGAATTGTAAACGAAAATTAAGAAGTATGCTTATGTTCATCGTTTTTTCTGAAGCTGCATACGTTGCGGCAGGCGTTGGCTGCGCTCGTCTGGGCGCCAATAGGGCCGGCTCGTGTTACGCGGAGTGTTACGCGTACCGTTGCGATGCTGCCGTAGGTGCCAGTCGTGGTAGTCTGGTGGGGAGAATCGAAAGGCGGCCATTATGACCTGCAACAACCCGAATGCCACCGAATCGGCAAACGTAACCGAGAAGCTGAAAGCCCACGCGCGGGAGCTCGAGCCTTACGTTATCGAGCGTCGGCGTCACTTTCATGCGTATCCCGAATTGAGTGCTCGCGAGGTCTCCACTTCGCGCACGATTGCCGAAGAGCTCGATAAGCTTGGTGTCGAATATGTGCGAGCAGGGGGAACGGGGCTCATTGCCACTATCAAAGGCGCTGCGCCTGATGCGTATAACGAAGAGGGTAAGCCGCGCCGTCGCATTGCGCTTCGAGCCGATATGGACGCGTTGCCCGTTTTGGAGCAGACCAAGCTTCCCTTCGCGTCGCGCAACGATGGGGTTATGCATGCTTGTGGCCACGACTGCCACATGGCAATGATGCTCGGTGCTGTTCATCTGCTTTTGGGTATTCGCGATCAACTACATGGTGAGGTGCGCGTCTTGTTCCAGCCGGCGGAAGAGATATCGGTCGGCTCGCGCAAGATGATTGCCGAGGGTGCGCTCGACGGGGTGGATACCATTTATGCTGCCCATATTTGGAGCGAAGTGGAAGCGGGCACCATTTCCGCCGAAGCGGGGGCGCGCATGGCAAATTGCGACTGGTTCCGCATTGATGTTGCGGGCGCTAGCGCACATGGCGCCATGCCCCACAAGGGCGTCGATGCCATCGTTGTGGGCGCAGCGGTTATCGACGCGTTGCAGGTTATCGTGAGCCGCGACGTTTCCCCGTTCGATCCTGCGGTTATCACGATTGGTGAATTCCATGGCGGTGTTGCGCGAAACATCATGGCGGGCACAGCGTACCTAACGGGCACCGTTCGCTCGTTCACGCCCGAAGTGCGCGATTACATCAAGGAGCGTATGGCCCACGTGGCTGAAGAAGTGGCGCTTTCATTTGGCGCAACCGCGAAGTTCGAGTGGACGTACGGCAATTCGTGCTTGGTGAACGACGAGGTTTGCGCCGCACGTGCGCAAAACGCCATCGCAAAGGTTCTTGGCAAAGAGGCGCTTTGCCATTACGAGGGTACGCTTTCGGGCGAAGACTTCACCGAGTACCTGGCAAAGGTTCCCGGCGTGCTCGTGTTCATTGGTGCTCATAATCCGGAAGTGGGTGCAACGCATCCGCAACACAGTTGCTTCTACAATGTCGATGAAAGCGTTCTGATAGGTGGCTCGCTTGCCGCAGCGCAGTATGCCTTCGATTTCCTCTCTGAAGAATAGAAGGGCTGTCGCTTTCGCCCTTGCCATCTGCCCGCCTGCTTTATTGGGTTGCGGCGCTGCCTCTTGTTCGGGGCGGTGTCCCCGAGCCTTAGACCAGCAAGGAGGGCAAGGAGGACGCCGTCCTTGTTCGGGGCGGCGTCGCTTTTCTGCGGTGAGGCGCCTGGCCTGCCGTTTGGCCGTTTTTCCGTTCGTATGGCACTACCGCTTCCCGTGTTTGCTCGATACGATTTTTCTATCTGACGAACATATGAACGAGGGGAGCGGTCATGAATGCCAGGCACAACATACGCAGAACGGACAGTTACACCGAAGGCGGCTTCGCCAAAACGTCTCCGCGCTTCGGCGTGGTAACCGCGCAGGGCGGTTGGCGCAAGGTGACGTGGGGTGTTGTTGCCGGGGTGGCTGCCGTGGCCACCGCGGGGTCATTGATGGTTCCGAGCGCTGCGATCGCCGCTGAATGGGTCAACGTTGGCGGCACCCAATACAACGCCGGCACCGCGGCGGGCGACGCTGCCGGTACCTGGAACTGGGACGGCGCCGACGATATGAAGCTCAACGGCTATGACGGCGGTGAGATTAAGGCCGCGGGCAAGCTCAACATTGCCTATGAGGGCAAGAACACCGTGAAAACCGAGCCCGATTACACTGGAGCCGCCATCAAAGCGCAGGATGGCACTAGCCAGAAAGCAGAGCCGAACATAACGAGCTCGAATAGCACGGATGAGCTCAATGTGACAGCCGAGGCCGATGCAATTAAATCCACAGGCGACCTCTCCATTTCTGGCTCAGGCACTGTGAACACCACAAGCACCGCTTCCGACGGAATTGAGGCAAAGGGCGATCTCTCTATCACGGGCTCGGGCATCGTGAATGCAACGGGCGGTACCGAAGGCATCCAATCCAAGGGCAAGACCACCATCGATTCCTCTGGCACAGTGATCGCTAAGGGAGGCGAAGGTTACGGCATCGCCGCGGGCAGTGACCTGATCATCAAAGGCGGCGGCAAGGTAGAGGCAAGCTCTATAGAAGAAGCGGCGATTTGTGCCGATGGCAACATCGAGATTTCGGGCGGCAGCCAGGTTAAGGCAAACTCCGAGGGAAATCTTGCCGTCGACGCTGAGGGCAGTCTCGCGGTCACGAACGCCTCCCTTAACGCAAGCAGTGTTGAATATGGCGTCTATGGCTACAAGGGCATTACGCTCGACCACGCGACCGTGACGGTCCGTACAAGCGAGAGCGGCGGCCAAGCTATCGCACTCTTCACCGACGGGGATGACATCGTCATCAAGAATGGTTCCATCGTGGACGCACTCGCGGAAGGCGAGTACTCGGCTGCAATCTCTACCAGAAACCACCAGTCCAACGTCGCGGGTGGTCATATCTACATCAGTGACTCTGTTGTCAAGGCTATAGCCCGCTATGTCGAGTCCGGTAGCGACGGCCCCGATCACTACAGCAACGACCAAAGCGGCGAGGTCATCCCCGAGCATAGGGGCATGAACCTCGGCATCTTTGCCCAGACCTACGAGGGCATCACGCCAGCGACCATCTCGATCGTCCGCAGCAAGGTCACGGCCGAGGGAGATACGGCGGCAATCTTCGCCCTTGCCATGAGCGCAGACGGCAAGGCGATTGGCACCATCGAGATCGAAGGCACCATCATCCAGACGCCTGCAGGCGGCAAGATCATTGACTATCGCCACAAAGAAGAGCTCGGTGGCGGCATCATGTACGAGGCGGGCCAGACCATCGGCACGGGCGACGCCGTGGTTGACTCCCCCTACGACGAAGCCGTCGCCAAGAAAGCCGTCATCGCACCGCCTGAGGAGGCTAAGCCTGAGGTGAATCCTGCCGTGGCCAAGCCCGAGGTGAAACCGGCCGAACAGCAAACGCTCGTGACGGACGCCAAGGTCAAGCCTGCGGAGGCAAAGAAGAACCTCCCCGCAACGGGGGACGCATCGCTTGTAGGGTTTGCTGCTACAGCTTTTGCTGGCGTAGCTGCGGCATTCGCGAGCTTGGCTGCTCTTCTGGTTGGGTTCGTTGCTCGCCTCAAGCGAGAATAAGAGCTGCAATTTGGGCGAAGCGCGCGTTTCGCTTAGACGATTTACTCAATGTGGCTGGTGCCGGTATGGTGCCAGCCACACTATTTCAGCATGAATTCTTTCAGCCCCGAGCGGCTGGTTATTCCCAGCTTCGCATACGTTGTGGAAAGCCTGTTTTTCACCGTACCGCGTGAAATGCCCATATGATCCGCGATTTCACTGTTAGACCAACCGCGGCATGCCAGCATTGAAATTGCGAATTCCGTTGTGGTAAGACTGTCGGCAACGGTTTTATGTGCTGCGGGGTTGTGGACATGCCGCCATCCGCGGCTGAAGCGGTAGGTGATTTCGATTACCCGTGCAAATTCGCGTGGGTAATCTTTTTTGAGGCACGCTTCAGGCAAACCCTGAAGAAGACCGTGGTGTTCCCCGATTGTTTCGATCAAATCGTCTGCTTGGGCTATGCGCCAAGCTTCCATGAAGTGGCGCTCTGCCTTTTCGGGTTGCCGTTCGCTCATCCAACCCATTGCCGCCACAAGATGAAGGAACATTTCAGAAATGGGATAGTGTGCCTGCTTCATCCCCAGGGCGTTTTCTGCCATTCCTATGCAGCGGCCGTAGTCGCCGACAAGGTATGCCTGATGGGCCATTGCGTAGGTTGCGAATAGGCGAAGACCTTCGGGTAGCAGGGCTGCGACTTTGTAGAAATCATCTGCAGTTACAGGCGGCTTCAGGTGCAGTAGGACGCTCGACGAAGCCGTGAATAGTAAGTAGGCAGCGCGTTCTTGGTCGCCGTATTCATCGTTGAGGTGCTCTTCTGATGACGCTAGGTTGAGCAGGCAGGCGCGAGCGGCGTGGGCGTGGTCGAGCGATAGGTTTGCGAACCCGCAGATGAAGCACGATGAAATGCGTAAAGGCAAGATATCTGAGGTAAGGAAGGGCTCTGCGAGACGACATGCTTCGTCAGCGTTGCCGCGAAAATAGGCGGCTTCTGCCAACGCGATGGTTCGGTAGTCGTTGTCGGGCATGGCTTCGATGGCGTCATCGAGGCGTCCTGGCTCGAACGACGAGCAGATGAGCGGCATGGGGGCATGCCATATGTTCGGCTGGGAGTTGGCCACGGCGCCTCCTCGAAATGTGCGTATTGCCGGTTTCGCCGCTTGGGGCAGAGGGGCAAGCCGAAGGCAGGCTAGCAGCAAGGCGGGCAGCCTCAAAGGCCGGCACCCTCAAAAGGCAGATAGGGCCAAAACGAACAAGGCGTATGGCGAGCAACGCTGAAAGAGAGCAAGCCACACGGCAAGTAGCGCCAAAAGAGAGCAAGCCAAAAGGCTGGTAACCCCAAAGCGAATAAGCCAAAAAGCGAAGACCCATGCCCGAAAGGCGAAGGCTCAAACCCAAAAGCAAAACCATTCTTTTGTGATAATAGCGCGAATGAAAGCGCAATAGATTGGATATTAGGCCAATTGCCGAAGCGAGCGTGTTTTCCGCCCGGGTTGCATGCTTTGCCGCTTCTTCGCTCCTCGGCCCTCCCGTGCCACCCCGTCCACGGTGCTGTGTCCGTGTTCCATGCCGATCTATGGCGCTGCTACGAAGCCGTCCTGAGGGTTCAAAACAGAAAATCGGCTCGCAGTGCAACTTTTTTGCGATTAGGGATTACTGCAGACCCTTCCAATCGCAGATCGAGTCGCAAAAGCGCAGGTGGTCTGCTTCAGAGCGGCTCATTTCCGCTCTGAAGAGGCAGAGAAGAGTCCGCAATCGCAAAAAAGTTGCAAAAGCGTTCGGATTTTTGTTTTTGCGGTAAGCGGATCGCTATAGCAGGGCAGATCCCGAAAAGGTTGGATTGCCGCAGCGGGGCAGATTGCACAAAGGGCTGGTTCAGCGTGGAATGCATCCGCCCGCATCCATTTTGCTGCGCTTTTTGCTTGCAGTGATGCTACAGTTTGTGTAACGGATCGCGCGCCTTTTTGGGGTTGGCTCCAGCGTTGTGGGGTCGATTGTATGTGGGGTTTTAGGTGCGCATGAGAGGGGGGCATCATGACTCAGAAAGAGGTAATTAGGTGGGGCGTCATCGGTTGCGGTGACGTTGTAGAAACGAAAAACGGCCCTGGCCTATATTTGGCCAACGGATCGGAATTGGTTGGCATTTGGAATCGGACGAAGCAGAAAGCGGTTGACTGGTGCGAGCGCCACGGTCATGGGCGAGCATTTGATTCGCTGGATGAGCTTCTGAGCTGCCCCGATATAGATATTGTCTACGTTGCCACAACGCCTAACTGCCACAAAGAGCACGCCGTTGCCGTGGCTGAGGCGGGCAAGGACTGCTATCTCGAAAAGCCTATTGCGCTTTCATGGGACGATGCGCAAGAGATAAAGGCCGCGTTCGAGAAGGCGGGAAAGCAGTGCTTTGTGGCTCATTATCGTCGTGGGATGCCGCGTTATCGCGAGCTTAAGCGGATGCTTGATGCGGGCAAGATCGGCACCGTTCGCGGCGTGCAGGTTATTCGCACTCAACGTCAAACCGCCGAAGAGATGCTTCCCGAAGCGGAGAAGCCTTGGCGCGTTCGCCCTGAAGTTTCTGGGGGCAGCCATTTCTTCGAGGGCGATGCTCATATGCTCGATCTTATTGCGTTTCTTGCGGGAACCATCACTGATTTCAGCCTGAAGGTAGACAATTGCACAGGCTTTTATCCTGGTGAAGACACGGTTGCTCTTTCGGGCGAGACCGAAAACCGCGTTATGGTTTCAGGGGTCTGGTGCTATGCCGCGTATAAAGCTATCGACCGATTCCTTATTTATGGGGACAAGGGAAGTGTCGAGTTCTCTTACTACGACAACGCTGCGCCGATTCGCATCGAGGCGCTTGCCGATGGCGATGCAATAGCCCACGAAGGTGTGATGGGCGGCGTTCGCAAGGAAGCGGAGCTGGTGCAAGAAGAGCTGTGCCCACCTGTGGAAAGCTATCCGGGGAATGGCCAGATTCAGGATATCGTCGATGTTCTGCGTGGTGTGCCCGGCGCCGAATGCACGAGCACGCTCGACAACGCCATGAACACCCTGCGCATAACCTGGGCCGCTCACGAGCTGCGTGCAAAACAGCGCGGGGAAGCGTGCGAGACAGCTGGTGAATAAGGGCGCTGTTTGATTGCCCTGCCGGGATTCGCTGAGTTTGTTGACGCTTACCGCGTTGCTAATGGACTCGGCTTGCTGGCGTTTGCCGCATTGCTGATGGTTTCGGCGCGCTGTTGCCACATTGCCAACGGGCAAGGCCTGCTGTTGCTGTATTGCTGACGCATTCCGCCCGCTATTACCACGGGTCTTTTGCGAAGAGCTGCCGGCGAAGGTCTGCGCGGCGCTCTTTCGCGTTTATGCAATCGGACTCGCCTATCTTTTTGGCGAGCGAATGCGCGACAATGTCCATCTTGCTCGGATCGGCAACGTGTTTTCGGGTAACGGAGGCGCTCTTTATTCCCGATCCGAGCAGATTGTTCACGCGCGAGGCATCGCGTTCGATGGCGGTTCCGCGTTTCGAAATCCGACGTCCTGAGAACGGTCGATCCGGTATGTGCCGCAATCTTAAATTAATGAGAAAGCGATGAGAAAGTTTTTCGAATCGCATCGACGTGTTCGATGGTGACGGTGATGATGGGCCGGTTCTTCGAGGGTCGCCTGAGCTGCTTCCTTAATCCTTTCTGCCAATGCCGAGAAATTCTTGATACGTATGATTCTTGGCTCTAGAACAGAAATTCAGCCCCTACCTGGCGAGATACGGTCGAAATGTATTCTTCTGAGAGCGCTTTTCGGACAAGAAGCATACGTTGGGGCTAAATCCTGCCATCGTCCGCCCAAAACAGCATACGCTTGGCGCTTATCTTGCCCGATTGGCGCGGAAAAGGCGTTTTTGAATGATGAGGAATACGTTTCGGCATAATCTCGCCATGGGCGAGGTGATTAGAGTTACGCGAGCGGCGGATAACCGCTTTACGCGCGCTGCGGGCAATGAAAAGGCCGCCTCCCAGGTGGGAAGCGGCCTTGATGGCTAAGCTGGTGGCTCTAATGCCCCACGTCATTAATCCATCTTATGGTTGATGCCGTAGCCGAACAGGGGCTTCGATTGAATTGCCAGGTAGATGCAGAACAGCAGGCCAACGATAGCTGCTGCGAGCAGCAGACCCATCATGGTGTACAGTGCGCCGGTTTCTCCCATGGCGGTGGTCATGGCGCCCACAATGAAGGGCAGGAAGGTTGCGCCAACACCCATGAAGGTCATGTACATTCCGGTGTTGCGACCCTTAGGACCGGGGCAGTAATTCTGGCGAACAACCAAGCCCGTCTGCAAAGCGCCGCCAGCAGCGAAGAAGCCGAGCAGTGCGATAGCAATGTACACGATGGCAACATTGGGAACAACCAACACCAAAGCCAGGGCCAGAGCGGAGAAGGCGAAGTCGATCAGTAGAACCTTCAGCGGGTTCCAGCGGAGCTTGCCCATTACTACTGCCCAGAAGAACACAGCGGTAATAGAGCCTACGGTGTAAATGGAGGCAAGAGCGGCACCGCCCATTTCGTCGAGGCCAAGGTTGGCCATGCCGAATGCCTTGGTGTACTGCTGTGCGCCGTACATGATAAACATGCAAATAAAGGCCATGACCAGGGTGAATACCTGAACCAGTACACCCGGCTTCTTGAGCATGGCGTCTTTTGCTGCCTGGATTTCGGCCTGAGCTTCGTCCATGCCGTTGTCGCCATCGGTTTTGGTGGCACGTTCGTCATCGTAACGGAAGGGCGTGATGATGGTCATAATCAGGCATACGACGGAAAGCACGATAGGCAGATAGATGTTAACGTGCCAAATATGAGGTGCGCTGAATGCTGCAACGAAGATGGGGTAGATAACGCCCATAACGGAAACGGCGGCCTTGATGCCGATAACGCCGGATGCGGCGTATTTCGGCTCTGCTTCTTGTGCGGCGGGGTACAGGGCCGCATCCCAGAAGCCAGATGTTGCAACGCCGGACAGGAAGGCGGCGATGTAGCAAGCGGTTGCATCGGTTGCCAGCAGCATCATAGTGAAGCAGATGATGTAGGCAACGGCGCCCGCGACGGCAAACTTCTTACGTCCAACGCGGTCGGAGAGCTCGCCGCCAATCCATACGCTTAGCAGTTTGCCGAATCCCATGGCGGCAATTGCCATCGAAACCGCGGCGGAACCTGCGGTGGGGTCGGTGATGCCCCATTGGGTGTAGAAGTTGACTTTGTTCTGGCTCAAGATCAGGGCCTGGATGCCGTAGGTGAAGTAGCACATGTACACCGTTGCCAGCGCAAAGCCGTAGTGCTTTGCCTTTTCTGCTGCTGCAGACAATTCTTTCTCCTTACATTTTTTGGACATGCTGCTCGTCTGAAACGAAGACGGTATCCCCTGCAAGGAGCCTCCCTCGGGCCCACTCATGACGCCTTGGATTCGTAGAGTTCTGTTGTGCGGATGCGCAAACGTCTGTGTATGCTACCCCTCGGTAAAAAACCGAACATGTTCGATACAGATGGATAATATTTGTTTTCAATGCGAAATCAATAGCCTATAGCTATGATACGAGGAAAAGGTGAATATAGTCTCGATCTATTGGTAATCTATTCGCTTGTCCCATCCAATTCCTATGGATTCATTTCTTACGAATATAGATAGGTAACGGATGGTTTTGCCGCACAGATGCCAGGTAGCGCAGGTGGTATTCTTATGCTTATCGTATAAAACGTGCGTCTTCGGGGTTTGCCCCGCGTTTAAGGCAAGCATGCACTCGAAGCAATGCGTACCCGCAGCAAAGTGAAAAGGTATCGCCGAGCTTTGCTTTGAGGTTGAAGCTGCGCTTTGCGCTTAGGGCGAAGCGGCAAAGGGGAAATGGCGCGCGTGCAGAGAGAGGGCATTCGGCATGACAATCATGCTGGGTGAATTTGTGCGGAGGGATGCTGGATGAGCTCCAAGAAAAAGAACCAGAAAACCAATCCCAATAAAAGAAAGAACGACGAAACGGCGATTATCTGCCCGTATTGCGGCGGTACCCATTTCGAGTACACGGCCGAAAAGCGTCGTGTTCCCAGCAAATGGTATGTGCATGTAGTCACGGCGATCATTGTTATCGGCATCGCATTTGTAATGCCATATTTCTCTATCGCGTTCGCCATCGCTTACGTCGTGCTGACGTTCATGCCCCGCAAGGTTTTGGTGGGCACATGCAAAGATTGTGGTGAGGAAACGCTCTTCAACCGTCCAGAGGATGGCAGCATGAAGCCGAGCTTCGATCAGCCCCACCTGTAGGATGCTTTGCGGTCCGAGCCGGGCCCTTTTTGCGGGAAGCCTTTTCGGTCCGAATCGGCTTTATTTATGGACGTTTCGATCTGGTTCGGCCTCGTCTTTGGATATTTCGGCCTGATCGTTTCTATCTGCAAGGGCGTTTTCGGTCCGAACTGGCTCAACCTGTAGGGGCTCTTTCGCCTTGAACCGGCCTCGTCCGTAAGATCGCTTTGGTTTTGATTGGCCGCATCCATAAAAAGATGATTGCGGTTTGAGTGGCCCCCGTTTTCGAGAGGACGATTCGAGCACGACCCAGCATGGCAACAAGCTTGTTTCATAACGGAAATACTTCGCAGCTACGATGAATGCGAAAACAAACGAGGGCGCCCCGTTTCATTGACGAATGGGGCACCCTCTGTGGTTCATCGGAGGTGCGGTTATGGCGAACAACGTGAAGAACGCAAACAGAATACAGCCTGAAAGCTTGAAATATGTCCCCATGCGCAAGGTTGCTCGAGTCATGACGCTTGTTGCGGGTGCTTTGTCCTCCGGCATCGTAGCGTTTTCCATTGCCGAAGCGGCGTGGGCGTGGGCAGCAGTCTTTGCGGCGGTGGCAGCTGTGGCGTTTTATCTTGCTTACGCTATGACTGTCGATCTACGAGAAGCGCGCTGAATCAGCAAAACGCCGCGCTAGTTATTGGCGGGGTCGAATCCCCACATACGCACTTCGGTTTCAAGCGTGACGCCGAACTGGTCCGCTACCGCCGCTTGCACGTCGCGGATAACCTGCAGGACATCGGCTGCGGTTGCGTTGCCGGTGTTCACAACGAAACCGGCATGTTTGGTGGAAACCTGGGCATCGCCAACTGAATGGCCCTGCATGCCTGCGTCTTGAATGAGCTTGCCTGCAAAATAGCCTTCGGGGCGTTTGAACGTGCTACCTGCGCTTGCCATTTCAAGCGGCTGCTTGGAGGAGCGGCGTTGGGCTAAGTCGTCCATCTTGGTGCGAATATCGTCTTTGTTTCCTGCCGCAAGTTGAAGGGTTGCTCCCAGCACAACAAGCCCCTCATCGCTCATCATGCTGTGGCGATAACTCCAATCGGCTTTTTCTGCAGGAATTTCGCGAACCGTGCCGTCGGGGAAGAGGCAGGAAACGCTTACCGCAACATCTTTGAACTCGCCATCGTAGGCGCCTGCGTTCATGATTGCCGCTCCGCCAACAGAACCTGGGATTCCGCTGGCAAATTCGTAGCCTGTAAGCCCCGCTTCGAGTGCCGCTTGCGCAACTGCTTCGTTGGTGGCTCCAGCCTGAGCATGAACGATGGATCCGTCGATAGCGATATGTGCCATGCGCTGGCCGATTTCAATGACCACGCCAGGCAGACCCGCATCGGAGACCAGCAAATCGCTTCCGCAGCCCACGATCCACCAGGGGACATCTGCCTTTTCGGCGGCGTTGATGGCCGCGGTGATGTCCGCAGCATTGCTTGCTCGTACAAAGAACTGAGCGGGACCGCCGCAGCGGAACGTGGTGTGTTTGCTCATGGGCTCATTGTTTAGCAGGTCGTCGCTGGCAAAGATTTGAGCAAGAGCGGTGTTGAGTTCTTCGATGTTCATATATGCCTACTTATCATGTTTGGTTCCGAGTGTTTTGCTGTGGCTATGCCGATGCGCCTGCCTATTTGGCAGCTTGCAATAACCGCAAGAGATATATTGGTTTTGGATTTGCTCGGCGGTTTTAGCGCGTCGTGCAAGTCCGTTTAAGTGTAGCGTAATCGGACGCTGCAACGAAAACGACGAAAGTAAGTGCTGGGCTCGGGGCGCCGTCAGTCGATGGGGCAGCCGCAAGAGCCCTATCGGTTTTGCACTATTCACTCCACAAGAGTAAAGTGGCTTCCATGTTCACGGATGGAATGCGCCTGGGGGAGGCGCGTTAAAGGGGAAGCTCATGGAAAAATACCTATTTTGGGGCACATTTTTCTTTGCCTATCTAATTAACGGTATTACCGGCTTCGCGGGCAATATCTTCGCAATGCCGGTGGGCATGGTCACCATCGGCCACGAAGAGTCCATCGTGGTGCTGAACTGCACTGGATTCCTTGCCAGTGTGCTTATTGCCTTCACGGGCATCAAGCACGTGGTGTGGAAAGAGCTGGCGAAGATGTGCGTGATCATGGCGATTTTCATGGCCATCGGTGCGTGGATCAACACCATTGCTCCGCTGAGCATCCTTTCCAAGGTATACGGCGTTGCGGTTTTGATCATTGCTATCCGTGGCTTGTTCTTTAATAAAGAAGACAAGCTTTTACCCGATTGGATCCTGTACTGCATCCTTGCCATAGCCGGCCTTATCCAGGGCATGTTTGTTTCCGGCGGTTCTTTCCTGGCTATTTATGCCTTGCAGAAGATTCGGGACAAGGAAGCATTCCGGGCAACCACCACTATGACCTGGGTGTTCCTAAACGGTGCCTATGCCCTTTATGGTATTCAGGGCGGCTCCCTTGGCGGCGATGGATTGCTTACGTTGGCAGTGTGCATCCCCTTGCTTATTCTTTCCACCTGGTTGGGCGGTCTTATCCAGAAACGCATCAGCCAAGAACAGTTCGTGAAGTTCACCTACGTCTTGCTTACCGTAATTGGCTGCGTGCTTTTGATTAAGTAAGCGTTCGGAAGATGCTCTTTTGTCATTTTTCTTGCGCCGAAAGAAGAAAAGCCCGCTGATGCGGGCTTTCGTTAGCGGTTTGCTTTCAGGCGTGCGAAAAGGCTGGTGCTGTTTTGGCGCACCCAGCTTATGAACTCGCTTTCCGTCATAGTGAGCGTAATATTGCCCATACGCAGGGGTGCCAACACCAAGTACATCATCTTGGTGCGGGGTCGTGCCTTCTTCAGCGCTTCGCGTGCATGAGGAGTGGATATCATCTGCTTGATGGCGGCACGCTTCTCTTCCTTCGAAAGCGTGCAATTGCAGTTGGTAACGTTTTCGATGCAGCCAACCAGTCGTTCTGCGTAGCGACGGGCTAAGAACTCCTCGATTTCAGGAGAATCCAAGTTCCAATACGCGTACAGCTCGTTCATCCAGCGATGTTCTTCTTCACGCTTGTCGTACATGTCGGGACGGTACTTGGTGTTTTCGCTTTCAGCGCGAGCGCGCAGGAAGTGGTAGTAGTGACCGTCGATACAGCCCACGCGTTCAACGTCTCGCATGACATCGAGATTGAACGGCAGGTCATCCCAAAACGTGCCAGGGAATCGGATACCCTTTTCCTTGATGTAGCTGCGGCGATACAGCTTGTTCCACGGCGCATACAGAAGCTGGGCATCGAAAAGCTGGCAGGCGTTCGCGCGGAATTCTTCTTGCGATTCGAATATGCGATCGGGCGCATTGCGCAGTTCGCGATAGTACTTGCCCTCATCGTCGTAGTACGTGTCGATGGTGAACCCGGTGATAAGAAGGTCGAGGTTGTGCTTGGAGGCGACGCGGTACATGTCCTTCAACATGGTGCGGTCGCACCAGTCGTCGCCGTCCATGAAGTACAGGTAATCGCCGCGAGCAATTTCGATAGCGGCGTTGCGTGCAGCGGCGGCTCCCTGGTTTTCCTGATGGATTACGCGGATGCGCACATCGTCATCGGCAAGTTTGTCGCACAGAACGCCACTGCCATCGGTGCTTCCATCGTCTACCAGCAGAATCTCGTAGCTAGTGCATGTTTGATTCTGCAGCGAGCCGACGGCACGACGCAGCCAGGATTCTACGTTGTAGACAGGAATAATGACGCTTATCGCGGGACTGTGTGACACGAGCACCTTCTCCTGAATCTACGGGTTTTAACTCGCTCATTCTACACAATGCAGTAGCGCCGAATGTGTTGCCTGACGGGGAGTACAAGGTACTTCCACGTTTTGGTGGCTGCTCTCCACAAAGGCTGCAAAAGTAAGCTGTTGGCAGAGGGGAGCTGCAAGGCGCTTCGGCATGGGGTGGGGTCCATGCTCGTGCGAAGCGGGGCAAGTTATATGTGGCGTTAGGGAAGGCTCGTGCTGAGGTGAACCTGCTCTTTTCGTGCTTGCGATGCCGTTAGTTGGCTGTAGTTGGGAGAAGCGCCTCTTCGGTATATAATCATCATTTGGAGTGAGCGCGTTCTGCCGCGCTATCTAATATGTTCGAGAAAGAGGGGGCGCATGGACTGGCTTGAATACGGCGTCCTCTTTGCCGTTGCCGCGGTGGTTACCATTGCCTTGACCCCTCTTGCCCGCAAGCTTGCCATCAAGCTTGATGCTATCGATTACCCCAGTGCCCGTCGCGTAAACATGCTTCCCATCCCGCGTATGGGTGGCGTGGCCATTTTTGGTGGCATTTTAGCGGCGCTTGCCGTTGCTGGTTTTGGCGTCTATGCCTTTGGATGGGTTGACCCCTTCGTTGACTACAACGGTATCGAGGTCAATTATTGGGGCGTTTTGCTGGGCACGGTTTTGATATTCCTCGTAGGTGCCGTCGACGATGTGGTTGACCTGAACCCCAAGGCAAAGATGCTGGGGCAGATAGTTGCTGCTTGCGTGGTTGCCGCTTCTGGCCTGCTGTTTTCCAGTATCCATAATCCTTTTGGTGAAGGGTATATTGAGTTTGGTTGGGTTGCCTACCCTCTAACGGTGTTTTACCTGGTGGCTTTTGCCAACGTCATCAACTTGATTGACGGCCTCGATGGTTTGGCGGCAGGTATTACGGGTATTTCCGCGATAACTATCTTGCTGTTCGCAGTGCTCACTGGACGCTTCGATGCAGCACTGTTCAGCGTTATCCTCGTTGGCGTGTGCGCAGGTTTCCTGAAGTCAAACTTCTTCCCTGCATCTATATTCATGGGTGATTCAGGCGCACTGCTTCTGGGTTTTGCGCTGGGCGTCATTTCCCTGTTTGCGGTAGCTCGTTCGGCTTTGTTCGTTTCCCTGTTGGTGCCTATTCTGGCTGCCGGCGTTCCTATCCTTGATACGTTTTTCGCCATTGTGCGCAGGAAGCGTGAGCATCGCCCTATCGACGAAGCAGACAAGGGCCACATCCACCATCGCCTGATGCGTGCGGGGTTCAGCCAGCGTGCAACCGTACTTATTATGTGGGCGTGGACCGCGCTTCTTGCCGCCTGTGGCGTGATTATTACCTGGGCCGACAATCTGGTGCGCATCCCCATCTTCCTTATCGCCTGCGCAGTTACGGCGTACGCTATCGTGAAGCTGCGTCTGTTGGGCGATGCCCTGAGTCATCATTTCAACCCTCGTCGCAAGCCCGAGCGCAGGGAGCCTCAAGAGCCTAATCAGGATCAGTAAATCTCGAACGACCCTGGCACGAACTGGACTAATGCAGCCCAAGAAAGCCCGACGCGGCATCGGTGCTGTGAAACCGACCGGCACAACCGTGAGAACGACTGGCGCAAACTCGGCCAAGGATAGCCCAAGAAAACAACTTTGGTGGCTTTTTTGGGTGTTCCTATAGTTCCGTCAAGAGGGATTCGTCCTTTCGATGGGCGTTTTCGGCAGCGC
>OGQV01000999.1_pt1 | contig 23107 bp, 20 predicted proteins | sample 1553311 | NCBI WGS metagenome assembly OGQV01 (sample SAMEA2579976, study PRJEB22360) | human gut metagenome
GCAATGCCGCGCTTTACGGTGCGACGCTTGCGCTTAGGCGGCTCAACCGGCTCACGGAAATCAAGCATCATCTGCTCCATGGGCGCATCGCCTGGAGTGGAATCCGCCACCTTTTCAACATCTTTCACAGTCCATGCCAGCGCTTCGGAGCCATGAAGCTCGAGCATTTTATAGCGCGCATCTTGCACGTTCAGCTTAGAGCCAGCACGATGTTCGCTTTCGAACTCGATAACGCTCGATTTAGGGGCCGCCCCTTTTGGCGAAACGATTGTGGCACGGTACCTGGTCATGCGGCTCCTTTCATGAAGCGATGTTCGATGCTATTGGAATGGGTGTTTAAGCATAACGCAAGATGGAATCCACATGAAACCATAACCAGCAAAGCCCCAAGAAGAAGAGAATAAAGGCACAGGGCAGCTCCAAGCAGCCCAACGCCCTCATCAATACGGAGGAATATGAGCCCTTTAGACCTCAAGGCGCAGGCCGAATTTGCCGATGTTCAAACCGTTGGCATACCTCGCGCCCTACTGTATTTTCGCTACAAAACCATGTGGCGCACCTTTTTCGAAGAACTCGGCCGGACCGTTGTGGTAAGCGACAAATCCGACCGCAGCACCCTTGAAGCAGGAGCGCACCTTTCCATCGATGAATGCTGCCTGGCATCAAAACTGTATATGGGTCACGTTGCCGGCCTTCTGGGAAAATGCGATGCCATTTTTGCTCCCAGCATCGACAACTTGGGAAACTGCAAAGGCTTCTGTACCAAATTCCAGGCACTGCCAGATTTAGTCGCTAATACTTTCATCACGCAACGTCCCCGCATCATTTCCTGCGAAATTGATCGAGCAGACAGCCACATCAAGGAGCAGGAAGCCTATATCGATCTCGGCCAAAAACTCGGGGCAACAAGAAAAGAATCCAAGAAAGCCTATGCTGCCGCTGTTCGCGCTCAGGCGAATAGCGACGAGAAACGCGCCCGCAAACAGGAAGATCTGCTAAAACGCGTTTCTAAAATGCCCGAAGGCGAACGCCCCTTACGAATTCTTTTGGCGGCGCACCCCTACGTGATTCATGACGACTTTGTGGGTTCGCCGCTTGTTGACATGCTGAGAGAAATGGAAACCTGCGTTCTTTTCGCCGATCGCCACAATCACGAAAAAGCGCTGGAAAAAAGCTTTGAATTTTCCGACACCCTGCCTTGGATTGTTAACCGCGAGATTATCGGCACCATTTTGAACCTGTACGACCAGATAGATGGCATTGTTTTGGTGAGCGCCTTCCCTTGCGGGCCCGACTCCATGACCAACGATGCCCTTATGCGTTGTATCAAAGGCAAGCCCATCCTTTCACTCACTGTCGATGCGCAGAGTGGAACCGCTGGTCTGGAAACACGCTTGGAAAGCTTTGTCGATATTCTTCGCTACCAGCAAAGGGGTGGTTATCTGCATGAATAACAAATCTAATCAAAGGCAAGGTGAAGAACAGAGCCGCAAACCGAACGCGCTGAACGCCGTGCAGAAGGCCGCCGACACCCTTAAACGCCGCTATTCCGACGAAACCCCCAATGCATCCATTTCCTTTGTCCCTGGCGCACCCGAGGCCCTTCGCGCCCGCCGCACCAAGAAAAAGCAACAAAGAAAAATCGATCGTCACGCACGCACCAAAGTTGCCTTCCTTCGCTATTCCTATTACGACATTGCCTTCAAATACTTCGTTGAGCAGGTGCTTGATGCCGACTACGTATCGTTGCCCGAACCGACGCGTCGCACGCTGGAGCGGGGCGCCCAACACAGTAACGATTTCGTATGTGCTCCGTTCAAGCACATCCTGGGTGACTACATCGAAGCGCTAGAACGCGGAGCCGACGTGCTTGTCCAATTTGCCGGTCCCTGTCGCTTGGGATATTACGGCGAGCTGCAAGAATCCATTCTGCGTGACATGGGCTACGAGTTCGAGATGCTCAACTTCGCCACGGTAACGGGCAAGCCGATGCAGAAGTACCTAACCATCTGCAAAGAGAAGGTAAATCCGAACCTCTCTATCTCGCAAGGGGTTAAGCAGTTCCTGGCACTTTTCAAAATGATCGAGTGCCTAGACTCCTACAACGATGCTTACCTCGCAAAGGCCGGCTTCGAGGTTGAGCCTGGGTCTTTCAAGCGCGCCCGCGATACTTTCTTTGCCGACATGCGCACCGTCACCAATCTGAGCCAGATAACTTCCGCCTACAAACAGGGCATGGGCATTCTTCGAGAATTGCCTACGCAAGAACCCGCCGACCCGATTCGCATCGGAATCGTAGGTGAATACTTCACCGCCGTTGATTCCCATTCGAATCTCAACATCGAAGAAAAGCTCATTGACATGGGTGTTTCGCTTGCACGCTACTTGAACATCACGCATCGCAATTTGCACTACAACGAGGAAAACCTGCGCCGTGGCGTAAGCGAATACGTAAGCTACGACATGGGGCCTACTTCCACCATGACCATCGCTGCAGCAAAAAGCTACGCCGAAAAGGGATTTGATGGCATCATTCACCTTAAGTCTTCTGGCTGCACGCCCGAGATTGACGTGATGCCCGTTCTGCAGCGCATCAGCAGCGATTATCGCATCCCCATTTTGTACCTGAGCTACGATTCGCAAACGAGCGATACCGGCCTCGACACTCGACTCGAGGCATTCTACGACATGATCGCAATGAGAAAGGCACGTTGATGAGCAACGCATTCCTTGGTATCGATACCGGTTCCATTTCCACTAAAGGCGTCATCATTTTGCCCGATGGCACGATTGTCGCCCGCTCCTACCTTTGGACGGAAGGCAACCCCACCGATGCGGCACGTCGTGTGGTGGAAGATCTGAAAAGCCAGATAAACGCTGAAGAAATCAACGTGGTCGCCGTTGGCGCTACAGGCAGCGCACGGCGATTGGTTGGCTCTATCTTGGATGCCACCGTAGTGAAAAACGAGATCACCGCCCATGCCGTTGGCACCACCCACCTACATCCCGACGTGCGCACCATCCTCGAAATCGGCGGACAGGACTCGAAGATCATCTGCGTTGAAAACGGTATAGCCACCGACTATGCCATGAACACGCTGTGCGCCGCGGGCACTGGTTCGTTCCTCTCAAGCCAAGCACACCGTCTTGGCGTCGAAGTGGAAGAGTTCGGTCCCATCGCCCTAACCTCGAAAAAGCCTGCCAACATTGCCGCTCGCTGCACGGTGTTCGCCGAGAGCGATTTGGTGCACAAGCTGCAGGTTGGCTACCCTCGCGAAGACGTTATCGCTGGCTTGTGCAAAGCAGTTGCCACCAACTACCTGAACAACGTGGGCAAAGGCAAACGCATTCAGTCGCCTATCGTATTCCAAGGAGGAGTGAGCAAGAACGTTGGCGTGGTTCACTTCTTCGAAGAAGCGCTGAACCAACCCGTTCTGGTTGACCCCGATGGCCATCTGATGGGAGCTTACGGTGCCGCATTGCTGGCGGCCGATGCCCCTGCTTCGAAGCGCAAGCCCTTCAATTTCGACATTTCCGATTTCGAGTTCACCACCCGCGAAGTCATCTGCCAGAAATGCGCTAACCATTGCGAGATCGTGTGCGTATACAAGGACGATGCCCTCATCGATGCCTGGGGCAATCGCTGCGACAAAGGCGCAATCAAAGTGGGGAAATAGGGGCAGGTACCAGATTCCCCACCTTCGGCTTTGAACCACTGCCAACAACGAGCACTTAAGGGCTGCTGGAATTTCCGGCAGCTTTTTTAGTGGAGCCTAGTGCCTGTCCCTATCTCCCTCAGTTATGAAGAAACGATAATTGTTTCTAAAATATAATTATGTTTTAGTACTGTTTATCGTATCAAACAAGCCTATAAGCGCCCCTGCATGGGGCGCTTTCTTATTCTCGAAAGCAGAAAGGAGGATCATCAGCTATGGAAAACATCAACTTTTGCCGAGCCTTGTTCGAGGAGACCCGCTTCATCAACTCACTTATCAAGTCGACGATTTCGGGTATTGCCGCAAAGCACGGGTTAAACCCCTATCAAACCCATCTGCTTGGCGAGATTGCCTCGCGGGATGGCCAAACTATCAAGGAACTCGCTTACCGCCTGTGCGTAAAACCCTCGAATTTCAAACCTATCGCACAGCCTATGGAAGATCGTGGGCTTATCGAGCGCCGTCAAGACGAAAACGACAAGCGCAGCTTCCGCATCTACCTCACGGATAAAGGCTGCGCCGAATCAGCTGCCATCGATACTGAGTTTTCTGCTCTCTTTGGGGAAAACCCCGATGCAGTAGAACTGCAGCAGCAGGTCATCGAAGGGTTTAAAGCCTTCCGTAAGCTCGCAAGCCTCAACAGTCAACTCAAAACCACCCCTATCGATCCCCGCACAAGAAAGGAAAACTAAATGGGTCTCACCCGCAATCAAGTAGTTATCGTTGCCATTTTGCTGGCAGGCGCCACGCTGGTTGTTTTGAACCAGACGCTCCTTTCGCCCGCATACCCCTCCATCATGGCCGACCTCCAGGTAGACGCCACCACCGTTCAGTGGCTCACCTCGGCCTATTCCCTGGTCGAAGCCATCGTCATCCCGCTTTCCGCTTTCCTTATAGGACGCTTCCCCACTCGAAAGCTGTTCATCGCGGGCATTTCGGTATTCGCCCTAGGCTCCCTTATGGCAGCATTTTCGCCCTTCTTCGGCATCCTGCTGCTGGGCCGCATTTTCCAGGCGGCATCCACCGGTGTGGTTATGCCGATGGTGTTCACCGTAATCCTTCTGGTGTTCCCCCGTGAAAAGCGCGGCAGCGCCATGGGCATTGTGTCCTTGGTTATCGGCTTTGCTCCTGCTGTCGGCCCTTCCCTTTCCGGCTTGTTGGTCGAATCCGTCGGGTGGCGCTCGCTCTTTATGCTGGTAACCGCACTAGCTGTGCTTATCGTTATCTTCGCCGTCGTCTTCCTCAAGAGCTACGGCGAGTTCGAACCCACCTCGTTCGACAAGCCATCTGTTGCCCTGTGCTCACTGGGCCTTTTGGGACTACTGTATGGCTTGGCCACCATCACTTCGGCAACTAACGTAGTCACTCCAATCACCCTTATCATCTTCGGTGCCGTTCTCTTGACATTCTTCGTACGTAGACAGCTGAAACTTGAAGTGCCACTGCTGAAAGTCGACGTGTTAAAGAGCCGCGCATATGCCATCATCGTCGTCCTGGTTGCCCTGCTCCAAGCAGCTTTGGTTGGCACGGGCGTTTTGCTCCCCATCTATTTGCAAAACCTGCTCGGCGTATCCGCCCTGGAAACCGGCCTTATCATGCTCCCGGGCGCTGTGTTGGGCGCCATCATGGGCTTCCTCGCCGGCCGCCTGTTCGACAAACTGGGTGTTCGCCGTATCGTGATCCCAGGCGCCTTGATTGCAGCCATCGGCGGTTGCGGCTTAGTTGGCTTCGGACTCGACACGCCCGTACCTTTCATCATCGTTATTTACACCTGCCTGGGCGTTGGCATGCAAGCGTTGGTCACCCCGCTTAACACCTGGGGAATCAACACGCTGGACAACCGCGTTATCCAGCACGCAAATGCACTGCAGAACACACTGAACCAGGTCGGCGCTTCGTTAGGTACCGCCATCTTGGTTTCCCTTTCCGCAACATCCACCTTCCTGTTCCCCGAGATGCCCGCACTCGAACAGGCTATGGCGGGCGACCGCATCGCATTCGCCTTCACGGCACTTATCATGATCGCGATCTTTGTGGTTATCGTTGCCGCCGTACGCGACACCAAGAAGAAGCCCTCCGCCGCAGAGCGCGCCAATGCCCTGCGCCTGCCCACCAAGGCAGACGACCACATCGCCGTGGACCTTGCCATGAACAAGCAGCCCTACTTCGTTCACAGCACCGATTCCATCCGCGAGGTTGCGCAGATTCTGGCCACCAACAAAACCTCTGGTGTTCCTGTGGTCGACGAGTATATGAAGGTGGTCGGCTTTATTTCCGACGGCGACATCATGAAGTACATCGGACGCAGTGAAGGCGCCGTTCTGGACGCAACTCTTATGCTGTACCGCGCCACCGACAACGAAAACTTCATGCAGCGCGTTTCCGAACTGCTCGACTTGAACGTTATGCGCATCGCCACCAAGGGTGCCATTTCCGTTGAAAGCGGATCGGAGCTTGATGAAGCATGCCGCCTGCTTGCCGAAAAGCGCATCAAGAAAGCGCCGGTAGTAAGCTCCGACGGAACGCTTATCGGCTCACTTTCCCGCTCAGACGTTATTCGATCCACTATGGCAAACCTCGCCGCCATCGAAGCTCTTGCCAAAAGGTCGAAGCCCGCAAACGCCTAACAACCCGAACCCTCCTTTTCTCCCGCCCCGCATCAAACTTCGGCCTGATGCGGGGCGTTTTGCTTTTGGAGCCATGCCTCAAGGGCCCAAACGCGCGTAGTCGGCATGGGCGAACGAATCGCCGCATTGCCTATGCACGCAACGCCAACTTGCCGCACAAAGAAAACCCCCTTTATAATGTGACCGCATAATTTTGGTTACGGCTGGCTGCGCTTTTTGCGCAGGTGCTCACATGCCGCAGGGGAATGAAGGTGAAAATCCTTCGCTATACCAGTAACCGTAACTTCGAGCAGCGCTCGATCAAGTCGGAATGCCTGCCAGCCCGCACCCTGGATAGAAGGAGCTCACGTGAGCAACACCACCCGCCGTTCCCGCAGCTTAGCGCAGCGCACCCTTGCGCTGCTTATGTCCATCGCCTTGGCCACCACCCTAACCCCCAGCTTTGCCCTAGCAGAAGAAGCCAACAATGCTGTAGCAGCCACGGCAGAGCAAAGCTCCACGGCTGGCAGTGCAAGCAGCCCTTCCACGGCTGACGCTACCACAAACAAGGCAGACACCACGCCAGATGCGAGCGAAAACCAGGCATCAGGCTCCAGCAGCGCCGCAGGGCACGCAACGGCCAGCAGCCCAAAGGCAAACGCTGGCGAAACGGCAGATCCCAACAGCGCAAGCAAAGCACCGAGTCAATCAGCCAACAGTGCCGAGCCTGCAAATCAGACAACCAGCACCAAGGCAGATACCGTTTCGGCAACACTGAAGATCTCGGTTTACGGTACCACTCTGGTTTCGCACACCTTTGATATCGAAAAGGGCAAAACCGTTGAAGATATGCTGAACTTGGCAGTCGAGCAGGGCTACATCAGCAGCTATTCTCATGGCACCCCCTACCCTGGCTACACGGCGTACTACGTGAACAGCATCACCGTAAACGGCATCGCATACACCCAGCCCGCTGATTATTCGGAATACTGGTCGAGCACCATCAACGGCATCTGGGAAAGCGACGGCATCAATGGCAACAGGATTGAGTCCAGCGGCTTTTCCTACGAGCTGAGCTACGTCTCAAACGATCCCAATACCAAATACGATAACGGCACGGGTAACTACCCAACCAACCCCAACACCCCCATCCCGACAAGGCAACGGGCAGCGACGCCACTTCGTACGTAAAGAACACCGGCAATACCAGCACGGTAACCTCCGCCCCCACCTCTTCCAACAACGCGGCGCTTTCCTGGAAGAAAACCTACGGCAACGGCAATTACTCAGAAATCCTTACACTGGGCGACTCCATTTACTTCGCCTCATCGCTCCTGAACGCCGACTGGACCGCACAGCCCGCCGTATTGCACCGCCTGGACTCCAAGGGCGAGGAAACCGCATCGCTTCAGCTGTTCAGCGCCATTGATTCCACCTGCCGTCCGGTATACACCGACGGCGTTATCGTCATTCCCCTTTCCAATGGTCGTTTGCAGGGCGTATCTGCGAGCGAAATGAAAACGCTTTGGGTGTCGGGCACCATCGCATCGGGTACTCAGAACATTTCCACCGTAACCGCCTCTGGCGGCATGGTGTTCACCGGCACTGCCAATTCGCTTGACTCGAATTACAACGCCGCAACGGGCACGTTCTTCGGCATCAACGCCATCACCGGCGAACGAGTTTGGGCAAACGAAGAAACCGACACGGGCTTCTACTGGTGCGGCGCTTGCAAGGTTGGCAACGTTTTGTTGTACGGCAACGACGCCGGCGTGCTTACCGCCGTTGACCCAGCAACGGGCAAAACCGTTTCCACGCTTAAGCTGTCCTCTGCAATTCGCTCCACGGTAATCTCGAACAGCGCTGAAACCGAAGCGTACGTCACAACAAACGATGGCACGCTGCACAAGATCGCGGTAGCCTCCGATGGCTCGCTTTCCGAATCTAATGCCACTTCCTTTGCCAACAAAAGCACCAGCACAGCAACTCTTTTCCAGGGCAATCTGTTCGTTGGCGGCTACGCAGCCGACTACACGGGAATACTCAGCATCATCGATGCTGCAACCATGCAGGTTAAGCACTCGGTTTCCCTTCCTTTCGAGGTAAAAAGCGCACCCTTGGTTGCCAAAGCGGCCGACGGCAACACATATGCCTACTTCACCTGCAATGGCGTCGAAACGGACGGAGACAACAACCCCACCAACGGCGGTGGCGCTTGGGTGTACTGCCTGGAAACCAACACGGTAACCAGGCTCTTTGATGCCACGGGCGATGCAGCCAACTACTGCATAAAATCCATCACCATGGGCGCCGATGGCACGCTGTACTGGACCAACGATTCCGGCACGCTCTTTGCCCTGGCAAGCGCTGCCTCTCCCAGCAACGGTGGCAACGGCGGCAACTCTGACAACGCCCAAACACCTGAAAAACCTGAAACCAACAACCAGCAGAACAACGAAGCATCCAGCAGCAATACGGGTGGGCATGCCCCTGCCGCAACCCCCATTAGCGCTGGCAATGCATCTGCTGCAGCCCAAGCACCCCTGAGCGATGCTGAAGCACTGGCTGAAAACGAAGCTTCCAGCGAAGATGAGAACGGCGGCGCCGTCACCAGCGCATCTTCCGCTCGTGGCACCTCTTCCGACAACACCAACGATTCAAAGGGCGCTCCCTGGCTACCCATCGCCGGCATTGTCGCGGGCTGCGCTGGTCTGATTGCCGTGGGCACGTTCCTGTTCCGTCGCCGTTCCCTGTAGGCTAAGACCATGGCTGAAGATCCGAAAAAGCTCACCCGCGCCCACAAAATAGCGCTTGGCATAATCTCGGCTGCCTGCTGCTGCCTTATCGGCGTTTCAGCATTCGCGCTCGCTGCGCCCGACGCGCTGAACCAGGACAACCAGGCAGAAGCCCCGCAGCAGGCAGACTCCGCTTCAACCGACTACGGCAACGACGTTACGCAAGAGGGCCAATCGAGCGAAGCGGCCGACCAAGACGGCAATACCCAGAACGAAAGCGGCGTCGCGTCGGGCAACCAGGGCAAAAGCGCTGAAAAGGAAGGCAGCACCGCAAGCAGCTCCGGCAACAAGGCAAGCTCTTCCAGCAGCAGCTCAAGCAGCAAGCAGAACAGCAATGGCAATTCCCAGGGCACTACTGCAAACTCCACCGCTTCTAACACCGTTACTGTTTCGGTATCCGTTTCCAGCAGCGCTGCCGATGGGCGCGTTTCAGGTAGCGCTCACCCCACCTTCAAGAAGGGAGCCACCGCCTACGATGCCCTGTGCGCCACCGGCCTTTCGGTAAGCACGAAAAGCAGCCAATACGGCATCTACGTGAGCGCCATCGGCGGCTTGGCGGAATTTGAATACGGTGGGAAAAGCGGCTGGATGTACTCCGTCAATGGAAGCGCGCCAAACGTTTCCTGCGGAAAGTACGTGCTCAAAGACGGCGACTCCGTTTCCTGGTACTACGTTAAGTAAATGAAACCCACCGCCTTCGACAGCCTGCACCCCACAATCGCACTGGGCTACTTCGCCGTAGCCTTGGCGCTTGCCATGGCCGCCCCGCACCCCCTGCTTCTGGCACTCTCGCTTGCCGCCGCGCTGACGTGCGGGGCATGGCTGCGGGGCGCGGGCGCGGTAGCGAAATCATTGGGGTGGCAGTTGCCGTTGATGTTGATAATCGTTGCGGTGAACCCCCTGTTCAGCTCCACCGGAAGCACCGAACTGTTCCGCATAGGCACGCAAGCCGTGTACGCCGAAGGCTACGCCAACGCGCTTACCATGGCGGCATTGCTGTTATGCGTGATGCAATGGTTTTCCAACGCGAATGCCGTGCTGGGCTCCGACAAGGTAATGGGAGCCCTAGGCGGCATACTGCCCACCATTTCGCTGATGGTTTCCATGATCATGCGGCTTATCCCCCGGTTCGTGAAGCGCGGGCGCACCATCAATGACGCCCTAACCGCCTGCACCGCTGCGCGCGCTAGCCACAGCGCCGCCGCAACAAGCACTGCTGCACAAGCGGACAACAACACCGCAGCACGCGCATCGAACCCCAGCGAAACAATCAGCGTCCCATGTGCCGAGGGCATCCGCCCCACAAAACGCCTAAGCCGCGTCCGCTTCGCCGACCAGCTGCGTGTTTCTACCACCCTGATGGGCTGGAGCATGGAAGATTCCCTGGAATCGGCCGACTCCATGCGCTGCCGCGGTTGGGGCGCCGTGCGCAAGCGCACCACCTTCCGCCGAAACCGCTTCCGCCTGCGCGATGCCACAGCGCTTTCCGCGCTTGCCGCCCTAACCGTAGCCGCCGCCTTCGCCGCCTATTCCCTGGCAAATGGCTTTGGCTTCTTCCCTGCCCCGCACGGAACACTGGCCAGCCCCGTGGCGGCTCTGTACGCTCCCGTGCTGGCCTTCCCCCTTTTTGCTTGAGCTTGCTGGAAAGGTTCGCCGATGAACGCCGCCCTGAAATTCGAAGAGTTCTGCTTCTCGTACTCCGAAGCTGGAAATGGCAACGGCAGCACACCCGCCCTATTGGGACCTTTGAATGCCGAAATCGAAGAAGGCTCGTTCGCGCTGATAACCGGCGCCACCGGTTGCGGCAAAACCACGCTGCTGCGTAGTTGCAAGCCCGAGCTTGCGCCTCACGGCAACCGCCAAGGCCGTATCACGTTGTTCGGGACCGATGCCGCAACGCTAAGTGCCGAAGAGTCAGCCCGCGCCGTGGGCTTCGTAACGCAAAATCCCGAAAACCAGGTGGTGTGCTCGGAACCCTGGCACGAACTGGCCTTCGGGTTGGAAAACCTGGGTACCCCGCAACAAACCATGCGCCGCCGCATAGCCGAATTGGCGCATTTCTTCGGCATGAACAGCTGGCTGCATCAGAACGTGAACAGCCTTTCCGGCGGCCAAACCCAGCTGCTGGCGTTGGCCAGCGTAATAGCCTGCGCCCCACGCATCCTGCTGCTAGATGAGCCTACCAGCCAGCTCGACCCAGTAGCCGCCCATTCGCTGGCGCATGCGCTGTTCCGCATGAACCGCGAACTGAGCATAACCATCGTAGCCACCACGCATGCGCCCGAACTTCTGGCCCCCTACGCAACCCAGCATTTCAGGCTGGCAAACGGTACGCTAACCGAATGTCCCCTGCCCAAGCCGAAGCCATTCGTTCCCGCCGAAAACCCACGAACCGCCAACGCGGGCACCAGCACAATTGCCCTGCATATCGACGACGCTGCCTTCCGCTACCAACGCAAAAGCCCCTTCGTGCTGAAGAGCTGCGACCTTACGGTTAAGAAGGGCACGCTGCACGCCGTGGTGGGCGGCAACGGGTGCGGCAAATCCACCCTGCTAGCGCTGGCCGCGGGAACCCTGCGCCCCGAGCGCGGGCACGTAAAAAGCCCTTGCCGAGACAGCCAAGGCTTCATTCCGCAAGACCCGAAAGCGTTATTCGTATGCGATTCCGTTGCCGAAGAGCTACAGGATTGGCAACGCCCCTGCGGCTATTCCGACGAAGACATAACCACAATGTTGAAGCGCCTGGGACTAAACGGCCTGGAAAACACCCACCCCTACGACCTTTCGGGAGGGCAGCAGCAACTGCTGGCCTTCGCGAAGGTACTGCTTACGCACCCCTGCCTGCTTCTGCTGGACGAAGCCACCAAGGGGTTGGACCCGAAAACCAAGCTCACGGTGGCGAAGCTATGCCGCCAGCTAGTTGATGAAGGCACCACCATCGTACTTGCCACGCATGATTTGCCCTTCGCGGCCTGCGTGGCTGATGAAATAAGCATGCTGTTCGATGGCGAATGCGCCTGCACCGAAGCGCCCGCGCAGTTCTTCCGCGAGAACCTGTTCTACCGCGCCACCGCCAATGCCTTCACCGAAGCCTGGGGGCAGCAGCAATGAGTGCCCTGGGCCACATCGCGCGCGCTGTCGTTGAAGCCGTAGCCCTTGCTGCACCGGTTTTAGCGCTCCTGGCCTGCGCTTACCTGCAGATCGAGCAATCAGCGCTGCTTACGTTGCTGGTTGGCTGCGCAGCGCTGGCCGTATTCTTCTGCGGCTTCGAAGCAGGTCGCCCGGCGTTGCGCCAGGTTATGCCCACCGCAACATTGGCGGCATTGGCGGCAGCTGGCCGCATCCTGTTCGCCCCCATCCCCGATTTCAAACCGGTAAGCGCCATCTGCATCATCGCCGGCGTAGTATTCGGTAAGCACAGCGGCTTCATGGTAGGGGCGCTGGCAGCGCTGTGCTCGAACTTCTTCTTCGGGCAAGGCCCCTGGACGCCCTGGCAAATGTACGCCTGGGGCCTAGTAGGCTACATTGCCGGTGCGTTGGCGAAAAGCGGCGTGTTCGAGCTGGACGAAGGTCAAGGCAAGCCCCGCTTCGGCCTGGGCACCGTGGTGCTGCTGTGCTACGGCTTCCTTTCGGGACTGGGATACGGCTTCATCCTGAACAGCTGGTACATTGTGGCATTCCTGGTACCCATCACCTGGCAAGGCGCCTTGGCCGCCTACCTGGCCGGCCTGCCGCTAGACTTGACTCACAGCATAGCCACCGTGATATTCCTTTCGGCCCTCTACCTGCCCTGGAAAAGAAAACTGGAACGCATCAAGCGCAAATACGCCCTGCGGTAAAAATATTATCTGGTGTTAGCCCGGCGCATAGGATTCCGAATTTATTTAGCTTAATCTGACTTGTTTTTCAGATTTGAAGTTATGAAGTCACAAAGCTTGTCGGCATTTTCGCTTCTCGAATCCGAATAAATTGCCGAAACCGGAAAGCGAACCCCTTCTTGCGAAACAAATGGGAGGCTGACGACGTCAGGTATCAAAACCTCCCAAGCAGATCCGCTGATGGCAAGAAGAGCGGCATCTTCATTGTCCAAAAAGAAATTTCCGATGCTCTCTCGACTGTTGTCGAGTATCTCAAAATGAAGATTCACCCCATAATCAGAAGCTAAATCTTTCAAATAAGGGCAGACTTCTTCCGCATGAAACGGCAAAGCAGGTTTGACCGTCCTCAGATCATGCACCGAAAGTGCATCCCGAAATGCCAACGGGTTATTCGACTTCACTAGAAGATTAGGCGATACAGAATAGAGAAACTTTCGCTTAAAACCCTCGAGCATCGGAGCATCAAGCAGAACAGCAAAGTCAATATAGCCCAACCTCAAACCAGACAAGCATCTCTCGTTGGGCAATTCGATTAGGCTTTCCACCCAACCACTCTTTCCTAGCAGATTCTTCACAAGTGGCGGAATTAAGGAGTCCCCTTCGCCCCAAGACGCAATAGCGCACTTCATTTTCCCCTCATCGGAAATACGTAACCTATGCGAGGAAGCGATTGAGCCTATTCTGTCTGCATGATGGATAACCGCTTCTGCCTCTTCGGCAATTAGCAACCCCACATCTGTCGGCAATATAGTTTTCCCTGATGACAAAATCAGCTTCAAATCCAGTTCCGACTCCAAACTCCTTATAGCCTTTGAAACAGCCTGGGGAGTTACGAACTGCTCTTTTGCGGCACGGGAATAACTCCCTAGATGAATCGCAGAAACAAGATACTCAAGTTGGCTGATATTCATTGCCCCTCCAAAGAAAGAAAGGGTCGCCAGCCGTCAATGGCGACCCCCAACCCGTAATGTAGTTCTGACTTCCGGACCAGGACATAGATTCTATCCCAGCTTAATGGGCGATTCGTTTTCGACGGTGTAATCATCGTCAAGCAGTCGCTCTCTCTCCTGTTTGTGTAAAACCTATTTACGCACAATACAATTTGTTGCTACTCGCCCTGGACCAACTCCCATTGATATTCAGCACCCGAATCCATCGTTGCCACAATCATCAACCCATCCATTTTAGAGGCGACTTTTTCTGCAAGTTGACGCCACTGGGGTCCGTTGTCATTCACCAATTGGGAACAGGCAGATTCGCCCAAATCGACAAGACAACCAATTCTCAAAGAGGAAGAACCCGCATCACAACGATTGGGCATCGAACCCGACTCAAGAATTTCATCCTGATCAGCCGCGGAGAAAACACCGCATTCGCCCTCCCCCGAAACCGAAAGAGCAACAAGGGAGCCGCGAGATTCCCCAAGAATAAAAGAGACATCAAGATCGTATGAAGCAAGACAACGCCAATTTTCCTCGGCCCCGCCAAGCAGCACAGAAGGTTCACCCAAGCTAAGCAACGTTTTATGATCTTGGTCAACAAGAAAAACGTTCCGCCCCGATGGGGTATTCCCTGAAGCGTCATCCGCCGATTGGCTTGAGTTTGCGCAGCCTAGCAATCCGAGGGCAAACACCAACGACATGACAGCATTGAGGAAACGCATAGCCACACCTCTTCTGTAAGGGAACCCCTCCTTTGCGAACTGAATCGGAGCATTTGCTCAAACTTTCGCAATTCAGCAGAATTCCCAAATCGACTAATAATGAATCAGCCTATTCAGCCAGGCCATTCAGCATTAAGGAAAAAAGGTTTAGGGCATTAACGATTAGTTACAGATGACGACGAGCCCATAAGAACTTCCAACCGGCATCGCAAAATAACGCAGGCTTCGGGGTGACGTGAGGGCAGTCGAGAGCACTCAAGCCAAACGCACACGGCCCCAACCAAGCAAACCTTAAAGCGAAGGCTCCCGTATTGTGATGTCGTTTTCCTGCAAGCGCGCTGCATCCGCTACACTTCTTACGTGCACACACCAAAAGGAGCCCCTTCCATGAATATGCCCCACTGTCCCGCGCAAAAGCAATGCGGAGCCTGCCAGCTTCTCTCTCTCCCTTACGAGAAACAGCTAGATCGCAAACAAAACGAGATGATCGGACTCTTCGAACCTTTCGCGGGCGAGGGCACCGTATTCAACCCCATCGCAGGGATGGACCAACCCTATTACTACCGCAACAAGGTCACTTCTCCCTACGTTCCCGGGCGCAAGATCAAAGGCGGAAAGAAACCCCAAGGCAAAAAGGGCAAAACCAGTTCGAAGGGCACATCACAACACGAAATCCTTTGCGGCATGTACGCAGCAGGCACGCATCGCGTCATCAATACCGATGCGTGCCTGCTTGAAAACAAGGAGGCCAAGCAGGCGGTTCTGGCCATTCGATCGCTCATGCAGCGCTACCATATGGAACCCTACAACGAAGACGCCAACACGGGCTTTATCCGTCATGCCGTTATCCGCGTAGGGCATACCACCGGCGAGTTGTTGGTTACCATCGTTACCAACGGCAAGGAATTTCCCGCCTCACGCAATTTCTGCCGCGAGCTGAAGAAACGCTGCCCCGCCATCACAACCGTGGTGCAGAACGTGAATACCCGTCAAACCAATGTGATCTTGGGCAACGAAGGAGAAAAGACGCTTTATGGCCCAGGGTTCATCATCGACGAGCTTTGCGGGCTCACCTTCCGTATTTCTTCCCATTCGTTTTACCAGGTGAACGCTACGCAAACTGAAGTGCTTTACCGAAAGGCCATCGAAATGGCCCGTTTCACCGGCGCCGAAACGGCCATGGATGCCTACTGCGGAACTGGGACCATCGGCCTAGTTGCAGCGAAGGGGCTGCCCAATGCCGAAGCAGCCCACGCCGCACGCGTGATCGGCGTAGACAACGTGGCGTCCGCCATCAAGGACGCACGCGAAAATGCTCGCCACAACGGTATCGAAAACGCCGAGTTCACCGCTGAAGATGCCGGGCATTTCATGAACAAGCTGGCAAAGGAAGGCGAATCGCTCGATGTGCTGCTGATGGATCCGCCACGCGCAGGATCAAACGAGCAGTTCCTTCGCTCTGCCTGCAGCTTGGCGCCAAAACGCATCGTATACATCTCCTGCAACCCCAACACGCAAGCACGCGATGTCGAGTATTTGATTGAACACGGCTACCGACTTACCGAGGTTCAACCCGTCGACATGTTCCCCCACACCAACCACGTGGAAAACATCTGCGCACTTGAACTGCGGTAGCCAATCAACGCTCTTATTTATGCGCCCTGCATTTTGAGCCGCACTTCCCGCGCCCGGACCGCGAAAGGTTACCGGGTTTGGGAGGTACAGCTTATTTTTGCTGGGATAAATTCGTTATCTGAAATGCCCTTCATGGGCTCATTCATCGTCGGGAACGTCCCTCCGCGGGCTCATCCATTGTCGGAATCGTCCCTTCGTGGGTGCCTCTATCGTCGGAAACGTCCCTTCGTGGGCTCATCCGTCGTCAGAAACGTCCTTTCATGGGGCCGCCCATCGTCAGAGATGTCCCTTTGTGGGCGCCTCCATCGTCGGAAACGGCCCTTCTTGGGCCCATCCATCATCAGAAACGTCCTTTCATGAGCTCACCCAACGGCGGAATGTCCCTTCGCGTTTGCTTGTATCTGAAGCAAAATTAGAATTTCTCTAAATGCTACTTGACTACTCTCATATATTCTCGTAAATTGGAATTGTTCTAATTCGAGGGTTAAGGAGGAGCGGAAATGAACAAGAACGCGCAAATCATTCTTGATGCCATCAATGCCTCCACCGATCATCCAACAGCAGAACAGGTGTATTTGAGCCTCAAGGAACAAGGCACGAAGGTTTCCATGGCAACGGTGTACAACAACCTTGCCAGCCTCTACGCCAAAGGCCTCATTCGCAAAGTGGCTGTTCCCGGCTTTCCTGATCGTTACGACAACGTCACCCGGCACGACCACTTAGTGTGCCAGAATTGTGGCAGGCTCGTTGATGTCTCACTAGAGGATTTCACCGAGGCAATTCAGCGAGATTCTGGCGCCCAGATCATTTCATATGATTTGAACATCACCTATCTCTGCCCTGAATGCACAGAAGCACGCGTTGGCAAAAACGCCCTTCATAACTAGCAATCATCTCGCGAAAGGAGCCCAAAATGAGCGAGAACAAGTATGCAGGTACCCAGACCGAAAAAAACCTTCAGGCAGCATTTGCCGGTGAGTCTCAGGCTCGCAACAAGTACACCTATTTTGCTTCCGTAGCAAAGAAGGAAGGCATGGAGCAGATTTCCGCCCTGTTCCTGAAGACCGCCGATAACGAGAAGGAACACGCAAAGATGTGGTTCAAGGAGCTCGGCGGCATCGGTGACACCGCAGCAAACCTCGCAGCTGCAGCTGACGGCGAGAACTACGAGTGGACCGACATGTATGACGACTTCGCCAAGACTGCAGAAGAAGAAGGCTTCAAGGCTCTGGCCGCCAAGTTCCGCATGGTTGGCGAAATTGAGAAGCATCACGAAGAGCGCTATCGTGCCCTTCTGAAGAACGTCGAAACCGCTCAGGTGTTCGAGAAGAGCGAAGTTAAGGTTTGGGAATGCCGTAACTGTGGTCACATCGTTGTTGGCACCAAGGCTCCTGAAGTATGCCCCGTATGCGCTCACCCCAAGAGCTACTTCGAGGTACACGCCGAGAACTACTAAGCCACAGTCCTCGCTCAAGCTCGCCGCTTGAGCGTTCGGAACCTATCGCTTTAATGAAAAGAGGTCGCACATGAGGCCTCTTTTTTCGTCCTTCCCGCAGCGGCCATCTCCACAGCGGCCATCTCCACAGCGGCCATTCCCCGCAGCAACCATCCGCGCTGCGGCTGCTTCACGGCGCTGCCTGGCAAGAATCGCGCCATATGCGTTCTCTTTTCGACGAATGCATGCAATAAGCCCTTTTCCTGGCAATGTTTGCCCGAAATGCATGCTTTTCAAGATCGAAATGGCAAGATCCTCGCCCTATGCGTCCATTTCCAGGTGCAATTGGGTGGTTTTGGATACATGGCGTAAAGATCTTGCCAAAAAGGTCCCCTTTCCACGTCGAGAGACCCGAAATCATGCATAGCGCGAAAATGTTGCCAGGGCTTCTCGGCCTTCAATGCAGACATAAAAAAGGATCCCCAAACGGGGATCCTAGTAATAAGTTCTTTGGTTCTACTCAGCGTCTGCCCGATGCCTATAACCTTTGCACCAAGCGAACGAGCTTGCGCCTTCCCATCTGGGGGGGGGATTACGCAAGTGGGCGTACCGAAGGTGCAGGTCGTCGGTGCGCTTTCCCATTTGAAGGAACCACACCGACAGAACGAGCTTGCGGTTTCCTACCTGAAGGAATTTAACCAAGCGAACGAACTTGTGGTTTTCTACTTGGAAGAATTACACCAGACGAACGAACTTGCGCTTGCCAACCTGGATAACGGCGCCTTCCAGCGTGGAAGGAGCTACGTTGTAGGCCTTGGCAGCAACGGCTTCACCGTTGATCTTTACACCACCCTGGTCGATCATGCGACGAGCATCGCCCGTCGATTTGGTAAGACCAGAATCGGCAATGAGCTTAGCCAGGTATACCGTGCCCTCTTCGTTAGGGGTAAGATCGGCAGCAAACTCAGGGATATCTTCCGGAACCTCATGCTGCTTGAACTGGCGATCGAATGCCGCTTCTGCTTCCTTTGCTGCTTCCTCATCGTAGTAAGCAGCAACAATGTTCTGAGCCAAGTCGCGCTTGCAGCGATTCGGATGAATCTCGTCAGCAGCCAATCCCTTTTCGATGGCATCGATCTGATCTACTGGCACGGTAGAAGCAAGACGGTAGTACTTCACCATCAGTTCGTCGGGGATGGACATTACCTTGCCGAACATGTCGTTGGGAGCGTCGGTCAGACCGATGTAGTTGCCATAGCTCTTGGACATCTTCTTAACGCCATCGGTGCCCTCCAGCAAAGGAAGCGTCAAGCACACCTGGGGCTCCATACCCATCTTTTCCATAAGCTCACGGCCAGCGAGCAAGTTGAACAGCTGGTCGGTGCCACCCAGCTCGACATCCGCCTTGATAACAACAGAGTCATATGCCTGCATGATGGGATACAGGAACTCGTGCAGGCTGATTGGCAGCTCGGACGTGTAGCGGTTATGGAAGTCGTCGCGCTCAAGGATGCGGGCAACGGTAAAGTTGGAGGCGATCTTCAAAAGGTCTTCCATGCCCAAAGAAAGAATCCATTCGGAATTGTAACGGAGGGTGGTCTTTTCGGGGTCAAGAACCTTGAAGGCCTGGTCAACGTAAGTCTGAGCGTTTTCCTTAATCTGTTCACGCGTAAGCTGAGGACGCGTGGAGTTGCGGCCGGAAGGGTCGCCGATAAGGGCGGTTCCGTCACCGATGATAAGGGTAACCTGATGACCCAGATCCTGGAACTGACGCAGCTTGCGCAGCGGGACGGCATGGCCAAGATGGATATCGGGAGCCGTAGGGTCTACACCCAACTTAATGTTCAGCGGCTTACCGCGCTTAAGCTTGTCCATAAGGGCCTTCTCAGGCACGATCTGGGCGGCACCGGACTGAATGATATGAAACTGCTCTTCAGGTGAAATCATGATTCCTCTTTCTAGCGTATGGCGAAGATTCTAGCACAGGGAAGGCGGCTGCGTTTTTCCGCAGCCGCCTTACACCTGCGTAGGAGCAAGGGCCGCACGTATGCTTTCTGCGCGCATTCTGCGCACTAACGCACCCTTGCGTTTTTCGTCTTGCCCAAGCACCTACGAAACACCGCGGAACAAATGACCCGACGTTGCGCCTTCGGCCTTGGCAACCTTGTTGCCATCCTTCTGGGCAATATCGCGAGCACGAACGGCGCGTGCAACCTTTTCGGTGGTTTCCTTCACGTTCATGAGCGTGGTGTCGACCAACACCGTCGAAACACCCGCCCCGATGATCTCGGGCATCAAGTGGGCAACGTCCATCTGCACCGCGTTGTACAAATGGCTTCGCCCGGTGCAGTCGGTAATCACCGGCATCTCGTAGCCCTTGCGGTCTTTCAGATAGTGAGGGCTCTTGCGGCGAGCGCACTCAGCGCACTTTTGATTGCAGGGACCCTGGCTCATAAGCAAGCAGTGCTCGGTAACCATGAGCTCGGTCTGCCCCATGATGGTAAGGCCTAAAGGCATAGGGGCCATGTCGCCCAGTTCTTCGATCTGCACCAACGAAAGCTCAGGGGAGAGCCATACGCGCTGTGCGCCCAGGTCGGCCATAGCCTGCAAGTCAAGCTTGTTGGTAACGGGAATATGTGGGCCAACTTCAGGAGCAGCGCCCATTTCCGTTGCGTGCAGAAGCTGACCAAGGTTTTCAACCATAACCGGCTTATCGGCCTTTACGCGTTTCCAGATATCGAAGCCGTTGCGCTTCTCTTCGTCGAACATCTGCGAAACGGTAGGCAGAACCGGAATGCACTGCTTGGGATACCCAGCCTGTTCGGCGGTATCGGAAAGCTGACCCGCGATAACGGCCTCTCCGCGACGGTAGTTTGCGGCGGGCACGTAAATCAAGTCGGCACCAGCGCGCTTTGCAGCGCGAGCACATGCGGGATTCGTTGCCAAAACCGCGACCTTGCACCAACCCTTACGAACAACGGGAGCGAAGGAGCGACCAGGCGTACGCTCAAGTTTACGAGCGTGATACTGCGCAAGAATCGCCCCTTGCAGTTCTTCAGCAGCGCGGGCACGCAGCTTATGCAGCATTGAAAAGCCCATGCCTACGCCTTCATCCAGGTCGATGTCAAGCGAAGAAAGGCAGAACGGCGTGGTTCCCATGCGATCGATATGCTCGCGAACCTCTTCCTCGGTGATGGCTTTGGTGCGCGCAGCCTCCACTTCGGGGCCTTCGACAGTAACGCTCGCATTGCCGGCATCCGCCGTAAAGGTGAGCAGGGCGGGCTGTCCAATACGAAGCTCTGCACGGGCATGTACGACAACGGAAGGAAGCTTATCGTCGTCCACAAAGGCCGCTTCTGCGTTGCGCACGCGGAACACGCGGTCTCCCTTGCCCACAGCACGCTCTACCGGGAAAAAGACACGACCCGCTCGATCGGTTTTGAACTCGCCAATGGTGTGTACGAAGTGGCCACGATTGGTCCAGAATTCGATCAGGTCGCCAGCATGCAGCTCGGTTTCAGGATCGATGAACACCAGGCCTTCACGCACCTTTGCAACGCGGCCAACAAACACGCCGCGATTGTTCGGGCGCCCGTAGCTCATAATCTCGTTGCCGCGCTTGCCCTTCAGGTAAGCCGTGGTAAATCCGCGAGAGAAAGCCTCAGAAAGAGCAGCCATCTCTTCTTCGCTTGCGCGAAGCTCTGGAGCATCGGATGCAACAACAGAATCGATGCCGTCACGGGCAACAGCCGCTTCAACGCGATCGATAACCGCACGGTACACTCCTACAACAGCCTGTACATATTCAGGCGATTTCATGCGGCCTTCGATTTTCAGAGAAGCCACACCTGCCTGTAATAGTTCGGGAATAAGATTTACTGTACACAGATCTTTCGGGGAAAGCAGATGCTCGCCTGGGGCATCGAGGGTCTTGCGCAGGGCACGATTGTGCAGCTCATACGGCAAACGACATGCCTGAGCACAACGACCGCGATTGGCGGAACGGCCGCCTACCAACGAAGACATGAAACACTGGCCCGAATAGCAAATGCACAGGGCGCCATGGGCAAACGATTCAAGCTCAACACCAAGCTCTTCTGCGAGCTCGTGCAAACGGGCAATTTCAGTTAGCGAAAGCTCGCGGGCAAGCGTCACCCGCGTGGCGCCCAGCGCAGCCGCCGCACGCAAGCCGTCTTCATCGTGAATGTTCATCTGAGTGGATACATGAACTTCCACATCGGGCATGATGCGTGAAAGCTCGATAGAAATGCCGATATCCTGCACGATAAAGGCATCAACGCCGCAGCGATAAGCCTGGCGGGCAAGCTCCAAAGCATCGGGAAGTTCCGAAGGCAGCACTACAGTGTTCAGCGTAAGATAGATTTTCACACCGCGCAGGTGCGCATAATCACAGGCTTCTGCCAGGTTTTCAAGCGAGAAATTATCGGCGCCTCGGCGAGCGTTGAAGTGGCCAGCGCCCAGATATACCGCATCGGCACCAGCTTTTACGGCTGCATGCAGGCATTCCATGTTGCCAGCGGGAGCCAAAAGCTCCACATTCTTCGAGCAAGGAGTAGCCATCATGTCAGCTTCGGGCTGCACATTAGCTTCCTTGTTCATAGTTTCGTTAGTCATATCTTTGTCCTCAAACCTCTTGATAAGGCAAGAAAACGGCCATCATCGAGCATGATGGCCGTTTCACTACATTGCTATGCCGCACTCCGCTAAGCGGATTCGGCCTTGCTGTCCGCATCCTGCAGAGCCTTGATGCCTGCATCATAATGCGACTGGATTTCAGCCATACGGCTATCGTAATCGGCGCCGCTGGGAGCTACGCCGTTTGCGGGAGCCTTAACGTCTTCATACAGCTGAACATAGCTCGAAAGCGCGGTTTGCAGTTCCTTGGCGCCATTCACGTACGATGAATGGATGTCGCCCATAGCATCGGGAACGGAAAGGGCTTCGAGATCAGACACGCACTGGTCAACCGCAGAAAGCTGAGCGGAGAGGGAAACCACTTCGCCATCCTTCACCGCTTCGGAGAAGGTACCCATATTCGTGTTCAAGGTTTCCATGATGGTGTTGACCGAAGACATGTACTGACGGTTCTGCGTTTGGGCATCCGTCTGCTCATTGTTGCTTGCGCAGCCAACAAACGCCGTCAAACAGGCGAGGCAAAATGCCGCGATTACCAGAAAACGTGCTTTCGTTTTCATAAGATCCTTCCGAGTAAATAGCCAGCAAAACCGAAGGGCTTTGCATTCCCTACTATTAAAAACGCTCTTTGCCACCTGCGCGCTTGCGTTTGACGTTCTACCCGAAGAATCCACAGCCTACCATCGTTTCAGCAAAACAAAAGGGCGCACCCCTTCAGGATGC
>OGQV01001000.1_pt1 | contig 23102 bp, 19 predicted proteins | sample 1553311 | NCBI WGS metagenome assembly OGQV01 (sample SAMEA2579976, study PRJEB22360) | human gut metagenome
GCCGATGCGGTTTGCGTGATGGGCATCTGAGCCTACGGTTAACGGCACATCTGCTTGGAAAAAACGTTCCAGTAAGGATTCTTGCGGGTAAAAGTCGGCGAAATCCTTGGTCAAGCCTGCAGTGTTGATCTCAACGTGCACCTTGCCTTCGCGCGCTGCTTGCGCCATGGAATCGAACAGTGGAGCGAGGTCGATCGAAGGCTTGTATCCAGAAAGGCTGAACAGGCGTGGCAGATCGGGATGCGCCATGGAATCGAACAAGCCGCTCGTTGCCGCCTTGCACCATTCTTCGGCATAGAGCTGCCAAAGCTTGTTTGCTCCCAGTTCTTCCCAGATGCGCATGTCTTCATCCCAGTCGAGTGCCTTTTCCTGAAGATAGTGGATGGATCCAAGAAGGAACGTTGCATCGCCGCGTGTTTCCGCCAAATCGGCGCTGCAGCCCGGGTACCAGTCTGCCTCCATGCCATGCACGATTTCGAGTTCGGGGAACTCGTTGCGTGCAAGCCCGATTGAAGAAGCATACTGTTCAAGCTTGCTTTCTTCTATGGAGCAATCAATGAAGTCCGGCCTGCCCCAATGGTCGGTACAGGCTATGGTGGTTATCCCCTTTGCTATAGCTGCATGCATGTTTTCCTGAAAAGTGCTTTTCCCGTCGGAAAACACGGTATGAGTGTGGCAATCGACCAGTTCGATGGGCATAACGTTCCTTTCGGGGCAGGTTATTTCGATTTGATGCCGCTCGTTGCTATGCGGATGGCTTCTTCATGGCTGTCGGTAACGGTGAACAGGCTGATGTCGGACTCGCTGATCATGTTCTGATCAAGCAAGGGACCTTTGATCCACTTGATCAGGTCTTGCCAGTATTCGGTGCCGAACAGCACGATAGGCATGTTCCCGATCTTATGCGTTTGCGCCAGCACCAGCACCTCGAACATCTCGTCAAGCGTGCCGTAGCCTCCAGGGAAGAAGATTGCGCCCGAAGAGTATTTCACGAACATGGTCTTGCGGACGAAGAAATAGCGGAACTCGATTCCGAGATTTATCCAATCGTTGGTAGTTTCTTCGAAGGGGAGCTCAATGGAAAGACCCACCGAAGTGCCTCCCGCAAGTGCTGCTCCGCGGTTGGCCGCCTCCATGATGCCGGGCCGCCGCCGGTAATGACGGCGATGTCCTTATTGGCGAGCTTGCCTGCAATTTGCATGGCGTGTTCATAGTAAGGGTCGGTTGGTTCGGTTCTGGCTGACCCGAATATGGATACCGCCGGCCCCAACTTGGCAAGAGCGTCGAAGCCGTCTACGAACTCAGATTGGATGCGCAGCGTGCGCCAAGGGTCGGCATCGCGCCAATCAGTGCCCGGCTCTTCGCTGATCAGCTTTCCTGTGGTGCTGTGGCGAGGGACCATCTTTCCGCGCAGGGTTACCGAGCCACGGCGGTAGGGCGTTCCGAGGGGCGAAGTGTCGCTGGTCTGTTTTTCTTCGTCGGCGTTGAGCGTGCTTGAAAGATATTTTTCCAAGGCGTTTTCAACTGCTGCCTCGGTTGCTTTCTTCGCCTGCTTCTTCGTGATTTTCTTTGCCATTTCGGTCCCTTCCCCTCGCGTCGATACGCTCTTTCAGCATACCCGATGAACCGCGTTAAATGCACCGAGCGGCACCATACTGCTACACTGGCATGAAAAGTCGTCGTTCCATCGGAGGGAAGGTTTGGAGCGGCGGATCGAGGGGGAAAGAAGATTACCATGGGAAGCACCGCAACAGGGGAAGGCAAGGCTGCCATAACCCGCTCCATGCCTTTGCGCGTAGCCATATATTTTGGTGGCATTTTGATTTTGGGCGTTGGTGTTGTCTTGAGTGCGCGAAGTGATTTCGGCGCGCCGGCATTCCAGTCGATACCGTTGGTGTTCAGCGAAAGCACCCATCTGCTTACCTTGGGGCAATCGTGCATATGCCTATACTGCATCGATATCCTTATTCAGGTTCTGGTGTTTCGAACGCTCAATGTCAAAATCGCTCTTCAGATTCCTTTTGCCTTTGCGTTCGGTTGCCTGATCGACCTATTTGACTTCGTATTGGGGCTTGATTTCTTCTGGTTTTGCCATGACCCAAGCCTGCTAACCAGCTGCATTATGTTCACGATCGGCATTACACTTATCGGCATAGGGGTAAGCGCCATGGTGGCTATGAATTTCGTTTTGAACCCCGCCGATGGTTGCACGCAGGCCTTTATGAAAATCACCCATCTTCCCTTCGGTAAGGCGAAGATCATCAACGACGTGTTGCGTTTCTCTATTGCATGCGTAATGGCGCTTGCGATGACTGGCCACCTGTTCGGCGTGGGCGTTGGTACGGTTATTTCAATGGTTGCCATTGGCGCCATATGCCAGGTGGTATCTGATGGCGCCCGCGGTTTTTACCGTCGTGCCTATGTGCCTGCGAGCTTTGCATGATGCTTTGAACCACTTATTTCATGCGTGTTAACTCTTGAAATCTGCTTTGTTACGTATCGAAACGAAGCCAAAAGCTGCCTGCCGAAGGCGGTACCTTGTTTGCTAGCGAATTATCCCCACCTTTCTTAAAACGGGAAAGGCAAACGGTTCGCGAAAGTCGTTGAGCGGAGAGGACAAGCACTCAGCGGCTTTTCGGTTGTGAGAGTGAGAGGTTCAGAATGCAAACACGGAACGTGCCTGCGCAAAGCGGGCTGTATCGTCCTGAGTTCGAGCATGATGCGTGCGGTATTGGCGCGCTGGCACATCTGAAGGGTGTGCGCTCGCATCAGATGATCGACGATGCCCTTTCGGTCCTTGTCAATCTGGAGCATCGCGGTGGTAAGGGTTTGGAGCATAATACGGGCGATGGCGCCGGCATCTTGTTCCAGGTTCCGCATCACTTCTTCCGCAAGGAAGCGCAGAAGTATGGTCACCTTCTTCCCGATGAAGGCGACTATGGCGTGGCTATGCTCTTTTTCCCCCAAGACGAGCGTGGCGTAGAAGTTTCCAAGCGCATTTTCGAAGAAGGTTGTGCGAAGGCTGGTTTGCCCCTGCTGTTTTGGCGCGAGGTTCCCATCGATCCCCACGATTTGGGTTCCACCGCACGCGCCTGCATGCCTACCATCCTGCAGGCATTCGTAGGTCGTCCTGAAGACGTCGAGCGCGGAGAGGCTTTTGAGCGCCGCCTGTACGTATGCCGCCGTATGGTGGAAAAGGCCGCCGATGCCGAGCATGCGCTGAAGGGCCATATCTTCTATGTGTGCTCTTTCAGTGCGCGCACCATCGTATACAAGGGCATGCTTGTTGCTACCCAGATGCGCCGTTTCTACCTGGACCTTTCCGATGCAGCGGTGAAGACCGCAATTGCTCTGGTCCATTCGCGCTACTCCACGAACACCACCCCTTCGTGGGAGCGCGCACATCCGAATCGTTACATCATTCATAACGGCGAAATCAATACGCTGAAGGGCAATGTGAACTGGATCCGCGCCCGCGAACCAAATCTGTACTCGCCGGTTCTGGGCAAAGATCTGGAATCCGTTCTGCCTATCATCAACAAAGAGGGCTCCGACTCTGCCATCCTCGATAACGTGCTTGAGTTCTTGGTGATGAACGGTCGCGATATGACCCGCGCCGTTTCCATGCTGTTGCCCGAGCCGTGGGATCATAATGAAACGCTTCCCGCTCGCCGCCGTGCTTACGACGAGTACCAGTCCATGCTCATGGAGCCGTGGGATGGTCCTGCTGCCATTGCTTACACCGATGGCTCCACGTTCGGTGCTGCGCTCGATCGCAACGGCCTGCGTCCTGCTCGTTACTATGTCACGCGCGACGATCGCTTCCTGCTTTCCTCCGAGGTTGGAACCATCGAAATCGAGCCTTCCAACATCCTTACTGCTGGTTGCCTTGGCCCTGGCGAAATGGTGGAGATCGACACTACGGCCGATCGCGTTATCTGGAACGACGAGCTGCGTGCTCGCTATGCAAAGGAAAAGCCCTACAGCGATTGGGTAAAGGAAGAGAAGATCGAGGTTTCCGACCTTGAGGCTCCTGCTAAGGCTGATGCTGTGCGCGATGCCGATGTCTCCATGACCGTACGTATGGCAAAACTGGGCTACCACTGGGATGACGTGGACGAAGTGGTTCGCGCTATGGCTGAAAAGGGCGGTGTGCCCTTGGCTTCCATGGGCATCGATGCGTCCCTCGCGTGCCTCTCGAAGAAGAATCGTTCCTTCTTCGATTATTTCTATCAGCTATTTGCCCAGGTAACCAACCCGCCTATCGACGCTTTGCGCGAGAGCTTGGTTACTTCGAGTGTGCTCTACATCGGCAACCATGGCAATCTCCTGGAAGATTCTCGCACGGCGTGTCAGTTGATTCGCCTTGATGGCCCTATGCTGACAAAGGACCAGTTCGATCGCATCTGTGCGGTAGACCGCGTTGGTTTCAAGGCTCAGCGCTTCAGCGCCACGTATCGTCGCGAAGACGGAGAGAACGCCCTGGAAGAGGCGTTGGAAAACTTGGCGTGCAGTGTTGAAAAGGCTGTACGCAACGGGGTAAGCATCATCGTGCTCTCCGACCGTGCTGCAGAAGACGAAGTGCCCATTCCTTCACTCCTGGCAGTTTCCTCTGTTCACAACCATCTGATTCGCGTGGGCGTTCGCACCTTTGCCGATTTCGTGGTTGAGACGGGCGATGCCATTTCTGCGCATGATTTTGCTGCTTTGGTTGGTTATTCCGCATCGGGTATCTATCCCTATATGGCTCACGAGTGCATCGCTGATTTGGCCGCAAAGGGCGCCTTGTCCGCATCCGCTGAAGAGGGCATTGCGAACTACAACAAGGCGGTAACCGCAGGAATCACCTCCATCATGTCGAAGATGGGCATTTCCACGGTGCAGAGCTACCATTCCGCTCAGATCTTCGAGGCTGTTGGCTTCAAGCAAGAGTTCGTCGATCAGTACTTTGCAGGTACCGTTTCCCGCGTGGGCGGCTTGGGTGTTGCCGATGTTCAGCGTGAAGAGAACCAGCGCTACGACGATGCGGTGGCTATTCTCAGCACGCCGGCACCTGAGCAGTTGCCTTCTTTGGGCCTTACCAAGTGGCGCCCGCAAGGTGGCGAAGAGCATCTTATCGACCCGCAGACTATCTATCTGCTCCAGCATGCTTGCCGCGAGGGCAATTATGAGATGTTCAAGGAATATAGCGATCATTTGCATCAGGAAGGCCGTGCGATTCGCTTGCGCGATCTGCTCGACTTCGTAACTGATCGCACCCCTGTTCCGTTGGAAGAGGTCGAGCCTGCCACAAGCATCGCTAAGCGCTTCAACACGGGTGCTATGAGCTACGGTTCCATTTCCGAGGAAGCTCACAAGTGCATGGCTATCGCCATGAACCGTTTGGGCGGCCGTTCGAACTCTGGTGAAGGCGGCGAAGATCCGAAGCGTGAGACCCCGTTGCCCAACGGCGATTCCATGAACTCTGCCATCAAGCAGATCGCTTCTGGCCGTTTCGGCGTTACGAGCCGTTATCTTTCCTCGGCCATCGAGATCCAGATCAAGATGGCTCAGGGCGCAAAGCCTGGCGAAGGCGGCCACCTGCCCGGCAAGAAGGTATATCCCTGGATTGCTGAGGTTCGCCAGTCTACGCCGGGTATTGGCTTGATTTCGCCTCCGCCCCATCACGACATCTACTCCATCGAAGACTTGGCAGAGCTGATCTTCGACTTGAAGAACGCAAACCCCAATGCGCGCGTTTCCGTCAAGCTCGTTTCCGAGGCTGGCGTTGGCACCATCGCCACCGGTGTTGCCAAGGGCGCTGCTGACAAGATCCTGATCTCCGGTCATAACGGCGGTTCGCGCGCTGCACCGCGCGACTCCATCTGGCATGCAGGTTTGCCTCTTGAGCTTGGCATTGCCGAAGCTCAGCAGACCTTGCTGCAGAATGGCTTGCGTTCCCGTGTCGTTCTTGAGGCCGATGGCAAGTTGATGGACGGCAAAGATGTTGCCGTGGCCTGCTTGCTTGGTGCTGAAGAGTTCGGTTTTGCGACGATGCCTCTTATCGCTATGGGTTGTCTGATGCAGCGTGACTGTCAGCAGGATACGTGCCCTGCTGGTATCGCTACGCAGAACTGCCGTCTGCGCAAGTGCTTCCGCGGCAAGCCCGAGCACGTGGTGAACTTCATGCTGTTCGTTGCCGAGCAGTTGCGTGAAGTTATGGCGTCGCTTGGTTTCCGCACGGTAGACGAAATGGTTGGCCATCCCGAGTGCTTGCGCCAGGTTGAGGTGCCGGGCAACTGGAAGGCGAACCTGTTGGATCTTTCCTCGGTTCTCGCCAATGGCGAATGCGAGTTCGGCGCCCATATTCCCGGTGCGGCTGGTCGTCATTTCTTGCCTCAGATGAAGTACGACGTGGAGCTGGAGAAGTCGCTTGACTCGACCCTGTTCCTGCCTATGACCGAACAAGCCCGCAAGCACATGAAGCCAGTTCGTTTCCGTGCCGATATTGCCAATGTAAACCGTTGCGTCGGTACCATTTTGGGCGCTGCTGTTACCAAGGCGCACCCTGAAGGCCTGCCTGATGGTTCGGTAACGGTTGACTGCGAAGGCTCTGCCGGCCAGAGCTTCGGTGCCTTCATTCCGAAGGGCGTTACGCTCAACGTTACGGGCGATGCGAACGACTACTTCGGCAAGGGCCTTTCCGGCGGCATTCTCTCGGTTCATCCTTCCGAAGATGCCACGTACAAGTTCGATGAAAACACTATCGTTGGCAACGTTGCCTTCTTCGGTGCAACGTCGGGTCGTGGTTTCGTGAACGGCCTTGCTGGTCAGCGCTTTGGCGTGCGCAACTCTGGCGCCACCATCGTGGTTGAAGGTGTTGGCAACCATGGCTGCGAATACATGACCGGCGGCACTGCCCTTATCCTGGGCGAAGTTGGCTTGAACTTTGCGGCGGGCATGACCGGTGGCGTAGCCTACGTGTACGACGAGTACGGCACCTTGGAAAGCCGTTGCAACATGGGCTCGGTAAAGCTTGAAGTTCCCACCGATGCCGAGATCGAGCTTATCCACAGCCTTATCGAAGAGCATGTTGGCTATACGCAGAGCCCGCGTGGCATCAAGATGCTGTACCGCTTTGAAGCTATGAAGCAGCACTTCGTAAAGGTCATCCCGGTTGAATACGAGCGTGTTTTGGAGATTGTCGCTGCAGCAGAGGCTGAGGGCAAGAGCCACGGAGAAGCGCTTGAAGAGGCATACGAGATCGTAGGAAAGGGGCGCCAGTAATGGGCAAAGCAGGAGCATATCTCGAGCACGATCGCGTTGCTCATGGTGAACGCGAGGCGTTGGAGGCCATCGAAGACTTCAAGGAATTCGCCCTGCCTCTTTCTGAAGAGGAACAGCAGGTTCAGGCGAGCCGTTGCATGATGTGCGGTGTGGCATTTTGCCAGGCTGGCTACAGCTTCGGTAAGGCTCGTCCTTCAGGCTGCCCGCTGCACAACCTAATTCCCGAATGGAACGATTTGGTGTATCGCGGTTTGTGGGATGAGGCGGCAGAACGATTGGCGCTCACCAATCCCTTCCCGGAGTTCACGGGTCGTGTATGCCCGGCGCTGTGCGAGGCTGCTTGCAACCTTGCTTCCATTGAGGGCGCTACTACCATTCGCGACAACGAGCGTGCCATTTCCGACCATCAGTGGGCAGCGGGCGGTCCTAAGCCCTTGCCAGCACCTGCTGCCGATGCGCCAAGGGTTGCGGTGATCGGTTCTGGCCCTTGCGGTTTGGGCGCTGCTTGGCAGCTTGCTGAAGCAGGCATTCGCGTAACCGTGTTCGAGCGTCATGACCGCGCTGGCGGTTTGCTGATGTACGGCATTCCGAACATGAAGCTGCCAAAGGAAATCGTTGATCGCCGCATCAAGTTCCTTGAAGAAGGCGGCATTTCCTTTGAGCTGAACACCGATGCATCAGAAGAAGCAGTGGCAGCGCGTCTGAAGTCCGACTTCGATGCTGTTGTTGTTGCTGTTGGCGCGGCGGCCCCGCGTGGTCTTGCCGCTCCCGGCGCCGACCAAAAAGGCGTAGTGTTCGCCGTTGACTACCTTACTTCTTCAACGAAGTCGGTAATTGGCGGCACTGAACCGGCAATTTCTGCCAAGGACCTGGACGTTGTCGTCATCGGTGGTGGCGATACGGGCACCGACTGCATCGCAACGGCTCTTCGTCAGGGTGCGAAAAGCGTTCATCAGCTTGAGTACAACGCTGCGCCTCCTGAGGTACGCTCTGCTTCCAACCAGTGGCCCGAATGGCCCTTCGTGAAAAAGACCGACTACGGCCAACGTGAGGCAATCGAGCATTTCAAGGAAGATCCGCGCTCGTTCGCTGCCGATACGGTAGAGGTTCTAGGCGAAGAAGGACAAGTAACCGGTTTGCGCGTGGTTACGCTTGATTGGAGTCAGGGCGCTCCCCAGCGCCAGATGGATACTGAGCGCGTTATGCCCGCTCAGCTGGTTCTTATTGCATGTGGTTTCACAGGACCTGAACGTGGCATTTATGATGCTCTGGGTGCTGAGGTTGTCGATGGGCGCGGAGTACGCCCCGTAATGGTCGAGGGCACGCATCGCGTCAAGCATGCGGGCGATACGCCCATCTATGCTGCAGGCGATGCGAAGCATGGTTCCACCTTGGTGGTTAATTCACTCGCTGACGGCTTGGCTTGCGCAAAAGAGGTTGTAGCCGATCTGCTGAAATAGCATTTGGCAAAGCAATTGGGCTCCCTGATGGGAGCCCAATTTTTATGCGTTGATATCGTTTTATGCGCTAAACATCGCTTCCAAAGACATTTCGGATGCTCTGCACCGTGGTGTCGCGATTCATTTGAGCGATAGAGGTGGTAAGGGGAATGTCTTTGGGGCATACCCGAACGCAATTTTGGGCATTGCCGCAGCTGGTTATGCCATCGGCTCCCATGATTGAACGCAGACGCTCCTGTTTGTTCAGCTTGCCGGTGGGATGGGCATTGAACAGACGAACTTGGGAAATGGCGGCAGGCCCGACGAACTTATTTGCGTGCCCGGTATTGGGGCAGGCCTCGAAGCAACAGCCGCAGGTCATGCAGCGAGACAGTTCATAGGCCCAGCTTTGGGTGCGTGCGGACATGCGAGGCCCTGGCCCTAAATCGAAGGGGCCATCGATATCGATCCAGGCATGCGTTTTTTTCAACGCTTCAAACAAAAGGGTTCTGTCGACTTTCAAATCGCGCACCAGGGGAAACTTGGTAAGTGGCTCCAGGCGAATGGGCTGCTTTAGATTGTCGATAAGAGCCGAGCAGGCTTGACGTGGCGTGCCGTTGATGATCATGGTGCAGGCTCCGCAAACCTCTTCAAGGCACACGCTTTCCCAAACCACGGGGGTGGTTGGCTTGCCTTGGGCGTTTATAGGATTCTTTCGTATTTCCATCAAGGCTGAAACCACGTTCATGCGTGGTTGGTAGGAAACGCTGAATTCTTCCCAATATGGTTTTGCCTCAGGCCCCTCTTGTCGTTTAACGATAAGGCGAATAGGGTCATGGCCTGCGGTTTCGGTACTCATGCCAGGCCTCCTTCTAATGAACTTTCGTATAGTCGCGTTTGCGTGGCGCAATGAGAGAGGTGTCTACCTCTTCGTAGCTAAGGACGGGGCCGTGCGTAGCGGAATCATAACGAGCGATGGTGGTTTTCAGCCATTCGTTATCGTTGCGATCGGGGAATTCGGGTTTGAAGTGGCTCCCCCTGCTTTCGTTTCGCTCCAGCGCTCCTTTTGTTATGACTTTTGCAAGATCGAGCATGCCGTGAAGTTGGCGAATAAACGGCGCATTTGCGTTGCTCCAGGCTGCCTTATCTTGTACACCGATATGGGAAAGTCGTTCATCGATGTTCTCAAGCTTGATAAGCGTCTCAGCCAAATCTGCATTGTTGCGAACTACCGTGACGTTCTTCGTCATCAGCTCGCCCATTTCGTGATGCAGGCGGTAGGCATTTTCGGTGCCATCAAGCTGCAAAATGCTCTGGTAGCTCGATTCGTCCTTTGCAACAGCTGTTTCGTAGACGCTTTGAGGAATGCTGTTGCCTTCTGGGAGCCCCTTAGCGTAGACGGCGGCATTGGGCCCAGCGGTCATGCCGGCGAATACGGCGGAAAGAAGGGAATTTGCCCCAAGGCGGTTGGCGCCATGTTGGGTGTAATCGCATTCACCTGCGGCAAACAGGCCCGGGATGCTTGTTTGCTGATCGAGACTAACCCAGAGCCCGCCCATTGAGTAGTGGACGCTGGGCGCCACGCGCATGGGAACCTTGCGTGGATCATCGCCCACAAATTTCTGGTAGATATCCAAAATGCCTTCCAGCTTTGCGTTCAAAACGGATGCGGGAATATGGGAAACGTCCAGATACACCACGTTTTGACCGTTGATACCTAAGTGCTGGTTCACACATACGTCGAAGATCTCGCGTGTAGCGATATCGCGCGGCACCAGGTTGCCGTACGCGGGGTACTTTTCTTCCAGGAAATACCAAGGCTTTCCGTCCTTATAGGTCCAAACCCTGCCGCCCTCACCGCGCGCCGATTCGCTCATCAGGCGGTTTTTGTCGAAGCCGGGAATTGCGGTGGGATGGATTTGGATGAACTCGCCGTTGGCGTAGAGCGCTCCTTGCTGATAGCAACGAGCTGCGGCATAGCCGGTGTTGATGGTGGAATTGGTTGATTTGCCAAATACGGCTCCGCAGCCACCGGTTGCGATAACGACTGCAACGGCAGGGAAGGCGCGTATTTCCATAGACGTAAGATCCTGTGCGGTGATTCCACAGCAGGTGCCGTTATGGATTATGGCGGAAACGAAGTCCCAACCAACATAGGTGTGAACCTTGCCTTCAACTTCAAGGGCGCGTACTTGTTCATCGAGCGCATAGAGGAGCTGTTGGCCGGTTGTGGCGCCAGCGAAGGCGGTGCGTCGCTTTTGCGTGCCGCCGAATCTGCGCAGGTCAAGTAAGCCTTCGGGGGTTCTATTGAACATTACGCCCATGCGGTCGAACATGTTGACTATTTTAGGGGCAGCTTCGCACATGGCGCGTACCTGTGGTTGGTTCGCCAAAAAGTCGCCGCCGTAAATGGTGTCATTGAAGTGTTCGTCTACCGAATCGCCTTCGCCTTTGGTGTTCAGCGCGGCGTTGATTCCCCCTTGAGCGCAGGCGGAATGCGAGCGTTTGAAGGGCACGAGCGAAAACAAGTCGACGCTCAGACCTGCTTCTACGATTTTCAAAGTTGCCATCAGCCCCGCAAGGCCTCCACCGACAACTGCGATTGATCCTTTGCTCATAACAGCCTCTTTCTTGTAGCGTGCGGGTTTAGCCGACAAAGGCGAACAATGCCTTTAAGCCAAACGCAGCGAATGCGATGAACAGGGCGAACAGTACGTATCCTGATATTTTCTGAGAACGGGGCGAAACGGTGATTCCCCAGGTGATAAGGAATGTCCAAAGGCCATTGCAGAAGTGGTAGATGCTGCAAAGAAGACCTATGGCGAACAGCGCAAGCCCGAGTGGCGTGGCAACGATTCCTGCCACCATGGAATAACTCGGATCGACGCCGGTAAGCTCAACTTGCAGCTTTGTGCCGTAAATATGCCACATCACAAAGAGCAGCGTGACGATGCCCGCTATGCGCTGCAGCACGTAGCACCAGTTGCGGAAGTAGCGGTAGCGTTGCACGGTAACGCTTGAAGTGAGGGCGATATACACGCCGTAGAGGGCATGAAATAAAAGAGGCAGGAAAATCACGAATGTTTCCAGCACTACCTTGTAGGGCATGTGGGCCATAAACGAGCCCATGGTGTCGTAAGGGGTGGTTCCCCAGTTTGCCGAGTAGTTTACGCACATATGGAAGCAGAGAAAGATTCCCAGTGGAAATACGCCTGCGAAAGAGTGCAGTTTACGCAGAAAATTAGCGCGGCAGTCTTTGTCCATGATCCCCCCGATTCCGTCGCCCTCTGGCCGTAAGGCGGGTTTGTTCAGGCGGCCGTTGCGATTCCCCGTGCAGCAACCAGCTTGACGTTGAAGCTGGTTGTTAATAGTAAAATCCCAGCTCATCTTTAAAAAGTATACCGTTATCCTTGTCGGTGTTCGCGGGGTGCTTGGCTCTTTTCCATTGCATTTTCCTGGCGATTCATATATTGGGAGCCAGGTAAGGTTCGTTCTTGTGATCAAGGTTGGTCTTGCTTTTTAGCGGTGCCGAAAGCTGAAGGCAATGTGGAGCAGGACGGGTAAGAAGCTGGTTGATCCAGCAATGCGTCTTTGTAGAGCGACAGAGTGACGGGGGCGAACGTCATTGGGAAAATAGGAGTACGTAGCTGCTCGGGATGGCTTCGATAGGGGACAGCGGTGAATCGAATCCCATCAACAGCATGGTGACCGTTGGTTTTTAGCGCGGTTGAACAGGGGTATTCTTGTGAATGGAAAAAAGAGGGGGTACCCATGAAGAAAGCAAACTTCCATGCTGCTAACACCGTGTTGATGTTCGAAGGCGGTGGGATGCGCGCCAGTTATACGGCTGCGATGGCATCGCTCTTGCTTGAGCAGAATATCACCTTCGGTCATGTGTGCGGTATTTCTGCTGGCTCAAGCCACACGGTGAATTATCTTTCAGGCGATATTTGGCGCACCCGTGCCAGTTTTACCGATTTGGTAATGGAGCCTGAATTTGGCGGCGCTAAGACGTTTGCCCAGGGTAAGGGCATGTTTTCTGCTCACTGGATTTATGAGGAAGCGGGTTTGCCCGAAGGCGTATTGCCGTTCAACTTTGAGGCGTTTGCCCAGAATCCAACTCCTTGCTCAATCCAGGCATTCGATCGCGATACGGGCGAATCGGTGGTCTGGCACAAAGAAGATATGGCTACGTTGAAGGACGTGATGGTGCGTGTGCGCGCCAGCAGCACTCTTCCGGTGGTAATGCCGCCGGTCCATATCGGCGACCGCGTGTACTACGATGGCGGCTTGGGTGTTGGCGCCGGCATTCCGTTGCAGCTGGCACTCGATTCGGGATGTCCCCGTATCCTGGCTGTTCTCACGAGAGCCAAGGGCTTCCGCAAGCCTGTTGATGATATCGGCGCAAGCGCCAAGGCGATCGCCAATAGCTATCACCGGTATCCTAAAGTGAAAGAAGCCCTGCTTACACGCAATGAGCGCTATAACGCTGAACTTGAAAAGCTCGAAGCGCTGGCGGAAGAGGGGAAGGTGTACATCGTATACGCCGATAAGATGGCGGTAAGCAACAGCACCACCGACCTGGAGCGTTTACGTGCCAGCTATTTCGACGGGTACAACCAGTATCAGAACCAGTTACCGGAAATCCTGGAATGGCTTAAAGCGGGGAAGTAGCAGCTACATAAAGGTGATACCTAGCACCTGGAACAAGAGGCCCCATGCAACGCCGGTAGCATACAGTCCAGCGAGGATCGCCACGTTTTGCCCGATGCGGCGGTTTTCTCCAAACAGCACCAGGATGCCTACGCCCGCAGATACCAACAAGCCGGAAAGCATGGCGCCCGTGCCTAGCATGCCGTCAAGGTACAACTGGGTTATCACCACACTTGCTCCGCAGTTGGGGATAAGCCCAACCAGCGCCGAGCCAAAGATGGCAAGGCCAGGGTTCGATGCCAGGAATGCGGCAACGGCTTCTTCGCCGGCAACTTCCATGATGGCAACCAGTGCGAGCGAAATAAGAAACACGATGATCGAAACTTCAAGTGTGTGCTTAACTGCGCTTATGGTTATTTCGGCCCAGCCGGTATGCGTGCTGGCGCAATGACAGCTGGGGTTGTGGCAGTGATCGGGGCCGAAAGAGTGTTCCTCGATACGCTCATGCTCGCAATTACAGGAATGGGCATGTTCGTGAGCATGCTCTTGCGTTGCTTTGGCTTGGGCAAGGTGAAGACGAAGACGTAGAACTCCGTCGATTGCGAAGCCCATGATCATGCCGATGATGACTTTCACGCCAACGATGCTTGCCATTACGCACCAATCAACCTGTTCGGCGATGAACAACGGCAGCATTTCATCGGACGTGGAAAGCAGCACTGCAAAGAGGGTGCCTAAAGTGATGGCTCTGCTAGAAAACAGTGCAGCACCAGCGGCAGAAAAGCCGCATTGCGGAACAGCGCCCAGTACGGCCGCCACAGCGGGGCCGAGTTTGCCCGCTTTCTGCACCAGTTCTTCTGTTCGATTGCCCGCTTTGTGCTCGAGAGCCTCAAGAAGAAAATACGTCACCAATAAAAACGGCACCAGATAGATGGTGTCTTCAAAGGCGTGTTCGAGAAGGTGGGGGACAAGTTCGAGCATCTGCTATTCACCGCGCTTTGCCAAGCATGCTTCGCATAGGCCGTACAGCACCGTCTTTGTGGGATTGATGCGTACGTGATGATGCTCGATAACATGCTCGTAGAGCTTCTGCAGCTCACCGCAATCGATAGGGGAAAGACCCCCGCACTCCTCGCACTTCAGGAAGAAATACACATCTTCGGGGGCGTCGGGAAGAAAACGGTAGCAAATGCTGGAAGCGCCTTCGATGCTGGTGCGGGCGATGATGCCCTCTTCTTCAAGGCGCTCAAGATTGCGATACACCGTTGCCGTTCCAACTTTAGTGTCCTGGTCGGCCAAGGCGCTTACGATGTCTTTGCTCGTGAAAAAAGCACCCCGGTGGGCCTGGATGCATGAAAGGATGAGCTCCTTTTGTTTGGTGCGGTATTGCTTGGTATTGCCCGTGCTTGCCATGCCTTATCTTTCGTTCGTGTGCGTGGATGAGTCCTCGGAAGGGGTAGCGTCTAAAATGAAAACGAATCTCATTTTATTGGTGTGGAGTCGTTAGTCAATAGAAATGAGAAAAGTTCTCATTTCTGAGAACTTTCGATAACACATGCGGGTATGTTCAAATGAGGGTGTGTTGATGCCGCGTGGATATACGCGGGGCGTCTACCTGGCGTTTCCGTGAAGTTTAGGCGAATTGCGGACTATTCGCCAGGCGCTGGCCGCGTGCCTAGACCGGGTGCTATTCCTGGCCTGTTGGGCCTTCGTCGTTTTCCGGATCGTCGCCTTTGTTTTTGCCAGCTTTTTTTTTCGCCAGTTTTGCCCAGGCTGAATCGGAGCAAACAAGAAGCGCGCCTAAGATAAACCAGACGGCAGGGTGGATGCCCAGCACGGGTGCTTGCCCGGTAAGGTCAACGATGCCGATGCATATCATTGCAAAACCAAGAATCACCGATCCGATTTTCATGGGTTTGATCCTTTCTGTGCTTGCGTTGTTATTCGGTGTTACTTCCCATGATAGGACTTAATGGGGAATCGTTTCTCCCATATCGGCAAAGGATCTGGTGATCTCATGCATTCCCCGTGCGCGTTTCCTGTTGCATTCCTTCGGGCAGCGCGGTGCGGAGTTGAGAGATCTATACTTATTGGAACGCAGGGTTATGTCCTGCGTTTATGATATTTGCGCTTTTGGCGCCGCACAAAGAAAGGCTAGCCTCTATCAGCATGCAGGGAAGACACGCGAAGAATACGCAAGGCGGTCAATCCTTCAGGGAGCGCGCACGCACCGCTGCGCAGCAGGCGGGCAAAAAAGGGTCGACAGTTTCTTTTGCCGATACCTTCCGCGAAACGCGCGGCAACGGCAGGCGTCGGCAGCGGCCCGATAGCAAACCCCGCAAACCCCGCAAGTTGAACCCGGTCAAAAAGGCGGTTAACAATTGGTGCAACCGTCTTTTGGGCGTTGTTTCTGAGGGGTCGTTTGACCAGGAAGAGGAATTCGCCTCCCATAAAACAACGCGCGATTACATTTGCAACACCATCGGCACGGGTGCATGGGGCATGGTGTTCCCTATCCTTACTATCGTGGTAACGCAGTTGTGCGGTGTTGAACAGGCGGGCATGTTTTCCATGGCATTCATCATCGGCACGCTGCTGATGATCATCGGCAATTATGGCATGCGTACCTATCAAGTGTCCGACATCAAGGAAACGCATTCGTTTTCGGACTACCAGATTAGTCGTGTGATCACGTGTATCGCGATGATGGCAGTGGCATATGTGTACTGCGGAATTCGCGGTTACAGCGAGCAGATGTTCACTATCTGCATGGGTGTGTGCGTATACAAGATGATCGACGGCCTTGCCGATGTGTACGAAGGGCGCCTCCAGCAGAAAGACAAGCTGTACCTTGCGGGAATCTCCCAGGCTTTCCGCTCAGTGGTTGTGTTTGTGGTGTTCTCGCTATTCCTTCTGGTAACGCGCGACCTGGGGATTTCCAGCATCGCAATGGCGGTGGCTGCCATTGCCACATTCTTGGTGCTTACGTTCCCCTTGGCGTTGCTGGAAACGCCGAAATCGCGAAGGCAGAGCACGCAGAGCATCATCGCCCTGTTCAAACAGTGTTTCCCAGTGTTCATCGCGCTGTTCATGTATGCCCTTATCGACAACATGCCGAAGTTCGTTATGGAAACGGCGCTCAGCTACGACAACCAACTGTATTTCAACGCGTTGTACTTCCCTGCGCAGGCTATCCTGCTTACGGTTGGTTTTGTATACAAGCCGTTGTTGGTACGCATGGCTCAGATGTGGGCCGATGCCGAAAAGCGCAATCGATTCCATCTGGTTATCTTGGCCATTGTTGCTATGGTCATCGCGCTTACGTTGGTAGTTATCTTCCTTATGGGTTGGATCGGCATCCCCATCATGAACTTCATGTACGGCATCGATTTCGAGCAATTCAGGGGCTTGAGCTTCATCATGATTGCCGCAGGTGGCGTAACGGCCATTATCGACTTCCTGTATCAGGTAATCACGGTGTTGCGCCGCCAGAAGTCGGTTATGAAGCTGTACGTTATCACCTTTGGCTTCTCCCTGTTCGTGCCCATCTTGCTCATTGATTTCACGGGCTTGCCGGGCGCCGTGATTGGCTATCTTATTGTTATGACCATTCTGATGGTGCTTCTGGTATGGGAGTACATCAGTATTTGCCTCGATCTTTCCAAGCACCCCGTTTCGCAAAAGCCCGCCTCCATTGCTGCTGATGAATAGTGTTGGCGAAGCTTTGGTGGACGTTGCTGCGATTGGTGGGGTGGAAATCTCCTCGAGTTAAAAGAAGCGGCATCCGCGTTAACTGCGGATGCCGCTTCTTTAATAGCTAGCAGCTTTGAGATTGTCTTGCGTTCTTCGGCGTTAGGAGCGTGCCAAGCCGTCCACGGAAAGAACCACGCCAGAGATGTAGCTTGCCATGTCCGAGGCGAGGAACACGTAAGCGTTGGCGATGTCTTCCGGTTCCCCCATGCGACCAAGCGGAATGGTAGCGATAAGGGGATCGATGACCTCCTTGGGCAGAGCATCTACCATGTCGGTGTGCGTGACGCCTGGCGCCACTGCGTTGACGCGGATCTGGTCGGCGGCGAGTTCGCGTGCGAGCGACTTCGTCAATCCGTTCACTGCAAACTTGGATGCGGGATAGGCGCAGCCGGAAGGCTGACCATAGATGCTAACCATAGAGCTCGTGTTGATGATGGCGCCGCCGCCCTGAGCGCGCATGAAAGGTGCAACCGCCTTGCAGCAATAGAACACGGCATTGACGTTGAGTGCCATGGTTTTGTCGAATGCGGCGGGATCGTAGTCGTAGATGGATTCGCGGGCAGAAACACCAGCGTTGTTGCCAAGGATGTCGATGCGGCCGAAGGCTTCGTTCACCTTCGCGAATTCTGCGGCAATGGAGTCGGGATCCGTCATATCGGGCCAGATGCCCATTACCTCATAGTCGGGGTTGATTGCCTTCAGCTTTTCAACGGCTGCACTTGCCGTTCCTTCGCGCGAGCCGCACAGAGCCACCTTGGCCCCGTTGTCCAGAAATGCCTTAACGATAGCGAATCCGATACCGCGCGTACCGCCAGTAACGATTGCAGTTTTTCCCTTGAGCAATTCCATGTCATCCTCCTTGGAGCGGAATGGGTACATCTGCATTCTTTCATTCGCGCGGAGGAAGGGAAGGCGAGCTTGGAGTGAGTGGAGGAACTTCACGGCTGTCGGCTGGTTATCCGATTCGAGAATAATTGTGTTGTTGGCTGTTTGTTTGGCGGATTGACGCCTTTTGTTACGGCGCTGATCGCCTGTTTGAGTGGCTCCGCCCTTTCTGTGCAAGCTGGGTGCCAGATTGGCGCAGCCCTTGTCGCGCATGCCTACCGCGGCCACAAAGATGGCACTGCCCTTTCGCGAATATCTCCGGCCGCAAAGATGACGTCGCCCTTGTCGCGTATGCCTACCACCGGCTACCGGGATGGCACAGCCCTTTCGCGTATGTCTGCGGTCGGATTGGTGCCGACAACTCCGGTGGGACGCGACTGGGCAAAGTTAGCCGACGTCATGCGGGAAAAGCACGCCGAAACCACTCGATTTCGTTGTCTTGACCACTACTAACCAATATCTAGCGATGCGCTTCCCCCGATAGGTAGGCATAATTCGCGCTAATGCTGCCGCGCAAAGGCAGCTGAGGATCTGAGAGGAGAGCAATAATGGCTATTTCGACTGAGATCGTAGGCAAGACCTTCGGACCGTTTGTGCGCGACTACACCTTCAAGGATTTGGGGATTTGCGCGTTGGGGTGCGGTGCTGGCTGGGACGGCCGCGTCGATCTTGACTATGTTAACGAGGGCGATGCGAAAAACCCTGAGCTTAAGGTTCTGCCCATCTTTGCAGTGCCGCTTACGGTTAACGAGGAAATGACCACAACGCTCGATTACGGTTTCGATTATTCCGGATCGCTGCATTACGGTATTGACGTTCATTTTCATGCGCCGTTCAAGATGGCCGACCACATTGAGACCTATGTAACCCAGGAAGCCATTTGGGATCGTGGCGAGGGACGCGGATCTCTTTCCAAGCAGGTAGGCAAGTCCTATTCTTCCGATGGTACGCATCTGTGCACGGTGGATACCTACGACTGCTGCATCTATGATGGCGGCTGGGGCGGCGAGCAGCCCCCGAAGGATGTTGTCGAGTATCCCGACCGTGAGCCCGATTTCGTTTACGAGGAAACCTATGGCCTGAATTGGCCTCTCGTGTATCGTTTGATGGGCGACTGGCATCAGCAGCATATCGACTGGTCCTACACCGAGCAGACTGGCCTTGAGCGCCCTATCGCTCATGGTGTAAGCAGCGCTGGCGTGGCAATGCGCCATGCAATTTCCCTGCTGTTCCCGGGTCGTCCCGAGGCGATGACTCGTTTCAAGTGCCGCTTCACTTCGCCGGTTCTTCCTGGCGTGCGTTTGCGCACTGAGGTTTGGAAGACCGCCGAGGGTGAGGCAAGGTTCCGTATGGTCAATGCCGATGCCCCCGATTCCAAGCCGTTCCTGAACAGCTGCATCGTGGAGTGGGATACTTCGCTTGCGTAGTGAATTATCTTTTTGAAAAAGTCCGCCGAAAATCGGCGGACTTTTTTGTATATAGCTCCCTTTCGTGAGATTTGCCCGATTGCTGTTGTCGGGCCGTGTGGTTTTTGCAGGGGTCTGTTCCGTTGTCGTTGCTGGCGGCAGCAGCGTCTTTCGCAGAGTCTGCCCTGTTAACCTCGCTGGCTCGTGTGGTTTTGTACGGTTTGCCTTCTTGCTTTTTGGAGGGTCTGTCCTTTTCCCTTGCTAGGGGAGTTCACGCGCTTTTCGTGGGACCTTGCTCCCGTCACAGCGATCTGCCCGTTGCGAAAACAAAAATTTCGCTCTTTTTGCAACTTATTTGCGATTGCGGATCCTCGCCTGCCCTTAAAGGGCGGAAATGAGCCGCCAAGCAAGGGATCCGCTGCGTTTTTACGGCGTTATTGGCATTCAATAGTTCCGCAACAATCCGCAATCGCAAAAAAGTTGCAGTCTGGGTCGATTTTTTGTTTTTGGTCTCCCAGGGACGGCTTCTTGGCAGTGCTATGGGCGGGGTGACTCGGCCGCGGCGCGCGCATCATCGGGAAGTCCACCGAAGTGGGGCTAGTGAAAAGTGGGCTATAGGGTGGAAAGCGCGCTTGGCTAGTTTGTTGCTCACCCATGTGGGCGGTTCGGGGTGGGGCCTGGAATGGCTCCAAGAGCCAAAATGGCTCGAGCGCACTATTGCTATAACTAAAATCCTTCGGGTAAATAAAAAAGCCTGCAACCGAAGTCGCAGGCTGAAAACTTGGTAGCCTCGATCGGATTCGAACCGACGATCTCCGCCTTGAGAGGGCGGCGTCCTAAACCGCTAGACGACGAGGCCATGAGCGCATATTGGCTGGGGTGGAAGGAGTCGAACCCTCACATACGGTACCAGAAACCGCTGTCCTACCATTAGACGACACCCCAATGAGTTGTGCGTTGCTTTCGCATCGCTTCCTCGGTGGTGTTACCCTTTGCCAAGGCGCGAATCAGTATATTACGGATCGGGGCACCCTCCGTCAACCCCCTTTTTTGAAAAAATTTAGCCGTTTTTGCGAACAATTTACAAAACCCCAGGTGAACACGGTGTTGGTGGGTCTTTTATGAAAAACCACCACAGCACCGTGCGTTCGCGTACGATGAAACCATCTACCCACCGTTGCGTGGGTAGTTTGCTGTTTGTTGTTCATTGCTGGGCAAACTGCATCAAGCACTCTACGGAAGGGAAGCGCATGTCGCCTGACATTCTTATTGAAGCCCTAAAGGCGTTGCTGCTCGGTATCACCGAGGGCATTACCGAATGGCTTCCTATTTCCTCGACGGGTCATATGATCTTGGTCGACGAATTCGTGAAGCTCAATGTAAGCGATAAGTTCTTAGAGCTGTTTTTGGTGGTTATCCAGATAGGCTCCATCATGGCGGTTGTGGTTACCTTCTGGCATAAGCTAAATCCCGTTTCACGTACGAAGGACGAAACCGAGCGCCGCAACACGTGGCATATGTGGGGCATGGTTGTTATCGGCAGTATTCCTGCTGCGGTTTTGGGCCTTGCTCTGGACGACTGGGTTCACGATCATTTTTATAACGCTTATACCGTTGCCGCCATGCTTATCCTGTACGGTGTTATCTTCATTGTCCTGGAAGCGCACAACCGCAAGCGCGCTCGCGCGGTAATCGAATCGGCGGAGCAGCCGCGCGGCAAACATGCTCGTAAAATCGACGTGTCTGATCCTGAATCGGTCGAAGGCGCCTTGTTCCGCATTACCGATCCGTATGATATGGATTGGAAAACCGCTTTGAAGATCGGCTTCTTTGAGGTTTTGGCAATCGTTCCCGGCACCAGCCGTTCGGGTGCCACCATCATCGGCGGTATGCTGTGCGGCTGTTCTCGTACCGCTGCGGCAGAATTCACGTTCTTCTTGGCCATTCCGGTAATGTTTGGCTGGGGCATGGTTAAGGCCATCAAGTTCTTCTTGGCGGGCATCGCCATGACGCAGGTTGAGATTGTGGTTCTGGTTGTTGGTATCGTCTCCGCCTTCGCCATGGGCATGATCGCTATTCGCTTCTTGATGGGCTACATCAAGCAGAACGACTTTACCGTTTTCGGTGTGTACCGTATTTTTGTTGGCTTGGTTGTGTTGGGTTACTTCGGAACCAAGGCCCTTGGTATTTTCTAAGGTGTTGAATGGTATCCTTAAACCATGAGCGAAGGAAGAAAACATACTCGACGCAAAGCTCTTTCCGAAGAGGAAAAGAAGCAACTGCGGGAACGGTCTAATAAGTGCATTTCCCGTTATTGCAATTATGCTGCGCTTGTCATCATCCTGGTGGCGCTCGCTTCCTATGTGGTGGGGAAGGGCGATGTATTCTTCGGTCAGTTCGGCATTATGGTTTCCATCGCGTTATTGGCTATAGCGGCCATTAACGATCCAGCACGAAAATAGAACCTTTTCAGCGGCCCTTCGGGGCCGTTTTTTGTATGAACGGGTTCTAATGTTTCCAGCGTGTTTCAATAACGCCCAACTCGGGCAATAGCGGTGCAAGGAGGCTTATTGGCCTGGCGCTTTGTTATCATAGGCTAACAGCGCCTTTAGGGTGCGCTTACCGTCTTTTCGTGAAAGGAGTATGAGATGTCGGAAAAGAACGAGGCATTCGAGGAAATCGAGAAGCATCGTGCCGAGATCGACGCAATCGATCAGAAGCTAGTCGCTCTTTTGAATGAGCGAGCTGGTCATTCCCTGGACATCCGAGCTCTCAAGCCCGATGCCCACATGGGTCTGTATGACCCGAAGCGCGAGGAAGAGATTTTTGCGCGTGTTGCAACGTATAACGAGGGCCCTCTGTATAACGAAAACCTTACTGAGATCTACCGTGGAATCCTTAAGGTTATGAAAGAGGTACCCTCCCGTGATTAATCCACTTTCCTCACTCCCCAATTACGGCACTCGCACCAACGAGATTACCCTTTACGCTGGTCCCTGCTCCGTTGAATCTGAAGAGCAGTTCAATGAAGTTGCCGAATGCATTGCCGGCCTTGGCCTTACCTGGATTCGCGGTGGCGCCTTCAAGCCCCGCACGAACCCCCATTCGTTCCAGGGTTTGGGCGAAGAAGGCCTGCAGATCATGAAGGCCGGTGCTGAAAAGTACGGTCTGAAAACCCTCACCGAGGTAATGGACTCCGCTCATTGCGAAATGGTGCATTCCTATGTTGACGGTCTTCAGATCGGTGCTCGCAACATGCAGAACTTCAGCTTACTGAAGAACGTTGGCAAGGTTACCGCGCAGTCTCACAAGATGGTGTTGTTGAAGCGCGGTCTTGCGGGCAGCATTTCCGAGTGGCTTTCCGCTACGGAATATCTGACCATGGGCGGCAACGACAACATCGTGCTGTGCGAGCGCGGCTTGCGCACCTTCGAAACCGCTACGCGCTTTACGCTTGATATTTCTGCTGTGCCGGTTATTCACAAGCAGTCGATATTCCCTATTTGCGTGGATGTTTCACATCCCGCTGGCGTGCGCGACTTGGTGCCTTCTTTGGCATATGCTGCTGTTGCCGCTGGTTGCGACAGCATCATGATCGAGGTTCATCCGAACCCCACTGAAGCGCTTTCCGACGGCCCCCAGCAGCTTACGCCCGCTCAGTTCACCGAGCTGGTAGCCCAGCTGCGCGAGATCGCCGCGG
>OGQV01001043.1_pt1 | contig 22380 bp, 22 predicted proteins | sample 1553311 | NCBI WGS metagenome assembly OGQV01 (sample SAMEA2579976, study PRJEB22360) | human gut metagenome
TTGGAGCAACAAGTACCACGACCTGTGGTACGACGTGAAACCCTATCTGGATGCTATGCGCCGTGCGCCAGAACTGGTGCGCGGTTTTCTGGAAAAGATTCTTGCCCCCAAGCAGGAGTGCACCATGAATGTGCCACAGCGAAACTGCAGGCATGGGCAGGATATGGAACTTTGATTTTCGGAGGATACTGAATGGATAATAGAAGCACTGATATGATGAACGATGCGATTGACCTTTGCTCCTGTTATGAGCCTATTTGTGAACCACCTGTCAATTTACTCGAAGAATGGCAGGATTCGGAGTACGCGGGTCCCGAACCTACTCTTGAGAACACGTCTTACTATGTTAAAGAGCCAGACGGTACGCTCTATTTTTACTGTGGCAACACCAAAATCAAAATGACCGAACATTTCGCAGAAAATGGAAAATCAGTCGGCACACTGCTGGAAGATGTGATTCAGTATTCAGCTAACCGATGCGCCTGATGATAAAAACGAATTGAATCCAGCCCACACTTACGGTATAATGGAAGCAGAAGTATTGTAAGCGTGGGCTGTTTCTTTTAAGAAGGAGGCTCTACTATGAAACAGCCTAACAATACGATGATCTATAACACTGCACTGTACCTTAGACTAAGCCGTGACGATGAATTGCAGGGTGAAAGCGGCAGCATCCAGACCCAGCGCATGATGCTTCGTCAGTATGCAGAGGAACACGGGTTGACCGTTGTTGGCGAATATATCGATGATGGTTGGTCTGGCACCAACTTTGACAGACCGGGCTTTCAACGGATGATCGACGATATTGAGGAAGGCAAAATCAACTGCGTTGTAACAAAGGATTTATCCCGTTTAGGTCGAAACTATATTCTGACAGGTCAGTACACGGAGATCTACTTTCCGAGTAAAGGTGTCCGCTATATTGCTGTCAACGATAATGTGGACACTCTCAACGGCGAAAGCGAACTCGCTCCGTTCCTGAACATCCTGAATGAGATGCACGCTCGCCAGACCAGCAAAAAAGTCAAGGCCGCTATGCGGACAAGATTTGCGAACGGTGCGCACTATGGTGCATACGCTCCTCTGGGATATATCAAAGACCCCGACAAGTCAGGGCATCTTCTGGTAGACCCGGAAACGAAGTGGATCATTGAGAAAATCTTTGATCTTGCGGTGCATGGACACGGTGCGGCCAGCATCACCCATATTTTAGTAGATGAAAAGGTTCCCACTCCCGGCTGGTTGAATTTTCAGCGGTATGGCACATTTGCTAACATCTATGCAGGAGCGTCGGAAGAGAAGTCCTACGCATGGACGGTAGCGCAGGTCAAAAGTATCCTGAAAGAAGAAACCTATATCGGTCACAGCGTTCACAATAAGCAGAGCAACATCTCTTTCAAGAACAAGAAAAAGGTGCGGAAGCCGCAGGAGGAATGGTATCGTGTGGAGAACACCCACGAAGCTATTATCTCTGCGGATGTGTTCCGACAGGTGCAGGAGCAGATTGCTCATCGCCGTAGAAAACAGAAAGACGGAACAACGCAAATCTTTTCCGGGCTTGTAAAATGTGCGGATTGCGGCTGGTCGATGGCCTATGGTATGAATAAGCAGAACAAAAAGCCCTACGGCTATTACCATTGCAGCAAAAACGGACAGGGCCTTCACCAATGTTCCATGCACTATATTCGATATGATGTGCTGTACACCTATATTCTGGCAAGAGTGCAGTATTGGTCGCAGCAAGCACAGCAGGATGGAGATAAACTCTTGCAGCGTTTACTGAATGCCAGCGACAAAGAACGCAACACCGCCAAGAAAAAACAGACTGCCGAACTCAAAAAGGCCACAAAGCGTAAGGCAGAGGTGGACAACCTGTTCGCCAAAATGTATGAGGACTGGTCCGTTGGACGCATTACGGAGTACAATTTCAATATGCTGTCCGAAAAGTATCAGGCAGAACAGCATGAACTGGACGAAAAGATTCAAGAACTTCAAGCCGAACTTGATGCAGCCGTTCAGACCGCTGTTGACGCTGAAAAGTGGATTGAGTTGATGAAAAAGTACGTCAACCCCACACAATTGACCGCCGAACTTCTAAATGCTCTGATTGAAAAGATTCTCATTCACGAAGCTGTCAAGCATGAAGATGGCACCAGAGAACAGGAAGTTGAAATTTTTTACCGTTTTATCGGCAAAGTCGAGTGACGCATTATAAAAGGGTGTGCAATCGAACGGTTGCACACCTAGTACATAACCAATATCTTTAAGTGAGGGATTCTCCGTTCTCCCACTTGGAGATGGTCTTGTTCGACACACCGAGTTGTTCTGCTAACTGTTCCTGCGTGAGATTCTGCGCCCGCCGCTTCTGTGCAATATAGCTGCCTATGGTTGTCTGATTCATAGTTGAATGCTTCCTCGTCTTTTGGGTGTCTCAAGCATACAGTGAAAGATGGAAAGATGACATCCCTCTGTGGTAGAAAACGAGGGGAATTGGTCAGTGAAGTGCTTTTGTGGGACAAACTTTCGTGCACTCATAGCAGAGAATGCACTCCATTCCGTTTTTCCGTTTGCGGGATTCTTTGTTGACCTCCACGTTCATGGGACAGACCCTCAGACACTTCCCACAATGAATGCACTTATCCTCATCGCAGTGGACGCGCAGTAGAGAAAAATAGCTCACGGGCTTGAGAAAAAACGTAACCGGACACAGATACTTGCAGAACGCACGATTATCTTTGAATAGGTAAGCAAACACAAACCCGGCAATGTAATAAAGCGCATTCCCGGCAAGGAAAAGCCAGAACATAATTTGCTCCAAATGCGCCACCTTCATCAGAAACAGTCCAGACACTAATGCCAGAGACAGAGCAAACATCACATAGCGAAGGATGCCCAGTTTTTCTTTTCGCGGCTTCTGCGGCTGTTTGTAAGGCAGAAAGTCCAGCACCATAGCTGTCCAACAGGCGTAGCCGCACCAGCCACGCCCAAAAAGCAACGGTCCAAAAATCTTTGCAACCGCGTAGTGGATGGTCGCTGCTTCAAAAACGCCAAGAAACAGGTAGTACCAGAACCCTTCAATCTGCATATTCTCACGGGAAATCACGCCAAGGTATATCAGCATATAGCTGCCCACTGCCAACTGGACAAAACGGCGGGCATAACGTTTTCCGGCAGTAAAAAGTGCTGTCCCCACCCCAAGGCATCCTCCGATGTAGCTGAAATTCAGCAGATAGAACAGATTATCCTTTGTGAGCCACAGCGTAACCGCCACTGCTTCAAACAGCAGAAACAGCATCATGGACGGCACATATCTGCAAAGTTCGTTATTGCTTTTCATCGTCGCTTGTTTGCTCCCCTGTTTTCTGATTTTTCCGTAGCACACCGACTGCCGGGCCAATGCAAAGTCCCACAGCAACGCCCAACATCATGCCAAGACCGATGTCGTCTATGATGATTCCAATGAGTACGCCAAGGCTCAGCCCGATGGAAAGACTGCTGCCGATGCCGTTGGATGAAACCGCCTCTTTTTGTGCTTGATTGTCCGGAGCGCTTTTATCTGGTTTCATTGTCAATTTCCTCCGGGATAGATTTTCTCTGCTGCTGGGCAGCATTCGGCAAACGAAATACCAAAATCGCCTTGGCAGAATTTGTGACCGAAAACGTCATCAGCTCTCATCCTTCCTGTGCGCGTTCATTCACTGTTCTTTCAATAGCTGCCGCCATTTCCTTTGCCTTGGGTGCATAGTCGATCATGAATGTCTTGTAGGTCATGCTGGTCATCTCGATTCACAGAATTTCCTCAACCACACAAAAACTGTTGTATTTTTATATTCGTAACTAAGCGTAGCAGACAAATGAAAAAAGTGCAACCACATTCTCGTTAAGCATCGGTAAAGCATCAGTAAAATCCGAAATGAGCCTCTGTCGATACCCGGTTTGGGTGTCGGCAGAGGCTTTTCGATTTCACAACACCTTAGCGCCATTGGCATTCAATTTGAAAGTCGCATCCAACAGTTCAGCTGCACCACGGCACATCAGCATACGTCCCAGAAATATCTCAAAATACTCATACATAGAACAGATTCCCGTGTCCAGTTGAAGATTCAAAGAAATCACGCGCTTTTCGGCGTTGATTTTCAAAGTCTGATCCGTGACCGCGTAGTTCACCCGATCATGAATGTCAAAGGCTGCTTTCGGTTTTTGACGCACACGGCTGCGGCGCACATCGGTTTTGTCCGCAATGATAAGCGCGGCAGATATGGCATCCACTGCGCCGCCCGTGGATTCATCGTGGTTCGCTATCGCGGAAACGATCGTGATGCGGTCTTGCGCAGAAAGGTCACTGCAGCGTAAAATCTCATTGGCAAGCAAACTTCCGTATTCGGCATGATGAGTACGGTTGATGGCATTGCCGATGTCGTGCATATACCCTGCAATTTTTGCCAATTCAATGTCGTGAGCATCATAATTGAATTTTTTCAAAATATGCCCCGCCGTTTCCGCAACATGGGTACAATGCGCCTTTGAGTGGTCCGTGAATCCAAGCAATCCCAGATTCTTGTTGCCCTTATCCAATAAGGCGTTGACTTCTTCGTTTGCACGTATTTCTTTGTATGTCATAGCACTTCCATTCCAATCATTTCATGGTGATTCTGTGGGGGGATGCAAAATTCGGACTGTGATAGCGCAGCACCTGCGAAAAATTGTTTTTTTCTGCCAATACCCTGCATTGCGTTTCATTCAGATGCACCGGATAGCGCCAAAATTCCATTTTCTTTTCGGCCAGCAGTGCAGAGCTGAAACTTCCTGCATCCGGCGTGCCGGTCATTATGCCCATTGCGCCTTGTTCTAACAGTTCTTTGGCACGCTCCCCCACTGCGCCGCGTAGCTGTGGGTCGCTCAAAAACACCACGCCTTCGTTTTCCGCTGCGTCCGGCCGCACACTGCGGAGTATTCGCTGCGGCAACGGTTTATACCACTTTCCGTCAACAAGCGCTATCTCTGTCTGCTTGCAAAAATGAGCGTCTCCATACAACGGAACATAGGGTAGTCTGCGCCGTATCTGCAAAAGAAGATCAAGACCACGTCCATATTTCGGCACAGGCAAAAAGACGATTGGAGTTTTTTCCAGCAGATTTTCTACTGCCGCAGCTGCTGCGGTCACGCTGTCATTCCACAGGGTAGAGTCATGCCCATACGCGCAGTCCAGTACGGCAAGGTCCGCCACTTGATTGCGCAGAACGTCACAGGGATAAACCGCACTTTGCTCAGTATAATCGCCAGAGAAAAGAATCGCCTTATCATCCCAATCCAATTTCAGCCACACACTGCCCTCGCAGTGCCCGGAAAGTCCCCACGTTATGCCATTACATTTTTCATTGCGAGGGGCTACCTGCTCCAACGCCACTGCATTTTGTACAATAAACGGTAGCTGCTGCAATGTGGGTGTTGTGGAAATGATTGGTCCTGTATACCCCTGCCGAAGCAGCCACGGCAATGCTCCTGTATGGTCGGCATGACTATGCGTCAGAAATACCGCTTTTAGTTTACGAATTTGACTTTCTGTCAAGCGCGGCAGCGGGTCATCACTACCCGCCATCAGACCACAGTCCACAAGAATCGCGTCTCCCCCATTTTGCAGGAAAAAGCAGTTGCGACCGTGTTCTCCAACGCCTCCGGCAATATACAGTTCCATGGCTTATCCCCTTTTGCTGCTGCGGTCTATGGCTGCGTTCAGTGCCAGCAGTGCCGTTGTAGTAAACAGCACACACAGCACCGCCATAGCCATCCCTACCGAAACACTGCCCTGCTCAAACTCGCGCATGATATACGTAGACACCACCAGCGTGTTGGGCGGCGCGATCAGGCTGGCCGTGACTAGTTCACGGAAAGCAATTATAAAAGTCATCATCCAGCCGGTTGCAATACCGGGGCTGATAAGTGGCAGTGTGATATGCCGTAAGATATACAGTGGTTTGCCGCCAAATACACGCCCCGCAGCAATCAGGCTGTCGCTTATCTGTGTAAACGAGGATGTGACATATTGCACGGTGTACGGCAAGAAAAGCACAACATAGGCCAGCACCATAATGCCCATCGTATTATACAGCGGCAGGACATGATAAATTTGATTCCAGAACAGCATGATGCCGATAACCAGCACGATACCCGGCAGCATTTCCGGCAAAAGGCCGATAGCCTCCACGACTTTGCGCAGGCGCGAACGTGAACCGCGCACGGCTAGCACCAGCAGCGTACCCAATACCGCGCATATTGTAGCAGACGTAACTGCCAAGAAGATGCTGTTTTTCAGTGCGCTGATGCCTTTTGTGTTCTCGGTAAACAGTTCAGCATAGTGCGCCAGCGTAAAGTTGCCCGGTGTCAGGCCGTACCCGCGCAGGTTGATCAGCGATGTCGAAATGACCGAAAAGTATGGGATGCCCACGGCCACAGCCAGCACCAGCACAATGTATCCCCACGCGGCGGCTGTCGCAGAATGGCTCAGCTTCTGTTCCACGCGGCGGCTGCCCTTGCCGCTGACAAGATTGTAGCTTTTACGCGTAGTGATGTAGTTCTGCAAGAACCACATACACAGACAGATGCCCACCAGTACGCTGGACAACGCTGCAGAACCACCGAAGTCGATGGGCGCAACGGTGGCATGGCGATGGATTTCCGTAGTAAACACTTCAAAACCGATACGTTTCCCCAGTGTCGCCGGTGTGCCGTATTCAGAAAGCGTTTTGACAAATACCAGCAACGCGCCGATGGCATAGTTGCCGCTGAGCAGCGGCAGAAACACCTTGCGAAGCCGCGCACCAAAGCCTGCGCCAAACACCGCCCCTGCTTCTTCCAGACTGGACGGAATGTTGAGCATAGCATTTTTAAGGATCGTCAGCATAAACGGGAAAACGTGCAGGCTCATAACCATCACCAGCCCGGCCAGCGTGAAGAACACGTTCTCCGAACCCGCTGCGGCGGGAATCAGCTGCTGCAAAAGTCCCTTTTTCTGCATGAACAAGATCCAGCCCATAGAGGCAATATAGGGCGGCGTCATAAAAGGAATCATAAAGATAATGTCAAAGACACGGTACTTTGCAAACTTCGTGCGCGAGAACAAATACGCCAGCGGTGCTGCAATAACCGTGGACAGCAGCACAACCAACACGCCCAGCAATAAAGAGTTGGCAATCATCTGTGCATTTTCACTTTGGGAAAGCGTCTGCCATGTACGATAAAGGTCAAGGCGGCCATCATAGATGACCGCCTTGGCAAAAATCGAAACCACCGGGCAGACGATCAAGAATACCAGCAACAGGGCCAGTACAGCCAGCAGGAGTTCCCTGCGGGGGCGGATCGTCTTTTTCATATACTTTTACCCGTTATTGGCGCTGCACAGTTCATTGACCTTTGCCGAATCCTCGCTGGCTTCGGCCATCATCTTTTCCCAATCCGGCTTAATCTGGGGAATGTCCTCCAGATTGCTGCGGCTGTCGCACTTCACATCACTGCGGCCCGGCAGCAGATAAGCCTTGGCAACAAGCTCCTGTGCCTCATCGCTGAACAGGTAATCCACGAACGCCTTGGCGTTGTCCATATTCGGGGCAGTCTTGAGGATCATAGCTGGACGAGGGTTGACAACCGTACCGCCTGCCGGATAGTAGATGTCGATGGGCTCGCCCTTCGCCTTGGAAGAATAGGCATTGTAGTCTACACCGGCAACCAGTGCGCCGACCTCACCGGTAGTGACAGCCTCCAGAGCCGCTTTGTTGGCGCCGGGGACTTTCATGCCGTTGGCAGCCATTGCTTCAAAATCTGTCCAGCCGTTATTCGTAACATAACCGGCCACAAAGTCCTTGCAGGCGCCGGACTTTTCCGGGTCGGGAATGGCAAGCTGATCCTTGTATTCGGCATTGCCCAGCTCGCTCCAGTCGGCGTCCATCGTGGGGAAAACCGTCGTATTGTAGATGACACCGACAGCCGATGCGCTATAACCGAAGAGCTCATTGTCTGCATCGATCCAGCCATCCACGATTTTGTCTGCATTGGTAGGCGTATAGCTTTCCAGCTGCCCGTCAGCCTTCATAGAGAGACCGTCCGACCAGCTTGCCAGAATGACGACATCGGCTACCGGGTTTGCCTGCTCTGCTTCCAGACGGGCAAGAATCTCACCCGTTGTTCCCTGGAACTGTTCGACCTCAATTCCGGTCTTAGCGGTAAAGCCTTCTGCCAGTTTATCCGCCAGTCCTGCGGGGGAAGGCATATAGACAGTCACTTTTCCGCTGCCGGTAGTTTCAGCAGCAGATTCTGCCGGTGCAGCCTCAGAGGTAGCCGCAGACTCTGCTGCGGTGCTTTCAGAAGAAGCAGCAGCACCGAACGCTGCGCCGGTGCTGCCGCAAGCGGCAAGACTGACACAAAGTGCTGCGGCGGTAAGGGATGTCATCATTTTCTTACAATTCATAACTTTTCCTCGTTTCTTTCTCACAAATCATCTATATAATGCCGCACCTGCGGCGGAAAGCAAATTCATACGGTAACAATCGCCGCTTTGGGCAGATACAGCGAAAGGACCGAGCCTATAGCATTTTTTTGGTGGCTGATGTACGACCATTCTTTGCCCTTATATTCCAGCTGTTGCTGATAACTGCTGCCCAAAAACTGCACTGATTTAACAGTCGTATCAAATCGAACCGTATCATCCTGCGGCAAGGTATCTGCCTGTTCCGGGCGGAACATATGATGCTCATCGATCCAGTTGGAAGAACCGATGAATTTTGCCACAAACTCGGTAGCCGGTGCGGCATAGACATCCTCCGGCGCGCCATACTGTTCTACTTTTCCAGCATGGCAGACAGCGATTGCATCACTCATACTCATAGCCTCGATCTGGTCATGCGTGACGAAAATGCCTGTGATTCCGAGATTGGTAATCAGATTTCGCAACTCTATGCGCATTTCTTCCCGAAGCAGTGCATCCAGCGCAGAAAGCGGTTCATCGAACAGGATGCAGGATGGCTGAATGACAATGGCGCGTGCAAAGGCCACGCGTTGCTGCTGTCCGCCGGAAAGCTGGTGCGGGAACCTGTCGGCGAAGTCATCCAGACGAACCGCGTGCAGGGCATCACGAACCTTTTTATCCAAGCCGTCGGTACGATTGGCCGCGCGCAGACCAAACGCAACATTTTCGTATACATTCATGTGTGGCCAAAGCGCAAAGTCCTGAAAGACAAAACCCAAACCACGCTGTTCCGGGGGAATGTTGAGCTTCTTCTGTGCAGAGAACACGCAGCGTTCCCCAAACAATATTTCGCCGCTGTCGGGTGTTTCCAGTCCTGCAATCATGCGCAGCAGTGTAGTCTTTCCGCAGCCGGAGGGTCCCAGCAGCGTGGTAAGGCTGCCGCTATGGATAGTCAGGTCCGTTGGCTGTATCACAGTCTTTACGCCGAATGCTTTTGTTATGTTTTTTAAAACAATTTTCATTTCTTGCTCCTGTGTTGTAATCACTTTTATTAAAATACTCTCTTACCTGCGCAAAAACAACATAAGCGCCGTAAAGCCTCTGTAAAATTTATGTTTGTGGTGAAAAGTTTGTAGTCCTATTTTGATAAATAAAAAAAGCCATCACTACACTTTTTGTGTAACGTGAAGGCTTACATATGTTGTATAAATGGCAGGGCTTACCTATCGGTTTCAGAATTTCTCTGCAAATAGAACATTTCTTTCTGCGTTTCAATCTCCGCGCGCAGTTCTTCTTCCGTGGGCAAGTACAGCTTGTATTTGCTGGCAAAAAGCTGCTCATTGCCATTCAGGACGGAGTATTTAGCAATATCCTCGTCCGTATCGGAGCAAAGGACGATGCCGATGGTCGGGTTATCACCCTCGCCGCGCTTCAGTTCGTCATACATACGAATATACATATCCATCTGACCTACGTCCTGATGGGTAATTTTGCTGGTTTTCAGATCCACCAGCACAAAGCACTTAAGAATATAGTTGTAGAACACAAGGTCGATATAGTAGTCCTCTTTTTCTGTGTGGATATGCTGCTGGCGGGCTACAAAGGCATAGCCCTTGCCCAATTCCATGAGGAATTTCTGAATGTTCGTGATGATGCAGCTCTCCAGCTTGCTTTCGGTAAAATCCATGCTACCGGAAAGCCCCAAAAATTCCGTAATCATCGGGTTCTTGATGAACTCCAGCTTGTCCGCCTGATAACTGGCGGTCAGCTTTTCCATTTCCCGCTTGACCGGCTCCGGGTTCTGGGATTTCAGCAGCCGGTAATAATACTGGGAGGAAATGTTGCGCTGCAACGTGCGGACACTCCACGTTTGCTCTGCCGCTTCTTTCGTGTACCAGTCGCGGGCAGTTTTATCCTCGACCTGTAATAATACACGATAGTGCGTCCAAGATAGTAGCATACTAGATTTTGGACTCACTGAGTCCAAAATCTCAGGGTACAATTTGTAAAAGCGGCAATATTTATAAAGGCTGCCGAAATCAAAGCCCTTACCGTAGACAGCCGTCAATTCGTCTGCCAGATTCTTAATAATACCTTTGCCGTACTCAGAACGGTCTTCTCCCTTTAATTCTTCCTGTGCGATACGATACCCCAACAGCCAGTTGCGCTGCACCAGCGCCAGATTTACGGCTCTGTATGCAGCCTTTTGGGATACCTCAATAATCTGCTTTGCATCATTGAGCAAATCGTTTGTAGGGGTGTATCCGTCCAGTAAATTTAGCTCTTGTTTCATAGCATCCTCCACATAAGAATGTCTGATTTTATAATACCTTATTCAAATCCAAACTGCAACAGAATTATTCGTAGACTAATTCATTCGTTACGATTTCTTCAACGCGGCTGCGTATGTTGTTCATACGGCATACCCATTCAAGCTGATACTGCCGTTTCAGTTCATCAGTGATGCCCTCTGCCTGACGCATCTGTTCCTCAGTTAAAATCAGCGTGTCTTGCACTTGGCGGTCAAATTCTACCAAGTAGCTGTGCAGCTTATTTTCTTTCAGTAGGCTTTGGTACAGTTGCGGGCGGTGCTACTTGATAAATGCAAGTCGCATATATGCCCAGCGACCTAAATCGTTATAAGTCATATTGCACTCCTTATCTTTCGTCACGTTCTTGTTCACAAGTTTGTTCTTTTACAGGGTCGATACCGTGTCGCCGTAAAAGGTTCATCAAGCCTTTTTGCTCACGTTTCAGCATCAGATTTTCACGGCGCGCTTCCCTGTTCTCGGATTTAACTTCGTCCAGTTCTTGCCTATGCCAAAATTCAATATTGCTAAGTTTACTTACCAACTTAGAAACTTTTTGCTTTAATTCGCCAATAGCGCCCTCTAACTGCTTGATTTTAGCATTTGCGGCGTCCAGAAGTCCTTGTAGACGATCATCTTGGCGGCGGTAGACAACATACTGCTTGGCAGCGTTCAGCAGATTTTCAAAGTCGTTGCGGGGCAGTGTTACCTTGTCGCTTAGTAATGCCTTTTTCACGCTGATATTCTCGATTTTGTCAAGGTCAATGATCTGTTTTTGCACCGATTGCAGCGTCTGCTCGATTTCGTCTACCTGCGTTTGCTTTTCCGCAATGGTAGTGTCCAATGCTCGAACCTCTTTGGCGCGCTCCTGCTTTTTATAATCCAGAACGGATAGATGTTCCTCATGCGTTCCAAGATGCTCCCACTCAATGCCGTGTTCTTGCATAATTTCGGCCAGCACTTGCTTCTCACTCTGCGCCCACTGATTCCACTCGGTAGCGCTGCGTGTACCACCCTTGAAACCAAGCTGTGCAAGCGCCTGCTTGAGTGACACGCGCGTATCCATGCTGCGTTTGCTGCCTGTGATATAAGGCACAAAATCTATATGTACATGGGGTGTTGCCTCGTCCATGTGCAGATGGCTCCAAAACACACGGAGCGTTGGGTTACGCACTTGAAATCCGTTCGCATATTCAATCAAACACTGTTTAGCCGTTTCTGCCAGTTCCGTATGGATGCCTGTATCGTCCTTATTTCCAATCTGTAAGACAATTTCATGGAAAGGCTTTTCCTGTTTTGACGAACAGATTTTCTCATAATAATTATCAATGTGGCGGTCATTTCGGGTCTGTTTAGCATTGAATCTTTCCTGCGCATCATCGAACAGTTCATGGTAGACATCTCGTATGTCCTCGCGGCAAAACTCTATATTCAGATGGCTGCGGTTGGGGTCTACGTTGGATGCGTAAAACTCACGGCTATTATGATTGAGGGAGCCTTTTCCTACCATTGCGCTGATTGTTCTTTTCAAATCCACTCCTTATCTCCGGCGCAAGCCGGCACGGTTCTGTTACTCTTGCCAAGAGTAACGCAAAAGCACTTTTGACACTTCGTATCAAAAGCGCCTTTGCGCCCTGCGGGGCTACCTGTTGGAAAAAACAACTTTCATTTTCAAGAAGGCAAGATGACCATTTCCTAAGGAATAGGTCATCTTGCCTTCTTGAATTATTCTTCGGGCAGCGCCCACACCCATTGTCTGCCGACCTTGCTGGAAACAACGCCCAACTCATAGCGGGCATTGCGCAATGTTTTCGGCTTAATCCCTGCTTTTTCGGCAGCGGTTTCTATCTCGGTTTGCGGTACTGCACCATCTGCCAGAATCTCTTTCAGGAAGTCCAGCGCCGCCCGCATCTTATGTCCCCGGCTGCTGCCGGAGAGAAGTTCGTCGGCGCTGATATCATACTGCCCCACCCACTGAAAGCCCTGTTCTGAATCAAGGCGAAAGGCAACTGCCTTACCCTCCGGTGCCAAAGAACTTTTCGTTGGGCATACGACTCGTAGCGTAGGATCATCTTTGATACGCCCAACTACCAGTACGCTTCTTGCCGCCGCCTGAAAATCAATAGAGCCAAGTCCCCGATAGCTGGACTTGTCGCCGCTGTTCTTATTCATGTGTCCAATCAAGATGACAGCGCAGCTATACTTTTCGGCCAGCTTTGCGAGTCGGTGCATCAGCGGTCTGATTTCGTTGGCGCGGTGCATATCTACGCCGGAGCCTATATAACCTTGAATCGGGTCAAGCACCACAAGCCGTGCGCCGGTTTGCTCTAACGCCTGTTCCAATCGGTCATCGTCCAGCGTCAGTGCCTTTTCGGAGTCGTCAATCACAAGCACCCTTGCGCAGTCTGCACCGGCGGCCACAAGGCGCGGTTTAATCGTATCGGACAAGCCGTCCTCTGCAGTCTGGTAAATCACATGGATTGGTTCCATCTCCGGCAAGCCATCCCAAATCGGTCTGCCGGTAGTCAGTGCTGCGATGATTTGCAGTACCAGCGTGGTTTTACCCTCGCCGGGGTCGCCTTGGATAATTGTGATTTTTCCATAAGGTATGAACGGCTTTAGCAGCCATGTCACTTCTTCAATAGGAATTGTATCCATTGAAATCAGCTTTACATCGGTATTCTTACTCATTTCACCAATCTTTCTATTGTAAGAAGAAGTGGGCTGTGGTAAAATAGCGTTGGTTAGGGTTCGCCCTTTTACCACAGCTTAGAGTTCTTGCATTTGCAGATGCAAGGGCTCTTTTTCTTCTTATAGCCATTATCGTTCCATTTCCAATTCTGTGTCGGCAGGTTTCCTGCTGATTTCAATCAGCTGCTCCAACAAACTCTTACATTCCGTCAGAACTTCTTGCTGTTCCGCGCCATCTGTGCTTTCCAGCGCCATGCGCAGTTTTTGTAATTCAAGGCTCATGCGGTCGCTCTGGTATTTTCCCACGGCAATACTGATTTTTTGATGCAGCACCGATTCAAGAATATATTTGCCTTTTGGCATTCCACTTGCTTTGACCCGCGCTTCCAGCATTTGTACTTCCTGTGGCGTTGCCCGGAAACAAACTGTGCAGTTGCGCTGACGATTCTTGTCTAATCCACTCACCGTATTTCCTCCCTGTATTCGCTTTCAAGCTGTTCAGCCATCTTCTGGTCCGTGTTGGGATAAAGATGCCCGTAGGTGTTCAGCGTTGTCTTAATGTCCTCGTGACCGAGCCTATCGCGAATCTGCAAGGGGCTTGCACCCATGTGAATCAGATGGGCGGCGTGGCTGTGCCGGGTATCATGTACGCGGATTTTGTGCAGCCCGGTCAGCTTGATGCCGCGCTTCAGTTCATGTTCAAAAAAGTATTTCGTATAAGGGAAAAGCCTGTCCGAATCTTCCATGCCATAGTTGCTGTTGATATAGTCCATCAAATCCGCTGCAAGAAATTTCGGAATCGAAATTGTTCGAATACTTTTCGATGTTTTAGGCGGCGTTACAACATCTTCGCCTTTCAACCGCTGATACGATTTATTGACGCGAAGTGTACGCTTATCAAAATCAATATCAGCAGGTGTCATGGCCAGCAGTTCACCAAGCCGCAGCCCCGTCCAGAACAGTACTTCAAATGCAATGTAAGAGGGCTTTTTGTCGATGATGGCATTCAGAAACTGCGTGAACTCTTCCCGCGTCCAGATGTGCATCTCCTCGGCCTTACTCTTGCCCATGCTCCCTGCTTTCCGGCAGGGATTTTCTTTTAGGTCATAATATTTCATTGCATAATTGAATACGGCGTTTAGCTGGTTATTGATGGTTTTTAAGTAGGTTGGCTTCAAGTCTGTTGCCATCAGCTTATTTTGCCAAGCCCTTATATCCGGTGCTTTGATGGCATTGACCTTTTTGTTTCCAAAGTACGGTATGATATGCTTATCAAAGAGGAAGCGCTTGTTCATCATTGTATGCTGCCGTAGGCGGTGGCTTTGATCTTCCATATAGATTTCGATAAAGTCCTTAAAGAGCATATTGAAGTCGGCATCTTGCGTTGCCCTGAAGTGGTCGTACCATTCCACTGCTTCACGCTTGGTACGGAATCCCCGCTTCGTTGTCTTTTTGCGTTTTCCCTGCCAATCTGTGTAGCTGTATTGGGCATCCCACTTCCCTGTCGATGGATTCTTCCTTGCAATCACAGAACCACCTCACTGCGGCGTATAGCCATAGCAGCGCTTTTCCACATAGCGCTTCGGCACTTTCCCCGCGACCACAATGTAGCCCTCTTTGGCAAGTTCGGCGTTCATGTCACGGATTAGCTTGTAGGCGTGACCGATGGAAATGCCCATAAGGTCAGAGAGTTCGCATGCGGTAAGGTAAAATCTGTTCTCATTTTCCATAGTGTTAGCTCCTTACTTAATTAATATGGATGTAGCACGCTAGCTACATTTCTATTATATGTAGCTAGCACGCTACTGTCAATAGTATAATTATATTTTATAATAGATTTGTTGTGTTAAATATGATATAATGAATTGAATTTCTGCAAGGGGGATGCCTTATGACAATAGGAGAACGAATAAAGTACTGCCGCAAGCGAATTCATATGACCCAAAATGACCTTGCGGAGGCGACTGGTATACACCCTGTAACAATTCGAAAATATGAAACGAACAAGATTGTTCCGCAGCCTGAGCAAATCAAACGACTTTGCCGCGCCCTATGCGTCGGATATACTGCGCTTGCCGGACTGGAAAGTGCCAATTTGGATCTTGTCACACAGGGAGATTTCATAGGCTTTCTTATGCAATTAAAGCAAAAAAATCTAATAAAGTTCGAGGGTTCTCGTAATCCGGATACCAAGAGAATTGATAGGGATAGCTTGAGAATCACTATCAGCCCTATGATTGCGCACCTTCTTACACTTTCCATAAAGGATTCTCTTGACACAAAAGACATTCCGGGAGAAAAAATAGAAATCCAGCTGCCAGAATACATTAGCGGTTCGCTAACAGCATGGGAGAAAGGCGAGTATATTTATAAAGAAGTTAAACAGCTTTATGAGGATAGTCACGACGAATCGATCAAGGCACATTTAGACGACATTGCTGAAAGCTTAGCCAAGCTTGAAATTCAAGTGCAAACCAACACGTATTTGCTGGATGAGTCTATTGATAATCCCATCTTGGATCAATGGGAACAAGAAGACGAGCAAATTCATGAGAAGCTGTCTAAAGAATCCAAATTTGCAAAGATGCTTAAAGATTACTTTTTCGATTAAATCCATAGGGAAAAGCTAGTAAAAGTTTGCATTTCCGACCTGCTGAAAAAAAGACAATTAACTCAATATTGGAAAACGGGAGTCAAAACGGAGTCAGCAAAAAGAAAGAGCCTGTATATTGAACGATAGAACGTTCAATATACAGGCTCTATTTAGGTTTCGCGATTATTCAAACTCAATCGTTGCCGGCGGTTTTGTGGTGTAGTCGAACATGACGCGGTTGATGTTCTTGACCTCGTTCACGATGCGGTTGGCGGCGGTGGTGATGGTCTCCGTCGGCAGGATCGTGACCTCGGCGGTCATAAAATCCGTCGTGGTGACGGCGCGCAGAGCGATGGCGTAGTCGTAGGTGCGCTCGTCGCCCATGACGCCGACACTGCGCATGTTGGTCAGCGCGGCAAAGTACTGGCTCGGGCGCTGGGCCATGGGCAGCTTGTCGATCTCCTCACGCCAGATGGCGTCGGCATCCTGCACGATGGCGACCTTCTCGGGGGTCACATCGCCGATGATGCGGATGGCCAGGCCCGGGCCGGGGAACGGCTGGCGGGCGACAAGGTACTCCGGCAGGCCCAGCTCACGGCCAGCCTGACGGACCTCGTCCTTGAACAGGTCGCGCAGCGGCTCGACGATTTCCTTAAAGTCAACGTAGTCGGGCAGACCGCCGACGTTGTGGTGGCTCTTGATCGTGGCAGATTCGCCGCCAAGGCCGGACTCGACCACGTCGGGGTAAATCGTGCCCTGTGCCAAAAAGTCCACAGCACCGATCTTTTTGGCCTCGTCCTCAAAGACGCGAATGAACTCCTCGCCGATGATCTTGCGCTTGCGCTCGGGGGCGTCCTGACCGGCCAGCTTCTTGTAGAAGCGGTCACGGGCATCGACGCAGACAAAGTTGATGTCGAACTGGCCGCCCTCGCCAAAGACCTCGCAAACCTGCTCACGCTCATTCTTGCGCAGCAGACCGTGGTCCACGAACACGCAGGTCAGCTGCTTACCGATGGCCTTGGCCAGCATGGCCGCGCAGACGCTGGAATCCACGCCGCCGGACAGGGCGCAGAGTACCTTGCCGTCGCCGATCTTTTCGCGCAGGGCCTTGACGGAGTTTTCCACGAAGGAGTCCATCTTCCAGTCACCGGCGCAGCGGCAGACATTATAGACGAAGTTATGCAGAATTTTCGTGCCGTTTTCGGTGTGCAGGACCTCGGGGTGGAACTGCACGGCGTAGAGGCCGCGTGCCTTATCCTGCGCGGCAGCCACCGGACAGTTGGGCGTGTGGGCCACGATCTCAAAGCCGGGGGCGGCCTGCTCGATGTAGTCGTTATGGCTCATCCAGCAGACATTCTGCGCGGGCAGCGTGTCAAACAGCGGGCTGGCGGTGTTCAAGTCGACCAGCGTCTTGCCGTACTCGCGCTCGGGTGCCTTGCAGACCTTGCCGCCCAGCATGTGCATCATCAGCTGGCTGCCGTAGCAGATGCCGAGGATGGGCACGCCCCAGTTATAAATATCGGGGTCGATCGTGGGCGAATCCGGCAGGTAGGCGCTGTTGGGGCCGCCGGTGAAGATGATGCCCTTGGGGTTTTTGGCCTTGATTTTGGCAAGGTCGGTGCGGTACGAATAAATCTCGCAATATACGTTGCATTCGCGGACGCGGCGGGCGATCAGCTGATTATACTGGCCGCCGAAATCCAGAACGATGACAGTTTCCTGCTGCATGAGGAGACTCCCTTCTCTATTTATAGTCCTATTGGGTTATTATAGCACGTTTTGGCGGGTTTGAACAGATGGGGAGGGAAAATAAATTATTTTTGCGTTTGTGTGGCGTACGACGTGACGCAGGGGTGCCTTGTATATGTGCCCGGGCCGTGTGCGGCTGCGTTAGGTTTGCGGGCGGATCAGGAATCCGCCCCTACGGTGGTGGCGGGAACGGGCACGGCGGCATGAGGGCATGCCGCCCTACGTCCCCACATACATGATACACGTAGGGCGGGGTGCCCCACCCCGCCGCAAGTTCACACCAGCTCCACCTTATACTTTGCCAGCCAATAGTCCAGCTGCAAAAACCACGCGATAGTCTGGGGCGTGGTCATCAGCTGACCATACCACGGGATGGGGTTATCCGCGCCGGAGGCCAGCAGCGTTTCCAGTGCGTCCGCCCGAATGATGCGCAGAAGCGGAGCGGCGGGGTCATTCAGGACGGTGCGCAGCTCCGCCGAGACGGCCGCCAGGTAGCTGGGGTTCCACGTTTTGGGGTACGGGCTTTTGCGCCGCCACAGAACCTCGTCGGGCAGCACGCCGCGCATGGCCTCGCGCAGGAGGCCCTTTTCCTGCCCGTGATAGTCCTTGAACTCCCATGGGACCGAGTATAGATACTCCGCAATGCGGTAATCGCAGAACGGCACGCGGACCTCGAGGCCGCTGTACATGCTCATGCGGTCCTTGCGGTCCAGCAGCGTCTGCATGAACCATTTGAAATTCAGGTTCATCATCTGGCGCATCCGCTGTTCTGCGGCGGGCAGGCCGGGGCGGACGGAGGTCTGAGCCAGCGTGGCGCGATAGCCTTCATCCACGAACGCTGCCGGGTCGATGCCGCCCAGCACACCGGGCTTGATGAACGACGCGCGGTAGGCCGTGGACTGCGCCCATGGGAAGCCGTACCGCTCGCGCACCGTGGGGTCGCGGTACCACGGGTAGCCGCCGAAAATTTCGTCCGCGCACTCCCCCGACAGCGCCACCGTGGCGTGGGGCTTGATATGCCGACAGAACACGAGCAGCGACGCATCCACGTCCGCCATGCCGGGCAGGTCGCGGGCGTCCACCGCGGCGTACAGCGCGGGCACAAGCTCCGGCGTGTCCAGCGTGACCCAGTGGTGCCTGGCATGGAGAAAGTCGTTCATTTTGCGGATGTAGGGTGCATCCGCGCCGGGCTGAAATTTTGTCGCATGGAAGTACTTTTTGTTATCCCGGTAGCCCACCGAGAACGTTTGCAGCTGGTTGCCCTGCGCCGTAAAATGCGCATCGGCAATGGCCGAAATCAGGCTGGAATCCAACCCGCCAGACAAAAACGTTGCCACGGGCACGTCGGACACGAGCTGCCGCTCGATAGCATCGGTGACGAGGTCGCGCACCCTGCGGGCCGTGGCGGCGAAGTCGTCGGGGTGGTCGTGGTCCTCAAGCCGCCAGTAGCTGTGCAGGGTCAGGCGGGCGGTTTGGGTCTCATAGACAGCGTACTGGCCGGGCAGCAGCTCCCGCACATTTTGAAATACGCCGCAGCCCGGCGTGCGCCCGGGGCCAAGCAGCAGCACCTCGGCCAGGCCGTTGGCATCGACGCGGGGCGGCACAGCGGGATGCGCCAGCAGGGTCTTCAGCTCACTGCCAAATATCAGCGAGTCCTCCGCCTGCGTGTAGAACAGCGGCTTGACGCCGCAGCGGTCACGCGCCAAAAACAGCGTACCTGCGTTCTGCTGCCAGACAGCAAACGCAAAAATACCGTTGCACCTGGGCACGCAGTTTGCGCCCCACTCGGCAAAAGCGTGGAGCAGTACCTCGGTGTCGGAGTGCCCGTTGAAGCTGTGCCCGCAGGCGGCCAGTGCGGCGCGCAGCTCGGGCGTGTTGTAGAGCTCGCCGTTATAAACCAGCACGTAGGTTTCACCCTGCCAGTCCAGCTGCATGGGCTGCAGGCCGTTTTCGAGATCCACACCCGCCAGCCGCGCGTGGATGAGCGCCGCCGCGCCGCAGATGTACATACCGCGCTGGTCCGGCCCGCGCCGCGCCAGCGTTTGCTGCATGGCGCAGTAGGCCGCGTACCGCCGCTGGATGGTCCGGGGGTCGCGCCCGACCTGCCCCGCAATTCCGCACATAAAAACGCCCCCTTTGCATGATTCACAAATGAATATGCAGGTGGGGGCGGGGGTATGATTTTTTTGGTTTCGGGAAAGGGCTTTGGCCGTTTGCGGTCTGTTTCTTACTTTCCCGCAATCGCGTCTGCAATGTGACCGGCAACGGCATCCTTGCTCTGGAGGGGCAGCTCGGTGACGCCTTGGGCGGTGATGATGGTCACAACGTTAGTGTCCACGCCGAAGCCTGCGCCGGGCACCTTCAGGTTGTTGGCCACAATCATGTCCATGTTCTTCTTGTGCAGCTTGGCCGTGCTGTTCTCAATCAAGTCGCGGGTCTCCATCGAGAAGCCGCAGACAAACAGCTTTTCCGGCTTATGCGCACCGACCCAGGCTAAAATATCGTCGGTGCGTTCCAAGGCAATACTCATCTCGCCGTCGTGCTTTTTGACCTTGTCCGCGGCGACAGTGGCCGGGCGGTAGTCGGCCACGGCGGCAGCCATGACGAGGGCGTCAGCGTCCATGGCGTTTGCCTTGACGGCCTCAAACAGGTCGGCGGCGGTGGTGAACGGAACGGTCTTTACAAACGGCACGGGCGGCAGCGTGCAGCCGGTGGACGCCAGCAGCGTGACATCTGCGCCGCGCAGCATACAGGCGCGGGCCACGGCGTAGCCCATCTTGCCGGTGGAGTGGTTCGTCAGGTAGCGCACGGGGTCCATCGGCTCCTGCGTGGCACCGGCGGAGACGACGACCTTTTTGCCTTTAAGGTCTTTCGCGCAGGCCAACTCCCGCAGGACGTAGTCGACCAGCACACCCTCATCGGGCAGGCGGCCCGAGCCGACGTCGCCGCAGGCCAGCATACCGGAGCCGGACGGGATGACCGTGAAGCCGTAGTGTTCCAGCGTTTTGAGGTTATCCTGGGTGATGGGGTTTTCGAGCATGTGGGTGTTCATGGCGGGGGGGGGGGGGGGGGGGGGGGGGGGGGGGCGGTACACGTTCTCGCGGCCAGCGTGACGGTGGTCAGCATGTCGTCGGCCTGACCGTGGGCCAGCTTGGCGATGACGTTGGCCGTGGCCGGGGCGATGAGCATCAAATCTGCCGCGTTGGCAAGGCTGATATGGGCCACGTCGTACTGGAAGTTGCGGTCAAACGTATCGACCTGGCAGCGGCGGCGGGTCAGCGTCTCAAACACCAGCGGCGAGATAAACTCGGTGGCGTTTTTCGTCATAAGAACGTGTACATCCGCGCCCAGCTTGACGAGTGCATGCGCCACGTTGGGCATTTTGTAGGCGGCAATGCCCCCGGTGACGCCGAGGACAACGGTTTTGTTGGAAAGCAGCATAAAAATCAACACCTTATTAGTAGATGAGAGATAATAGATAAAAGATAATAAAAAATGATGGAGTTTTCGCCTTTGGCGAAAACAAAATTACGCTGTAGTCATTATAGCAGATTGACGCTTTCTATGCAAATGCGTATAATATTTTTTGGGCGGCGCAAAGCGCCGCGATCCACCTTTTTTATCTATTATCTCTTATCTTTTATCTATAAAAAGGACTTCACTATGGTTTTAGCAGTTGACATCGGCAACTCCAACATCTGCATTGGCGGGCTGGACGGGGCGGACCACCGCACCATTGCGTTCACGACCCGCATGGTCACCCGCCTCCGCTGCACCGAGGACGAATACGCCGCCGAGATGAAATTTCTGCTGCGGCGCCTGCCTGTGGACCTCACCGCCTGTGAGGGCGTTATTGTGTGCAGCGTCGTGCCGCGGCTGACCGGCGTGCTGGCCGCCGCCTGCAAGCGGCTGACCGGGCGCGAGGCGCTGGTCGTGAATTACACGCTGGACACCGGGCTGACCTTCGCCGTGGACGAGCCTGCCAAGGTGGGCCGGGACCGCATCGCCGATGCCGCTGCGGCAGCGGAGCACTATCCCCTGCCCTGTATGACCGTGGATCTGGGTACGGCGACGACATACAACGTTATATCGGACAAAAAAGTGTTTCTGGGCGGGTTCATCGTGCCCGGCGTGCAGACGAGCCTGCGGGCCATCAGCGCGGGCACGGCGCAACTGCCGCCCATCGCGCCCGAGCCGCCGGAGCATTTGATTGGCGCGAACACCGTCGCCGCGCTGAACAACGGGGCCATGTTCGGCACCGCCGCCATGCTGGACGGGTTAGCGGACCGCGTCGAGGCCGAGCTGGGCCAGCCGCTGACCGTGGTCGCCACCGGCGGGTTAGCGCCGTACATTATGCCCTGCTGCAAGCGGAAGATCATCTATGACGCTGATTTGCTGTTCAAGGGGCTGGCACTGATCTGGGAGAGGAACGGGAAATGAGGCTGCAGTTCAGAGGAGGGATTTATTCCTCCCCTGAGGTCTGCGGTTGCGGATGGTGCCCGGGCGGATATGGAATCCGCCCCTACGGGCTGTGGGATGCCTTTATGCATCCCATGGGCGCCGCTTGCTGCGACGGAAAC
>OGQV01001050.1_pt1 | contig 22227 bp, 19 predicted proteins | sample 1553311 | NCBI WGS metagenome assembly OGQV01 (sample SAMEA2579976, study PRJEB22360) | human gut metagenome
CCTCCGACCGCTCGGTTCGTAGCCGAGTACTCTATCCAGCTGAGCTACGGATGCAAATGGCGGTGAGGCGGGGATTCGAACCCCGGATGCAGCTTTTGACCGCATACTCCCTTAGCAGGGGAGCGCCTTCAGCCTCTCGGCCACCTCACCACACGCCTCTTACGAGTGCTTCGAAGAACTTGTTTATCGCTCATCGTCGCTGCGTGGCGCACATATTACTTTCTGAGACTTATAAGTCAAACAATTTTTCCCACACTTTTATCGTTTGCACACTTCACGCTCAATTAGTCTATAAAAACGTCAAAAAGAGTGTTTTATCAACAGAAAAACGGAGGTCTGACAGATAGCAGTAATGCAAAAAAATGGAGACTTAAGTTGAATGAACGGGAGTAAAGCGAAAAGACTATAGAGTGAAGGAGAAATTTTGAGGGTGCGTCTCACCGATAAAGATGAGACGCGGAAAGATTAGTAACTGGACTGCTGGGATTTTTCAGCCTGGATACGCTGGTAGATCTCTTCACGGTGAACAGAAACTTCCTTCGGGGCATTTACGCCAATACGTACCTGGTTGCCCTTTACCCCTAAAACTGTCACGGTGACCTCATCCCCAATCATGAGGGTCTCACCAACTCGACGAGTCAGAATCAGCATTCTTTGCTCCTTGAAAGATTAAAAGAGTCGGGTCTCTCTGTATCCCGGCATTATCCATCATATAACGCCAAAAAGTAAGCAATGACAAACACATTACATCTAAGCAGTCATGGCATTACATTCTGTTAAACCTAAGTTTAGCCGATATACACAACTTCAACCTGACTTTATCGTTGTCGATAGCGTTAATGCGAATGCCGTGAAGCGAGTCCACGGCATTGCCTGACGCTTATATTATTGCAATTTCGCGCTGACCCAGCCTTTCACACTGGCTAACGCTGCAGGTAAGGCCGCAGCATCCGTACCACCGGCTTGCGCCATGTCAGGACGTCCACCACCCTTGCCGCCCACCTGCTGAGCGACCATACCAATCAGTTCCCCTGCTTTCACACGATCTGTGACGTCCTTAGATACGCCTGCAATCAGAGAAACCTTACCTTCGACTACCGTTGCCAGCACGATAATTGTCGACCCCAGCTGATTTTTTAAATCGTCAACCATGGTACGCAACATTTTCGGCTCAACACCGCTAAGCTCGCTAACCAACAGCTTAACACCATTAACATCAATTGCCTTACTGGAAAGATTTGCGCTCTCCTGTGCGGCAGCTTGTTCTTTAAGCTGTTGTAACTCTTTTTCCAGCTGACGCGTACGTTCCAGTACTGAACGCACTTTATCAGCCAGATTATTGCTATCGCCTTTCAGCAGATGCGCGACTTCGCTTAAGCGATCACTGTCTGCATGAACGGTGGCGATAGCGCCTTCTCCGGTTACCGCTTCAATACGACGAACGCCTGCAGCAGTACCCGATTCAGAGATGATGCGGAACAGACCAATATCACCAGTGCGGCTGGCGTGAGTACCGCCACACAACTCGGTGGAGAAATCACCCATGCTCAGCACGCGTACGCGCTCATCATACTTCTCGCCAAACAGCGCCATCGCACCTTTCGCTTTCGCCGCTTCGAGATCCATGATGTTGGTTTCGATCGGCAAGTTACGGCGAATCTGTGCGTTCACCAGGTCTTCGACCGCACGAATCTCTTCTGGTTTCATCGCTTCGTTGTGTGAGAAGTCGAAGCGCAGCACTTTGTCGTTAACCAGTGAACCTTTCTGCGATACATGAGTACCCAGAACCTGGCGCAACGCCGCGTGCATCAGGTGCGTTGCGGAGTGATTCAGACGAATACGGGCGCGACGAGCTTCATCAACATCCGCCTGCACCGCGTCGCCCACTTTCAGAGAACCCGCAGCAAGTTTACCGATGTGACCAATCGCCTGGCCGTATTTCTGCGTATCTTCCACCGCAAAGGAGAAGTTAGCGCCTTTCAGTTCGCCTTTATCACCAACCTGACCGCCGGATTCCGCATAGAATGGCGTTTGATCCAGCACGACCACAGCTTCCTGGCCTGCATTGATGGCATCAACCGCTTTACCATCAACAAACAGCGCGGTCACTTTGCCGTTCAGTTCCAGATGGTCATAGCCTTTAAATTCAGATGCACTGTCAACACGGATCATTGCGTTGTAATCGGCACCAAAGCCGCTGGCTTCGCGCGCACGACGACGCTGCTCTTCCATTGCTGCTTCAAATCCAGCTTCGTCAACTTTGATGTTGCGCTCACGACAAACATCAGCCGTCAGGTCAACCGGGAAGCCATAGGTGTCGTACAGACGGAAAGCCGTTTCACCATCCAGCGTATCACCAGAAAGTTTTGCCAGCTCTTCGTCCAGCAGCGCCAGACCGCGCTCCAGAGTACGGGCAAACTGCTCTTCTTCAGTCTTCAGCACCTGCTCAACCTGCGCCTGCTGGCGTTTCAGGTCTTCACCCGCAGAGCCCATAACGTCGATCAGCGGACCAACCAGTTTGTAGAAGAAGGTTTCTTTCGCGCCCAGCATATTGCCGTGACGCACTGCGCGACGAATGATACGACGCAGTACATAACCACGGTTTTCGTTGGACGGCATTACGCCATCCGCGATCAGGAACGCACAAGAACGAATGTGGTCAGCGATTACGCGCAGCGATTTGTTGCTCAAATCGGTCGCGCCAGTGACTTTCGCTACCGCCTGGATCAGCGTACGGAACAGGTCGATGTCATAGTTAGAGTTAACGTGTTGCAGCACCGCAGCAATACGCTCCAGCCCCATACCGGTATCTACAGACGGCTTCGGCAGCGGTTCCATCGTGCCATCGGCCTGGCGGTTGAACTGCATGAAGACGATGTTCCAGATCTCAATGTAGCGGTCGCCGTCTTCTTCCGGACTTCCCGGAGGGCCACCCCAAATGTGGTCGCCGTGATCGTAGAAGATTTCGGTGCACGGGCCGCACGGACCAGTGTCACCCATCTGCCAGAAGTTGTCAGATGCGTATGGCGCACCTTTGTTATCGCCGATGCGAATAATACGTTCGCGCGGGATCCCTACTTCTTTTTCCCAGATTTCGTAGGCTTCGTCGTCGCTTTCATAGACGGTAACCCACAGACGCTCTTTCGGCAGGGCAAACCATTTTTCGCTGGTCAGCAGTTCCCATGCAAACTGAATGGCATCGTGTTTGAAATAGTCGCCGAAGCTGAAGTTGCCCAGCATTTCGAAGAAGGTATGGTGACGCGCGGTGTAACCGACGTTTTCCAGGTCGTTGTGTTTACCACCCGCACGCACGCAGCGTTGGGAAGTGGTAGCGCGGGAATAATTACGCTTGTCGAGCCCAAGGAACACATCCTTGAACTGGTTCATCCCGGCGTTGGTAAACAACAAAGTTGGGTCGTTATGGGGTACCAGGGAGCTGCTGGCAACTACCTGATGTCCCTTACTATGGAAAAAGTCGAGAAACGCCTGACGGATCTCAGCGGTGCTCTTGCTCATAATTATCCTGAAATCAAGCTAACGAAATATCGCTACCAGCCGTTGCGTGTCGTTAACCGCCCGGCTGGTAACTGAAAAGTGGGAATAAGATAAGTTTTCTTGACTGGGAAGTAAAATCCCGTATGCGTTCAGTCGGCAAAATTTCGCCAAATATCCTGGATATCTTCCATCAGATAGCCACGATAGAGCAGAAAACGCTGGATCTTAACTTTTTCTGAAAAGACAGTTGGCAAAGGTTCGCCATATTTTCGCGTCGCCTGATCGCGCGCCAGTGCGCACCAGTCGATGTCACATTCACGCATCGCTTTTTCTGTCGCTTCGCGGGAAATACCTTTCTGATTCAGTTCCTGACGAATACGCGCAGGTCCATAACCTTTGCGGCTACGGCTGGCGATAAAGCGCGCAACAAATCGGCTGTCATCAAGATAGCCATGTTCATGGCACCAGGCAATAACACGCTCGTAATCTTCTGCCGTGGCATCAATCTCTTCCGGGCCATTTTTGCCCATAATCGGTGCCGCGAGTTTACGCCGCAGTTCTTGCTCACTGTGATCGCGCACCGCCAGAATGCGTACCGCACGATCCAACAGGCGAGCATATGCCGGGCGACGGGATGTTGATTCTGTCATGGCATACCCTTACAACTTAAAAAGCAAAAGGGCCGCAGATGCGACCCTTGTGTATCAAACAAGACGATTAAAAATCTTCGTTAGTTTCTGCTACGCCTTCGCTGTCATCTACAGAGAAATCCGGCGTTGAGTTCGGGTTGCTCAGCAGCAACTCACGTACTTTCTTCTCGATCTCTTTCGCGGTTTCCGGGTTATCTTTCAGCCAGGCAGTCGCATTCGCTTTACCCTGACCGATCTTCTCACCTTTGTAGCTGTACCACGCGCCTGCTTTCTCGATCAGCTTCTCTTTCACGCCCAGGTCAACCAGTTCGCCGTAGAAGTTGATACCTTCGCCGTAGAGGATCTGGAATTCAGCCTGTTTAAACGGCGCAGCGATTTTGTTCTTCACCACTTTCACGCGGGTTTCGCTACCCACCACGTTTTCGCCCTCTTTCACCGCGCCGATACGACGGATGTCGAGACGAACAGAGGCGTAGAATTTCAGCGCGTTACCACCGGTAGTGGTTTCCGGGTTACCGAACATTACACCAATTTTCATACGGATCTGGTTGATGAAGATCAGCAGCGTATTGGACTGCTTCAGGTTACCCGCCAGCTTACGCATCGCCTGGCTCATCATACGTGCCGCAAGGCCCATGTGAGAGTCGCCGATTTCGCCTTCGATTTCCGCTTTCGGCGTCAGTGCCGCCACGGAGTCAACGACGATAACGTCTACTGCGCCAGAACGCGCCAGGGCGTCACAGATTTCCAGTGCCTGCTCGCCGGTATCCGGCTGGGAGCACAGCAGGTTGTCGATATCGACGCCCAGTTTACGTGCGTAGATTGGGTCCAGCGCGTGTTCAGCATCGATAAACGCACAGGTTTTACCTTCACGCTGCGCTGCGGCGATCACCTGCAACGTCAGCGTGGTTTTACCGGAAGATTCCGGTCCGTAGATTTCGACGATACGGCCCATCGGCAGACCACCTGCCCCAAGCGCGATATCCAGTGAAAGCGAACCGGTAGAGATGGTTTCCACATCCATGGAACGGTCTTCACCCAGGCGCATGATGGAGCCTTTACCAAATTGTTTCTCAATCTGGCCCAGTGCTGCCGCCAACGCTTTCTGTTTGTTTTCGTCGATAGCCATTTTTACTCCTGTCATGCCGGGTAATACCGGATAGTCAATATGTTCTGTTGAAGCAATTATACTGTATGCTCATACAGTATCAAGTGTTTTGTAGAAATTGTTGCCACAAGGTCTGCAATGCATACGCAGTAGCCTGACGACGCACCGCATCACGGTCACCGCTGAAGCATTCCCGCCGGGTAATGCCTTCACCACGGGCGGTGGCAAAAGCAAACCAGACGGTGCCGACAGGCTTCTCTTCACTGCCGCCATCCGGCCCGGCGATACCACTAATAGACACGGCGTAATCAGCACGAGCCGCTTTCAGTGCGCCTATCGCCATTTCCACCACGACAGGTTCGCTCACCGCACCATGCTGCGCCAGCGTCTCTTCGCGTACACCGATCATTTGCGCTTTGGCTTCGTTACTGTAGGTGACAAATCCGCGTTCAAACCAGGCGGAACTGCCGGCAATATCGGTAATCACTTTCGCTACCCAACCGCCGGTACAAGACTCAGCAGTTGTTACGGTTGCGCCACGGGCTTTCAGCGCCTGCCCAACCTGTTCGCTTAACTGCATCAGTTCACTGTCAGTCATCACAACCTCTGTCAGTCAAAAATTTATGCCGGACAAGATAGCACTTTCGTCAGGAAGATGGTGTTGGCGTTGCAATTTTACGAGGAGGATTCAGAAAAAAGCTGATTAGCCAGAGGGAAGCTCACACCCCCCTCTTGCAAAGAGTTACTGCACGCGCGCCAGCGCCACGGCTTGTCCTAACTGCCAGACCGCCATTGCGTAATGGGTGCTGTGGTTATAACGGGTAATGGTGTAGAAGTTCGGCAGACCGTACCAGTACTGGTAACCTGTTCCAACATCCAGACGCAGCAGGCTGGCTTGTTGATGGTTGCCCAGCGGCTGCTGTGGCGTTAAACCTGCCGCGGCAAGCTGCGAAATGCTGTACTTGGTTTTGAAGCCATTTGGCAAGCCTGGAGCCTGACCGTTTGCCATCACCGCAACCTGATCACCTTTCACCCAGCCGTGCGCTTTGAAATAGTTCGCCACACTACCAATGGCATCAACCGGATCCCACAGGTTGATATGCCCGTCGCCGCTGAAATCTACCGCGTATTGTTTGTAAGACGACGGCATAAACTGACCGTAGCCCATCGCCCCGGCAAAGGAACCTTTCAGATTGAGCGGATCGTCCTGCTCGTCGCGCGCCATCAGCAGGAAGGTTTCCAGCTCGCCAGAAAAATACTCCGCGCGGCGTGGGTAGTTAAATGACAGCGTTGCCAGCGCATCGAGGATGCGAGTTTTCCCCATCACGCGCCCCCAGCGGGTTTCAACGCCGATAATCCCGACGATAATTTCCGGCGGTACACCATACACCTGCCACGCGCGATTCAACGCATCTTCATACTGATTCCAGAAAACCACACCGTTCTGCACGTTGTCCGGCGTAATAAATTTTTTGTGATAACGCAGCCATGCGCCGTTCGGACCTGATGGCGGTTTCACCGATGTGGTTGGTGCCTGGTTATCCATCAGCCGCAGTACCGAATCCAGACGTTTCGCCTGGGAGAGAATTTCCTGCAACTGCTGACGATCGAAACCGTGTTTGTTCACCATTTTGTCGATGAACTGCTGGGCATTCGGGTTATTGGCGAAGTCACCGCCCATCTGCATCACATTGTGCTGCGGCTCAAGCAGGAAGCCGCCAGACGGCGTTCCGGTGGTCGTTTCAGTCTCAGTAGGTTTTGGCTTGCTGCTACAGGCGGCAAGCAACACAAAAAGGGGAAGCAATGTTACATAACGACGCTTGAACATGAGGGGTCCATTTAACAGATTCAACCAGGGGCAAGTATGGTAAAGCATCCCGCCCCGCACAAGGAAGCGGTAGTCACTGCCCGATACGGACTTTACATAACTCAACTCATTCTCCTCACTACCTTCTTTATATAAACTTTCAAAATAAAATATTTATCTTTCATTTTGCGATCAAAATAACACTTTTAAATCTTTCAATCTGATTAGATTAGATTGCCGTTTGGTAATAAAACAATAAATCCTGAAGGAGAGAACAATGATAGAAACCATTACTCATGGCGCAGAGTGGTTCATCGGGCTGTTCCAGAAAGGCGGAGAAGTGTTTACCGGGATGGTAACCGGCATTCTTCCGCTGTTAATTAGCCTGCTGGTTATCATGAACGCATTGATTAATTTTATCGGTCAGCATCGTATTGAACGATTTGCTCAACGTTGCGCCGGTAACCCTGTTTCCCGTTACCTGCTGCTACCGTGCATTGGTACGTTTGTCTTTTGTAATCCAATGACCCTAAGCCTGGGTCGCTTTATGCCGGAAAAATACAAACCCAGCTACTACGCAGCGGCCTCTTATAGCTGCCACTCAATGAATGGCCTCTTCCCTCATATCAACCCTGGCGAACTGTTTGTTTATCTTGGCATTGCCAGCGGTCTGACAACACTGAATCTGCCACTTGGCCCACTGGCGGTGAGTTATCTGCTGGTTGGTTTGGTCACCAACTTCTTCCGCGGCTGGGTGACCGATCTGACCACCGCCATTTTTGAGAAAAAGATGGGCATTCAACTTGAACAAAAAGTTCACCTGGCAGGAGCAACATCATGACACGCATTCGGATCGAAAAAGGAACGGGTGGCTGGGGCGGCCCGCTTGAGCTGGAAGCCACGCCGGGCAAAAAAATCGTCTATATCACCGCCGGTACCCGGCCTGCGATTGTTGACAAACTGGCACAGCTTACTGGCTGGCAGGCTATTGACGGATTTAAAGAAGGTGAACCCGCGGAGGCGGAAATTGGTGTCGCGGTAATCGACTGTGGCGGCACATTACGCTGTGGCATCTATCCGAAACGGCGTATTCCCACCATTAATATCCACTCGACGGGCAAGTCCGGCCCGCTGGCGCAGTACATTGTGGAAGATATTTATGTCTCTGGCGTAAAAGAAGAAAACATCACTGTAGTGGGTGATGCGACACCACAACCCTCTTCCGTGGGCCGTGACTATGACACCAGCAAGAAAATCACCGAACAAAGCGATGGTTTACTGGCGAAGGTGGGAATGGGTATGGGTTCTGCCGTTGCCGTGTTGTTTCAATCTGGTCGTGATACCATCGACACTGTATTAAAAACCATTCTGCCGTTTATGGCGTTCGTCTCGGCGCTTATCGGCATCATTATGGCTTCCGGTCTTGGCGACTGGATTGCCCACGGTCTTGCTCCGCTGGCGAGCCATCCACTGGGGCTGGTCATGCTGGCGCTCATCTGCTCCTTCCCGCTGCTTTCACCTTTCCTCGGCCCAGGCGCAGTTATCGCACAGGTTATCGGCGTATTGATTGGCGTGCAGATTGGTCTCGGCAATATTCCGCCGCATCTGGCTTTACCTGCACTGTTTGCCATCAACGCGCAGGCGGCCTGCGACTTCATCCCGGTCGGTTTGTCGCTGGCGGAAGCTCGTCAGGACACGGTTCGCGTCGGTGTCCCTTCTGTTCTGGTGAGCCGCTTTTTAACCGGCGCGCCAACTGTACTGATCGCCTGGTTTGTCTCCGGTTTTATCTATCAATAGAGGCTGAAACATGACCGTTATTTATCAGACCACCATCACCCGTATTGGCGCGAGTGCCACTGACGCCCTCAGCGACCAGATGCTCATCACCTTTCGTGAAGGCGCGCCTGCGGATCTCGAAGAGTATTGCTTCATTCATTGCCACGGCGAGTTGAAAGGTGCACTCCATCCCGGTTTGCAATTTTCACTCGGGCAGCATCGCTATCCGGTGACCGCCGTTGGCAGCGTGGCGGAAGACAACCTTCGCGAACTGGCTCATGTCACCCTGCGCTTCGATGGTTTAAACGAAGCGGAATTCCCGGGCACTGTCCATGTGGCAGGCCCTGTACCCGACGATATCGCGCCGGGATCGGTTTTGAAGTTTGAATCTGTTAAGGAGTAAAAAATGAATCAGGTTGCCGTTGTCATCGGTGGTGGGCAAACCTTAGGCGCGTTCCTGTGCCACGGTCTGGCTGCCGAGGGGTATCGCGTCGCGGTTGTCGATATTCAGAGCGACAAAGCTGCAAATGTGGCGCAAGAAATTAACGCCGAATATGGTGAAGGAACAGCTTACGGTTTTGGTGCTGACGCCACCAGCGAGCAAAGCGTTCTGGCGCTTTCTCGTGGGGTAGATGAAATCTTTGGTCGCGTGGATTTGCTGGTCTACAGCGCCGGAATAGCAAAAGCAGCCTTTATCAGCGATTTCCAGCTTGGAGATTTTGACCGCTCGCTACAGGTGAATCTGGTGGGCTATTTCCTGTGTGCCCGTGAATTTTCGCGTTTGATGATCCGCGACGGCATTCAGGGTCGCATTATTCAGATCAACTCGAAATCCGGCAAAGTGGGCAGCAAACACAACTCTGGTTACAGCGCCGCGAAATTTGGTGGCGTCGGGCTGACTCAATCACTGGCGCTGGATCTGGCGGAGTACGGCATTACGGTGCATTCGCTGATGCTCGGTAACCTGCTGAAATCGCCGATGTTCCAGTCGCTATTGCCACAATACGCGACCAAGCTGGGTATCAAACCGGAGCAAGTCGAGCAGTATTACATCGATAAAGTACCGCTCAAACGCGGCTGCGATTATCAGGATGTGCTGAATATGCTGCTGTTCTACGCCAGTCCTAAGGCGTCGTACTGCACTGGTCAGTCGATCAATGTCACCGGCGGTCAGGTGATGTTCTGATTAACAGCGGAGATCCGTTAAGGATCTCCGCGAGACTAATAGAATGCCTGATGCGCTACGCTTATCAGGCCTACAGGACTTCCGCCACTACATTAAGGAGAAGTTATGGTATCCGCACTCATCACCGTCGCCGTTATCGCCTGGTGTGCGCAACTGGCCTTAGGCGGCTGGCAAATTTCTCGTTTTAACCGTGCCTTCGACACACTATGCCAGCAAGGGCGGGTTGGCGTGGGCCGTTCCAGCGGGCGCTTTAAACCGCGGGTCGTGGTCGCCATCGCCCTGGACGATCAGCAGCGCATCGTCGACACCTTGTTTATGAAAGGACTGACCGTCTTCGCCCGACCGCAAAAAATTCCCGCAATTACCGGTATGCATGCGGGTGATTTACAGCCCGATGTGATCTTTCCCCATGATCCACTATCACAGAATGCTCTATCATTGGCGCTTAAACTGAAACGTGGATAATTTCGTTGTGAATGTTACTTGCTTGCGAAGTTATCATTTTGAAACCTAAATCAGGTAATCACGCCCATGAAACCTCGTCAGCGTCAGGCCGCCATTCTGGAGTATCTGCAAAAGCAGGGTAAATGCTCGGTTGAAGAATTGGCGCAATACTTTGACACCACAGGCACAACCATTCGCAAAGATCTGGTCATTCTGGAACATGCCGGAACCGTCATTCGTACTTATGGCGGAGTGGTGTTGAATAAAGAGGAATCCGATCCGCCTATCGATCATAAAACACTCATCAACACCCACAAGAAAGAGCTGATTGCAGAAGCTGCCGTTAGTTTTATCCATGATGGCGATTCGATCATTCTTGATGCTGGCAGTACCGTTTTGCAGATGGTTCCCCTGCTCTCGCGCTTTAATAACATCACAGTGATGACCAACAGCCTGCATATCGTCAATGCGCTATCCGAACTGGATAACGAACAAACTATCCTGATGCCAGGCGGAACATTTCGTAAAAAATCGGCCTCATTTCACGGGCAACTGGCAGAGAATGCCTTCGAGCATTTCACCTTCGATAAATTGTTTATGGGCACCGACGGCATCGATCTCAATGCGGGCGTAACCACGTTCAACGAGGTTTATACCGTCAGTAAGGCAATGTGCAATGCCGCGCGCGAAGTGATTTTGATGGCGGACTCATCAAAGTTTGGCCGTAAAAGCCCCAACGTGGTTTGTAGTCTTGAAAGCGTCGATAAGCTAATTACCGACGTAGGTATCGATCCGGCGTTTCGTCAGGCGCTGGAAAAGAAAGGGATCGATGTGATCATAACCGGAGAGAGCAATGAGTGAAGCACTACTGAACGCGGGACGTCAGACGTTAATGCTGGAGTTACAGGAAGCAAGCCGTTTACCGGAACGTCTGGGCGATGATTTTGTTCGCGCCGCCAATATCATCCTGCACTGCGAAGGCAAAGTGGTGGTTTCGGGAATTGGCAAATCGGGCCACATTGGTAAGAAAATCGCCGCAACGCTTGCCAGCACCGGCACTCCTGCCTTTTTTGTCCATCCGGCAGAGGCATTGCACGGCGACCTGGGGATGATCGAAAGCCGCGATGTGATGCTGTTTATCTCTTACTCCGGTGGCGCGAAGGAACTGGATCTGATTATTCCGCGTCTGGAAGATAAATCTATCGCGCTGCTGGCGATGACCGGCAAACCGACGTCACCGCTGGGCCTGGCGGCGAAAGCGGTGCTGGATATCTCCGTAGAACGCGAAGCCTGCCCGATGCATCTTGCGCCGACCTCCAGCACCGTGAATACCCTGATGATGGGCGACGCGTTGGCGATGGCAGTCATGCAGGCGCGTGGTTTTAATGAAGAAGATTTTGCCCGCTCCCACCCAGCCGGGGCACTGGGCGCTCGCTTGCTGAATAAAGTGCATCATCTGATGCGCCGTGATGACGCTATTCCGCAGGTAGCGTTAACCGCCAGCGTGATGGATGCGATGCTGGAACTCAGCCGCACCGGTCTGGGGCTGGTGGCGGTATGTGACGCTCAGCAACAGGTACAAGGCGTCTTTACCGACGGTGATTTACGTCGCTGGCTGGTTGGCGGCGGCGCACTCACCACGCCAGTCAATGAAGCGATGACGGTCGGCGGCACCACGTTGCAATCGCAAAGCCGTGCCATCGACGCCAAAGAGATCCTGATGAAGCGCAAAATCACTGCCGCACCGGTGGTGGATGAAAACGGCAAACTCACCGGCGCAATTAACCTGCAGGATTTCTATCAGGCCGGGATTATTTAATCCTTCAATCCCAGACGTTTCGCCAGCCGATGCAGGTTGGCGACGTCAGTTTCCAGCATTCGCGCGCAGGCAGCCCAGTTGTGATGATTTTGTGCCAGTGCCTGGCGAATGGTTTCACGCTGGAACGCTTCTGTCGCTTCACGCAGATTTTGCTTAACAACGGGCACCGCCGCAGCTTCTCGCGGCGGCAACGTCACCTCAGGAAAAGCAAAATGTTGCGCCTCGAGAATCACTTCATCGCCGCTGCGGGTTGCTCTCGCCAGCACTACCGCCCGATGAATAGCATGTTCCAGTTCGCGCACGTTCCCCGGGAAACTATAATGTTGCAATAAATTCCGCGCCCCGGAACTTAACACCACGCGGGAAAGCCCCAACCGCAGGCGGCACTGTTCGCAGAAATACCCCGCCAGCAGAATGACATCATCGCCCCGCTCACGCAGCGGCGGCACCGAAAGTGGAAACACGCTCAGGCGATGAAACAAATCGGCGCGGAATCGCCCTGCCAGCACCTCTTCGCGTAAGTCGCGGTTAGTCGCCGCCAGCACGCGCACATCGACCCGCAAACTGCGGTCATCGCCAACGCGCTGAATATCGCCATACTGCAACACCCTCAGCAGCTTGGCCTGCAATGCCAACGACAACTCGCCGATCTCATCCAGAAACAGCGTGCCGTTATCCGCCATTTCAAACTTCCCGCTGCGGTTACTGATAGCGCCAGTAAACGCCCCTTTCACGTGCCCGAACAACTCACTTTCCGCCACACTTTCCGGCAGTGCGGCACAGTTGAGATAGACCAACGGATTCACCGCCCTTGGCGAGGCTTCATGAATCGCTTTCGCCACCAGCTCCTTACCGGTTCCCGTCTCACCGCTAATCAGGACGTTGAGATCGGACGCCGCCACAATCTCAATCTCTTTTTTCAATTGCGTCATGCCTGGCGACAGGCCGATCATCTGCGTCTCTTTCAGCGCTTCAAACGGCGCGGCATCGCCCGGCAGCATATTCTGACTTTCCAGTTGTTCAATCAGCAACGCATTGCTTAACGCTCCCGCCGCCAGCGCGGCAATCAGGCGTAACTCTTCGTCGCTGAAAACATCGAACTGATCGGGCTGCATCCCGTCGAGCGTCAATGCGCCGATCAGGTTTTGCCCGGCAAACAATGGCAGACCAACGCAGGCGTGAACCTTCAGACTCTCCTGCCCGGGAATCAAACCGTCATAGGGATCGGGCAATTCGCTGTCTGCGGGAAAGCGCACCACGTCCCCGGCGCGGGCAATCGCTTCCAGCCGTGGATGCCCTTCCAGCGCAAAGCGTCTACCGAGTACATCCTTTGCCAGCCCGTCGATGGCAAGCGGAATAAACTGCCGCGAGTCGTAACGTAGCAATGCAGACGCATCGCACTCCAGCACCTGACGCAGCGTGGTGATCAGGCGCTGAAAACGATCCTGATGACCAATCCCACGCTGCAATTCGATGGCGATATTCGCCAGCACATCAACGGAAAAACTCATCTTTGCCTCACTGTCAATTTGACTATAGATATTGTCATATCGACCATTTGATTAATAGTCATTTTGACTACTCATTAATGAGCATGAATTAATTTATACATAAAAATCAATCAGATAAAAAACTGGCACGCAATCTGCAATTAGCAAGACATCTTTTTAGAACACGCTGAATAAATTGAGGTTGCTATGTCTATTGTGGTGAAAAATAACATTCATTGGGTTGGTCAACGTGACTGGGAAGTGCGTGATTTTCACGGCACAGAATATAAAACGCTGCGCGGCAGCAGCTACAACAGCTACCTCATCCGCGAAGAAAAAAACGTGCTGATCGACACCGTTGACCATAAATTCAGCCGCGAATTTGTGCAGAACCTGCGTAATGAAATCGATCTGGCGGATATCGATTACATCGTGATTAACCATGCAGAAGAGGACCACGCCGGGGCGCTGACCGAACTGATGGCGCAAATTCCCGATACGCCGATCTACTGTACTGCCAACGCTATCGACTCGATAAATGGTCATCACCATCATCCGGAGTGGAATTTTAATGTGGTGAAAACTGGCGACACGCTGGATATCGGCAACGGCAAACAGCTCATTTTTGTCGAAACGCCAATGCTGCACTGGCCGGACAGCATGATGACTTACCTGACAGGCGACGCGGTGCTGTTCAGTAACGATGCTTTCGGTCAGCACTACTGCGACGAGCATCTGTTCAACGATGAAGTGGATCAGACGGAGCTTTTCGAGCAGTGCCAGCGTTACTACGCCAATATCCTGACGCCGTTCAGCCGCCTGGTAACGCCGAAAATTACCGAGATCCTGGGCTTTAACTTGCCAGTCGATATGATAGCGACCTCTCACGGCGTGGTATGGCGCGATAACCCGACGCAAATTGTCGAGCTGTACCTGAAATGGGCGGCGGATTATCAGGAAGACAGAATCACCATTTTCTACGACACCATGTCGAATAACACCCGCATGATGGCTGACGCTATCGCCCAGGGGATTGCGGAAACCGACCCACGCGTGGCGGTGAAAATTTTCAACGTCGCCCGAAGCGATAAAAACGAAATCCTGACCAATGTCTTCCGCTCAAAAGGCGTGCTGGTCGGCACCTCTACGATGAATAATGTGATGATGCCGAAAATCGCCGGGCTGGTGGAGGAGATGACCGGATTACGCTTCCGTAACAAACGCGCCAGTGCTTTCGGCTCTCACGGCTGGAGCGGCGGTGCGGTGGATCGTCTTTCCACGCGCCTGCAGGATGCGGGTTTCGAAATGTCGCTTAGCCTGAAAGCCAAATGGCGACCAGACCAGGACGCTCTGGAGTTATGTCGTGAACACGGTCGCGAAATCGCCCGTCAGTGGGCGCTCGCGCCGCTGCCGCAGAGCACGGTGAATACGGTGGTTAAAGAAGAAACCTCTGCCGCCACGACGGCTGACCTCGGCCCACGGATGCAATGCAGCGTCTGCCAGTGGATTTACGATCCGGCAAAAGGTGAGCCAATGCAGGACGTTGCGCCAGGAACGCCGTGGAGTGAAGTCCCGGATAACTTCCTGTGCCCGGAATGCTCTCTCGGCAAAGACGTCTTTGACGAACTGGCATCGGAGGCAAAATGAGCAACAGCATTGTGATCATTGGTTCGGGCTTCGCCGCCCGCCAACTGGTGAAAAATATTCGCAAACAGGACGCCAGTATTCCATTAACTCTGATTGCCGCCGACAGCATGGATGAGTACAACAAACCTGACCTCAGCCATGTTATCAGTCAGGGGCAACGTGCCGACGACCTTACCCGCCAGACGGCGGGTGAATTTGCCGAGCAGTTTAATCTGCACCTGTTTCCACAAACCTGGGTGACGGATATCGATGCCGAAGCCCGTGTGGTGAAAAGCCAGAATAATCAGTGGCAATACGACAAGCTAGTACTGGCAACCGGTGCCAGTGCCTTTGTCCCGCCTGTGCCTGGGCGTGAGTTAATGCTGACGTTAAATAGTCAGCAAGAGTATCGCGCCTGTGAAACGCAACTGCGGGATGCCCGACGCGTGTTGATTGTTGGCGGTGGTTTGATTGGTAGCGAACTGGCGATGGATTTTTGTCGTGCAGGCAAAGCGGTCACGCTAATCGACAACGCTGCCAGTATTCTGGCGTCGTTAATGCCACCGGAAGTAAGCAGCCGCTTGCAGCATCGGTTGACGGAGATGGGCGTTCATCTGCTGTTGAAATCTCAGTTACAGGGGCTGGAAAAAACGGATTCTGGCATTCTGGCAACGCTGGACCACCAGCGTAGTATCGAAGTGGATGCGGTAATTGCCGCCACCGGGCTGCGCCCGGAAACAGCCCTGGCACGACGCGCCGGGCTGACGATTAATCGTGGCGTTTGCGTCGATAGCTATCTGCAAACCAGTAATGCCGATATTTATGCGCTGGGCGATTGCGCGGAAATTAACGGTCAGGTATTGCCGTTCCTCCAGCCGATTCAACTTAGCGCAATGGTGCTGGCAAAAAATCTTCTCGGCAATAACACGCCGCTGAAACTCCCGGCGATGCTGGTGAAAATCAAAACGCCAGAATTACCGCTGCATCTGGCAGGCGAAACCCAGCGTCAGGATTTACGCTGGCAAATTAATACCGAACGCCAGGGAATGGTGGCGCGCGGTGTTGACGATGGTGACCAGCTTCGCGCCTTTGTGGTCAGTGAGGATCGGATGAAAGAGGCGTTTGGATTGTTGAAAACGTTGCCGATGTAGGCATGGTTTTCTCCCTCGCCCAAAGGGCGAGGGGACTGTCCGCGCTACTTTTAACGCTTCGTTACGCCACATCCGCCACTATGCAGCATGCAGGATGCGCGCCGCAACAATAACCCCCTGCCCCAGAGACAACCCGCCATCGCCCGCCGGTAAACTCTGTGGAAAGAGCAATGTGAAATCAGCGAGATAATGCGCCAGGCGTGTACGCAGCAATCGGTTATGAATAACCCCACCGCTAAATACCAGCGTAGTGATACCGCGCATCGTGGCCTGCTCACGCATCAACGCGGCAAACCCCTGCGCCAGCGCATCATGAAACGCCCACGCGCGTTGATTAACCGGTGCCTGCCAGTTCAGCCACTGCTGCCAGAAAGTGGCGAGATCCAGTTGATTGTCCACCAGCGGTATCGTCACCGGATGCGTCACTCCCTGGCTCGAAGCCGCCAGCGCCTCGAGGGCGCAAGCCGCTTCACCTTCATAACTTAACATGGCTGGCGGGCAGCCCAGTGCCGCCGCCACAGCATCGAACAAACGCCCACACGACGACGCCAGCGGCGCGTTAATTCCACGCTCAATGGCCCGCGCCAGCACGCTCCAGTTTTGCTGTTGCACACTTGCCGTTTCAGGGTAATTCTGCCACTCCGGCACAAAGCGCAGGCACTGCGCCAGCAGGTTACGCCACGGCTGCTTCGCCGCAAAATCGCCACCCGGAAGCGCCACCGCAGGCAAGCCGCCCAGATGCTGGCATTCGCGATAGTTCACCCGCAGACACTCGCCGCCCCACAAAGCGCCATTCTCCCCCATACCGATACCGTCGAGCGTCAACGCAATGACATCACCGCCATCCAGCGGCCAGTGATGTTCTGCCAGACACGCCGCCGCGTGGGCATGATGATGCAGTACCGTTTGCGTCGGCAGATTCATTTCGCGCGCCCACTGGCTGGAGATATAGCCCGGATGCGCGTCATGCACAACGTATTGCGGAGTGAAATCGTAGATGTTTTGCATCAGGCGTAACGCTTCGCGCCACTGCATCTGGATGCCATCGTCACTTAAATCGCCCAGATGCTGACTCAACACCGCTTGTTCGCCGCGCACCAGGCAGAAGGTGTTTTTCAGATCCGCACCGAGACACAGCACAGGCGGAACATTTTTAAAGCCCGGAGGCAAAGCCAGCGCATCCGGCACATACCCCCGCGAACGGCGCAGCATTTCGCCGTTTTCGCGCACCACCGAATCATCCATCCGCTGCACGATGTCGCGGTTATGTATCAAGAATCCGTCGGCAATCCCCTGCAAATCCGCCAGCGCCTGTTCGTTGCTGATAGCTGGTGGTTTACCGCTCAGGTTGCCGGAGGTCATCACCAGCGGGCATTGCAGTTCCTGTAACAGCAAATGCTGGAGCGGGTTCGCAGGCAACATCACCCCAACTTCGTTAAGGCCAGGGGCGATATCATCACAAAGCTCAGGAACGTATTTTTTATCCACCAGAACAATCGGCGCGGCGGGCGTGGTAAGCAACTGGCGCGCAGCGTCAGGTAAACCGTCAGCCACTGGCAACATGACCGCCAGCGGTTTCGCCGGGCGATGTTTGCGTGCCCGTAGTGTCGCCACCGCGTTACTGTTACGCGCATCGCAGGCGAGATGAAATCCGCCAATCCCTTTGATGGCGACAATGTTGCCCATTTTTAACTGTGCGATAGCTGCCTGTAATGCCGCCTCTTGTTCTGCATGTTCACCATGACTTACCCATTCAAGATGTGGGCCACACTCCGGGCAGGCCACCGGCTGGGCGTGGAAGCGACGATCGAGCGGGTCGCGATATTCTTTGTCACAGGCCGGACACAGCGGAAACGCCGCCATCACGGTAAACGGGCGGTCGTAAGGCATCGCGCGAATAATGGTGAAACGTGGGCCGCAGTGGGTACAGTTGATAAACGGATAACGCCAGCGTCGTTCGCCTGGGGTATTCATTTCGGCAAGGCAAGCAGGGCAAGTCGCGGCATCGGGAACAATTTGCGTATTCATGACGCCACCCGCGCTCTGGCGGATGGTGAACTCAGTGGGCAGTTGTGACCAGATAAACGGCTCACGCTCGACGCTATCAATACGCGCCAGTGGCGGGCAGTGCTGATGCAATTGAACAAGAAACGTTTCCGGGGCTTCCAGCAGCCGGACTTCTACGCCATCGCCGTCATTACAAACATCGCCGTGAAGATTTAATTGCTGTGCCAGTTGCCAGACAAACGGACGAAAACCGACGCCCTGCACTTTGCCACGAATACGCAGTTGGACACCGCAAGATGTGTTTTTTGCCATTGAGTTATTCCCGCCATCATGAATTGCGTAACCCGCCCAGCCGGACACGAGCGCGTCGCATCCGGCAGTCACAGGTCGGCGATACTGCCCGCTTCGTATTCTACGAATATTTCCGGGAATTCCTTTGATGCCAGAACAGTTCTGTAAGATTTTTAGAACATCAGCGCCGTACGGCGACGTTTTTCTGCGCTCAGTTGTTCAAGTTTATTACGATCGACACAAATCAGCGCATGGGTCGGGCAAGCCGCCATACACGCCGGGCCGTCTTCACGATGGTTACAGAGGTCGCATTTATTGGCTTCGGCTTTGTCAGCCCGTACATTCAGCCCCGCGCCGCTGTTGCGAATCACCGGACGTACCACCACTTCCATCGCGCCATACGGGCAAGCCACAACGCAGGTTTTGCAACCAATACAACGTTCCTGCATCACATGAACAAACCCTTTATCACGACTGATAGCACCATTCGGGCAGACGTTAGCGCACGGTGCATCTTCACACTGACGGCAGACTGTTGCCGTGGAAATGTTCACACCTTTAATGACATGGATTCGCGGTAAAAAAGTTTCCGGGGTCAGCGATGCACAGTCCTGATTCTCCTGATGAGAAACCACGCACGCCACTTCACAGGTACGGCAACCAATACATTTACTCGCGTCAGCAATGATGAAACGGTTCATCAAATTCTCCAGCAATGACAGTTAATGCGCCGATACATTCACAAATCATGCCAGTTTTTAATTTACTGTTATTTAAAGAAATTAAATTCTGTAATGCAGGAAAAACGATGTCATCGACACTAGTGACGATGACATGTGATGACAATGTTTATTGCGAAAGAGCAATGAGGGAGCCGCGGCGGATCAGTTTTCCGCTGAAGGTTTTCGGCGGTGAGAAATCCCCACCATCGAGCATAAAAATCAGCCGTCCAATAATTTCCTGAATCATCTCAGTCACCGGAATTTTTACGCTGGAGAGCGCCGGAACGATATAGGGGGCAATTGCGATATCATCGAATCCGATAACTGACACCTGCTCTGGCACCGCTACGCCGCGCTCGTGCAACGCTTTCATCGCACCTATCGCCATATCGTCGTTACTGGCAACTAACGCGCTAAATTTAGCCCCACGTTCGAGCAACGTTTCTACCCCTTCGGCCCCGCTGGCGGGCGTCCATTTACCGTTAGCGATAAGTTTTTCATTGAGCGCAATACCATGCTGCGACAGCGCGTCTTTATACCCGGCAAGACGTTCAATGCTGGTGGGGGAATCCATCGAGCCGGTAAGGAAAGCAATCTCCTGATGTCCGGCGTTTATCAACTCTGCCACGGCGTTAAAGCTGGTCTGTTTATGATCGCACCAGACGCTATGGCTGGTGTTTTTGCGCAGGCGGCGATTAAGCACCATTATCGGCTGACTGTGTGCGTCAATGATGTCATCAATCTCATCCACGCTTAAAAAACGCGGGTAAATCATAATGGCGTCGCAGCGCAAATCCAGCAGATACTGAATCGCCTGGCGCTCTTCTTCGGCGCTGTGTTTACCATCTGCCAATAGCAACTGTCGCCCTTTCTCTTCCGCCATTCGCGCGGCATGAAACAGTAGTTCACTAAAATAAATGCCGTGGTAAAGCGTGTTGGTCACTACCAGCCCCAGCGTCTGAGTACTCTTCGCCGACAGATTGCGCGCCAGCAAGTTTGGGCGGTAACCGCTCTCTTCTACCGCCTGAAACACGCGATCTTTAGTCTCCTGGCTGACGTAGCCATTACCTGAAAGCACGCGGGAAACGGTCGCTTTTGAAACCCCGGCGCGCTTCGCCACTTCCAGCATCGTCGTCATCATTTTCATCCCTTTACACGCAATCAACGCAGTGTACTGCACCGTTTGCCGATTGTCCTTGCGCAATCGGCGGGAAAAATATTCAGGTGACCGGTTTCACAAATATAAAAAATGAACAATTAACTCTCTTGCTTATTTAGTGACAACTATTCATGATTTTGTGAAACCGGTTTCCTAATTCCGTTTCAGCATCGGCATTTTCCGTCACGTCGACTGATAACAACTACATCTACCCTACTGATAACAGGATAAAATCCGATGGCCAAAAATTATGCGGCGCTGGCACGCTCGGTAATAGCGGCACTGGGCGGCGTTGATAACATCTCGGCAGTCACGCACTGTATGACGCGTTTGCGCTTTGTTATCAAAGATGACCAGCTTATCGACAGCCCGACGTTAAAAACCATCTCCGGCGTGCTCGGCGTGGTACGTAGTGACAACCAGTGTCAGGTGATTATCGGCAATACGGTTTCGCAGGCCTTTCAGGAAGTCGTCAGCCTGCTGCCGGGAGATATGCAGCCCGCACAGCCCGTGGGTAAACCCAAACTTACGCTACGTCGCATTGGTGCGGGGATCCTCGATGCGCTGATCGGCACCATGTCACCGCTGATCCCGGCGATTATCGGCGGATCGATGGTCAAACTGCTGGCGATGATCCTCGAGATGAGCGGCGTGCTGACAAAAGGATCGCCGACCTTAACCATTCTGAATGTGATTGGTGACGGTGCTTTCTTCTTCCTGCCGCTGATGGTCGCGGCTTCTGCCGCCATCAAATTTAAAACCAATATGTCGCTGGCGATTGCCATCGCGGGTGTGCTGGTACATCCGAGTTTTATTGAACTGATGGCGAAAGCGGCCCAGGGTGAACATGTCGAATTTGCCCTGATTCCGGTCACCGCGGTGAAATACACCTACACGGTGATCCCGGCGCTGGTGATGACCTGGTGCCTGTCATATATCGAACGCTGGGTGGACAGCATTACACCGGCGGTGACGAAAAACTTCCTCAAACCAATGCTGATTGTGTTGATTGCCGCACCGCTGGCAATCCTGCTGATTGGCCCGATTGGTATCTGGATCGGTAGCGCCATTTCGGCGCTGGTTTACACCATTCATGGTTATCTGGGCTGGCTTTCAGTCGCCATTATGGGCGCGCTGTGGCCTCTGCTGGTAATGACCGGGATGCACCGCGTCTTTACGCCAACCATCATTCAGACCATTGCCGAAACCGGCAAAGAAGGGATGGTCATGCCGTCAGAGATCGGCGCTAACCTGTCGCTGGGCGGTTCATCACTGGCGGTGGCGTGGAAAACGAAAAACCCGGAACTGCGCCAGACGGCGCTCGCAGCGGCGGCATCAGCCATTATGGCGGGGATTTCCGAACCGGCGTTATATGGCGTGGCGATCCGCCTGAAACGTCCGCTTATCGCCAGTCTTATCAGCGGTTTTATTTGCGGCGCGGTTGCCGGTATGGCGGGGGGCGGCCGGCGCCCCCAAGCGCACCGCCCGCCGCCCCA
>OGQV01001059.1_pt1 | contig 22090 bp, 16 predicted proteins | sample 1553311 | NCBI WGS metagenome assembly OGQV01 (sample SAMEA2579976, study PRJEB22360) | human gut metagenome
ATAGTTGTGCTCTGTTGTCCGACTTTCTGCCCGGCACGTTTGCTATCAGTTTGGGTTTGCTCTATCTCTATACATCGCATTGCGTGTCTTAGGGGTTTCTAAGAAGGGTTGAGAGGGGCACTGGGTGCCCGATGGTAATGTCCGTTTTTGAAAATAGCACCCTATGCTCGCCGACAATTCCTTGCTTCCTGCTTTAGGATGCGTAGGTAGCTAGTCTTTATAGTCTTCTGGGTTTTTGGCGCTACTTCCCGTGGTTTCTTGGTAGGTACGCAATTCGTGGCCAAATCGAACGGCGTTTTCTCCAAACCGCTGAGCTATCAGGTCGTTTGCTTCGAGAAGCTTCTTGTTTGCTTCTGCTCTTCTGATGAGGGGGCTCTTGATGCTGTTTTCGTCTGTTTCGCTGCTTGGCGCAATATCAAACAAGGTTCCTTGCACTGGATCGTGGTTGAAGCCGCTTACCCCAACGCCCACAAGACGCAAAGGCTCCCACCCGTCCCATACCTCATTGAGCATGCTGTAGAGTTCAGGGAGCCACGAAAGATCGTTTGTTCCGAGGTCGGCTTTGTGTCGTTGGCAGGTGCGTACGGATAGATCTTCTCTTCTGATCTTCAAATGAAGGGTGGTGCCTTCTATTCCTTTTCGGCGCAGGCGCCTACCGACCTTATGCGCCATGGTGGCGATGCGAGCTTGGACTTCCTTTTTATCGGTAAGGCTAACTGCAAAGCTGATTTCATTAGAAACCGATTTTGCCGGTTCGCGAATAGTTGCTACCGCAGTGTCGATCCCTCGGCAGCGGTCCATCATCAGTTTCGTGTTTTTGCCAAAAACTTGTTTCAGCAACACTGGATCCGCATTGGCTACGTCCCCCAACGTGCGCACGTGGTAGGCGTTAAGCTTTTTTTGCGCCACAGGTCCAATCCCGCTCATTTCGGCTACGGGGAGGGGAGCTAAAAAAGCTGCCGACTCACCGGGATACACCACGGTAAGGCCGCGAGGTTTGTTCTGATTTGAAGCAATTTTTGCCACCGCTTTCGATTCGCCAAGACCGATCGAGCACGTAATGCCGAGTTCGGCAACGCGTTGTTGGATGCGTTTTGCTACGGATACAGGGTGCTCGCGGTTGGTCCTCGTTGGCGTGATGTCAAGAAACGCTTCATCGATGCTTACCTGCATCAGGTGGGGTGATTCGTCTTGCAGGATACTCATTACCTTCTGCGATAGTTCGCGATATCGATGGAAGTTGCCAGGTGCCCAGATGGCTTGCGGACACAGGCGGGCTGCAGTGGATGAGGGCATGGCAGAGTGTACGCCGAATTTACGTGCCTCGTAGGACGCCGTGGACACGACGCCGCGTTTTGCGGGATCTCCTCCGACGATGACGGGTTTCCCTTTCCATTCCGGATGGTCAAGCTGCTCGACCGACGCGAAGAAAGCATCAAGGTCCATGAGGATGATGGCTGTCCCATTCCAAGGGCGCAGTACGTGGCTATGTGGTTCGGCTTGAATCATGACACCAGTGTACCAGTGGGTCCTTTAGGGCTACTGGATTGTAAAGGTATAGCGGGCTGGGCTTCTTCGATCTGTGCGAATCGCAGTGCAGGGCGGTTGGCGTTTGGATCGTCGAGAATGCTCAAAGTAACTGGATTAGCGCTCGCTTGCCAAGAAGAATAGAGCAAGAGTACCAGGTCCAGAGTGAGCGCCAATTACCGGGTCGACATAATTCACCAGATATTTTGTTACGCCAAATTTTTTGGTTATGAGTCTTTGCAAGTACTCCACGTCTTCAATGCAGTCGCCGTGTGAAATGCCAACCACCTGATCGACAACAGGGGCATTTGCTGTAGCTTCCATGTGCTCGATCAGGCCTTGGATGCTCTTTTTGCGTCCGCGCTTTTTTTCGAGAGGGATAAGGTGGCCTTCGTTATCGACGTGCATCACGGGTTTGATTTTAAACATGCTGCCAGCGAAGGCAGCGGTTCGCGACACGCGTCCGCCGCGATAAAGGAACATCAGATCATCTACGGTGAACCAGTGAGCCAGATGCAGTTTGTTATCGCGTACCCATGTAGCAACTTCGGCCAAAGAAGCACCCTTTTGTTTCATTCTTGCGGCATAGTACACAAGGAGGCCTTCTCCCATGGATGCCGCAAGTGTGTCAACACATTCGATTGTGCGCTCGGGAAAACGTATGCGCAGATCGTGGCTCAACGTCTCGATAGAATCGTAGGTACCGGAAAGACCACTGGAAAAGCCCAGGTAAAGGATGTCTTTTCCTGATTCGAGAATTTCGGTGAGCAGTTTTTCGGAGTTGGAGAGATTCGGCAGCGATGTGGTTATTACTTTTCCTTCGCGCATCATGGTGTAAAACTGCTTCAGGTCGGTGGTTTCTCCTTTGAGGTAGCTTTGGTGCTGCACGCCGTCGACCATGAAGGTTAGGGGAAGGATTTCCAGTTCGAGCTCATCGATGAGAACCTCGGTGAGGTTGCAAGAAGAATCGGTGACAATTTGATAAGACATAGTGCGTCCTCCCCATAAAGATGCGTGTTTCCTTGTAAGCGTAGCATATCGCTAATTGAGTAAAACGAAACTATCACCTGCGCTTTGTTGGTTTATGGGGCGATTGTTGGTGGCAATTGTTTGGTTGCTGCAGACCGAGTAGGGAAGCGCAAATAGCTAATTTTCATTTCTTCATGATCTCATTCAACTAGGCCGCTGCCCAATTGAAATATGTGTTAGACCAGGTGCTGTTGTTCGAGGAATGCTTCAATTAGCAGATTCACCTCAGTTGGATTATCGCTATTTGCGTTATGGCCAGCTCCCTGAATCCAGCAGATGGGAATGTTCTCGTCTGCTGCCCACTGCCGATTGTATCGGGTGATAAATCCTGCCTGGTCTTCTTTCCCGCAGATAAGCAGTGTGGGGCAGTTGAGCTTATAAGTTTTGTTCTTCTCTATTTCCTGCGATAGCGCTTTATATCCATGGCTGACGAGTTTGCAGTACTCCAGTTTTCGATAGTCGAGCATCATTCTTTTCATCGATGACCTCCCTTCGGGGGTCTCGGCGCATCCGTTTGAGCCGGCCCAGAGGAGAAGCCGCCAGGGAAGGCATAGGTAAAACAGAAACGTATGCTTAAGGCTCCAAAGCTCCCATGTTCGGTAATGGCTGCGCCCGAGGGGTGCGGAATCGATTGAGACGAAGGCCAGCGTTTTTCCGGGTAAGTATTTTATGAACGCCTGAGATACGTAGCCTCCCATGGATTGACCGACGAGTACGGGGTTGGTGATACCCTCCGAGCTCAGGATGGCATTGAGCCATTCTGCAAGTTGCTGAATGTTCCAGTTGAGGTTAAACGGACGTGATGCTCCGTGTGATGGCGGGTCCCACACAAATAGGTTTGCCTTTCCCTTAAAGTGCTCTATTTGATCTTTGAAAAGGTGATGATTGGCCGTAAGGCCCGGAAGGAAAACGAGCCATGGTTTCGATGGGGTTTTAGAGGCAGTGATCCAGTAGGTTATGGATCCCTGTTTGGTGGGAAACATTTTTTGAATCATGATGGTGCCTTAAAGAAGCGGTTTGCGTTTAGGCAATTGTATCCCGTTTTGTCTAGCAACAACTTGTTGCTGGTCTCACAGGATGCAGGGTATTACAGTGGAAAATGCCTGACGGATTGATGAAAAAGGTGATGGCAATGAAGCTTAATGAAACGATAGCAGAAGCAAGAAAACGCAGGGGACTCACCCAAGAACAGCTTGCTGAAAAGCTCTTCGTGACGCGTCAGGCGGTTTCTCGGTGGGAACGAGGGGAAGTGGTTCCTGGAATCGATATGCTGAAGCTTATCGCTATGGTCCTCGAAGAGCCCATTGTCCATCTGCTTGATATGCCCGAACATTATTGCGAAAGCTGCGGCATGATACTTTCGCCAGAGGAATATGGCACCGATTGCAATGGGGCGAAAACCGATCATTACTGTAAATGGTGCTATGAACAGGGAAAATACACCTACGAAACTTCAATGGAGGCAATGATCGAAGATTGCGCGCCCCGTTTGGCGGAAAATACAGGTATGACACATGATGAAGCGGTTTCTTTGATGGGCGCCGTGCTTCCTCATCTTGAGCGTTGGAATGCCACCCATGTGAATGAAGCCCGTAGTTAATTCGCATGAATATTTTTGCGGGGTAGGGAATGTCGCTTGATTGGTATCATTTGGCGAGTCATTTAAGGGGTGATTATGTCCGATTTGGTATCACTGAATTTGGGGGAGCTTACTGCTGCAGTCGATCCCATGGGTGCTCAATTGTGCAGTCTGAAATTGAGCGAAAACGAATATTTGTGGCAAGGCGATCCAGCTTTTTGGTCGCGTCATGCGCCTATTCTATTCCCTATAGTCGGTTCGCTTCGTAATGACCGCGCCGAATCGGCTCAAGGAACTTGCGCCATGGGACGTCACGGCATTGCCCGAAATTATGAGCATTGCATTGCGTATAAGGATGAGCATTCAGTTACGTTCAAGCTGGTTAGTAATAATGAAACGATGGAGGCGTACCCCTTTCGTTTTACGCTGAAAACTACGTATTCATTGGTTGATGAACGAACGTTGTCTCAAACATTTTGTATAGCTAATGATGGTTCTGTCCCAATGCCCTTTTGCGTCGGAGGCCATCCAGCCTTCAATGTCCCTGTTCCTGGTGCGGTGGACGAATCATTTGAGGATTACGTCCTGAAGTTCGAGAAGCCTTGGAGCTGCATGCTGCCAACAATCGGAGAGGATGGTCTTATGCGCCGGGACATGCTTCATGAGTGTCCGGCGGGTACTGATATTGTTCCGATCAACCATCGTTGCTTCGATCACGATGCCCTAGTCTTCACCGATGTCCCTGGAGGAAGGTTGACCTTGTTGGGTTCAAAGAGCAGGCACGGGATTCAAGTCGACTTTCCTGACTTTAGGTATTTAGGCGTCTGGTCGGCGGCTAACGATGCCCCTTTTGTTGCGCTTGAGCCTTGGACGGGCCATGCAACTGCATGCGATGAGGGGGATGTTTTCGAGGAAAAGGCAGGAATGACTATCCTGCAGCCCGGCGAAACCGATACCCGCACGTTCAGCATCACGTTGTTTTAGTTTCTGCACAACGCTGAAGCGAGTTCGGAACACCTGGATGCAACAAAGAAGGAGCCCCTCGGGGCTCCTTCGTGATTGTGGGATATGTGTCATGGGGGGGTGCGGCTTTAATGGTCGCTTTTCCTCATATTGATGTACTCAATAAGCTCGCTTCTCTTGTGGATGTTCACTTTCTCGTATATGTGACGAATATGGGTATTCACGGTATGAGGCGATATCACCAGTTTGTTCGCGATATTCGATGCGGTGTTTCCTCGGGCAATAAGTTTAAGGATTTCTCCTTCGCGCTCCGAAAGCGCAAATTCGTCGATGATCTGTTCGCACACTACGTCTACCTGCGCCGGGCTTGCCGGTGCGCTAATTAGGTGCACGATGCTAGATTCGCGTTTGCTCATGGGAACCTGCGCTATGGCTATAAGGCAAATGAAGCCGAGGCAGGTGTAGGTCACTACATCAGTGGACGCCAGTCCGGCTCTTTCGTAGAAAACTGCTAATGCGTTTCCTGCTGCTATGCCCATACGCGCACAGCCGATCGAGAGTGCGAATGAGATGGTGGGTGGGAAGAAGCCACGTTTAACCAAGACTCCGAAGTAAACAAGCAGCGATATCTCGAGTACACAAGAGATAACCAGGCTCATCAAGAATGCCGGGGTGTTAAACATGTCATCTGCAATATAGAGGCAGAAGGCAAGGATGGTGAGTACCAGGAACCAAGGGAACATCTTGAAGATGCCGTACTGCTGTTTGAGATAATTTGTAGCCACCGAGGCGATAAAGAAGCAAGCGCCCATGGCTATTACGCCTACAACAAAGGAGCTTTGTTCCAAGGGGAGGTTTTCCCAGGGGATGATTGCCGCCAAGTAGTAGCAGGCAGCACCGACCAAGAATCCAATGATGCATATTACGATTACATTGCTTAGCGCTGGCTTCGTGGTGCTTTTTGGCAGCAAAACGGGAAAATCGCGCGTTTCTTGTTTTTCCTCGTAAACGAGCAGCATTCCCGAAACAACAACAAGCGCCGTTGTGAACACGGGAACTAGGATGGTGGGTAAGGCAAGGCCAATTAAGACCAAAATGAAAAGCGTGCCACCGAAAACCATGCCGATATGTGGCATGGAAAACTGCGCGTGCATTCGCGTTAAGCACTCGCCCCACAAAATGAGCATCAGGCCCTCAAGGCCTCCTGCGACGCAAGCAAGAACATATATCGACAAGTTGGATGGGAAAAAGCCCGGCATGTATTGAAGGGTAATTGAACAAAGCGCCAAGCCTATCGGGATGCCGTATGAAAGGTTCTTGTTATCGGAAAGGTGCGTTCCTCTCTTTATTACAAAAGCGGTAAAGAGCATGGTGATTGATCCCGCCAGCAGGTTCACAAGCCATGCTTCGGTTACTTGATCGTTTAAGAGCTCGGTTCCGAAAAACGAGTCCGGAATGAACCAAAGAATGTAGTGGTACGTAAGCAGAAATGAGATTCCAAGGTATTTAAACGACGTGTTTGTGAGTACCTTACGTACGTAATCTTTGGTGTTCTGACCTTCTTGACTCGCTGTTTTGTCAATTTGCTCATCGTGCTTTTCGATTGAGCCTTCAAGGTCCGTTTTGGACGTTGTCATGGTCCCTCCATAACGTTCTGCAATTAAAACCCCATATCAAACTGCTACCTAATCTTAATAAGCTACCCCTCACTATGTATCACTAGTTTCTAGGTAATCGGCGTTTCTATTCACTGTAGGCATCACTATTTTCACTGCAGCTTGGCAATCATGCCACTTTTGCGATGAACGTGTTCATTTATTTTCCAATAATCCAGGTATCGGCAATCACGAAAGAAGAAATGCCGAAGGGCTTCGTCCAATAGAGACATGGGGATGGATCTGACGAAGCTTTCCATTGGAGTTATTGCAAGGAGAAAGGAACCGCAATGGCAATTATGGCTAAAAGCATGGGCGAGGTGACATACAAAGACATCTCGTCCCTGCACAAGTGGGCACTGGTTATTTTGATCTCGATGGGGTCGTCTATTATCTATGCGCCTATGTATCTTAAGAACGTTTTCTACGATCCGCTGATGCAGGCTCTCGGATGCACCAATGCAGACCTCGGCATGATGGTTTCTGCATACGGTTTGGCCGCTATGATTTGTTACCTGCCTTCCGGCATCATTGCAGACAAGTTCCGCATGCGCACCTTGGCAACGGCAGGCTTCCTCGCAACGGCGGTTCTGGTATTTATCTACGCAACGCTTCCTTCCGTAGGTGTTTGCCTGGCGCTCTTCGTTGCAATGGGCGTAACCTCCATCCTTGTATGGTGGGGCACCCGCTTTAAGGTTGTTCGTCTGTGCTGCGAGGAAGAAGAGTATGCATCCAAGATCGGCATTAGCTACTCTATTTATGGTGTAACCGGTCTTATCGTTGGTCTTATCAATGCAGCCATCATTGCTGCACTCTCCAACACGCTCGGCGTTGCTGCAGGCGTTCAGGTTATGATCATCTTCCTTGGTGTTGTTATTGCAATTCTGGGCGTTGTCTCCTTCTTCCTGATCCCTGACTTCAAGGGCGAGATCAACAAGGACGCTAAGCTCTTCAGCCTTTCCGAAGCAATTGAAGCTTTCAAGCACCCCGGCGTTATTTGGGCATGTATTGCATACTTCTGCGTATATGCTGTATACCAGGGCGCAACCTACACCACGCCTTACCTCACTCAGTGCTTCGGCGCTGACAGCAACCTGGTAAACGTTGTAGGTCTCATTCGTACCTATGGTATTGGTCTCCTCGCTGGTCCGGTAGTTGGCTTCATTGCTACGAAGATCAAGAGCCCCTCTAAGACCATCATCGGCACGTTCATCCTCTCGGTAGCAGTTCTTATCGGCTTCATCATGTTCCCGCAGTCCACCGAAGGCGCACTCGTTGCATCCGCTCTGGTTGTTCTCTTCGGCTTCACCACCTACGGTGCATTCTCCATTGGCTCTTCTCCTCTGTCCGAGGTAAGGATTCCGATGCGAATCTTTGGTACCGCAGCTGGCCTGCTCTCTGTAGTTGGCTTCATGCCTGACGTATTCATCCACACCTGGTATGGCTCCATGATCGATGCCCAGGGTACTGCGGCTTACACCGGCATCTTCACCATCGAGATCGTTCTCGCAGTAATCGGTGTCTTCTGCCTGTTCATGCTTCTCCGCACGGTCAAGAAGCACTTTGGCACCACCGAGGTTGCTGAAACTGAGGAAACTGCCGAATAGCGGCAAGTAGTTACGACTCATCGGCCCGGGCAGCAATGCCCGGGCGCTAAGAAGGGAAGTACCATGAACAAGCTTGACGTTCTTAATCTGATCAGCCCGCAGATGAAAGCGGTGCTGGAAGTGGAGGACAGCCTTGCTGGCGATGCTAACGACACCAGCGTAGGTTTCGAGCAGATGCGCGCGAATTACATCGAGGGACGTAAGTTCTGGGTTAAGGGCGGTCCCGAAATGGTGGCTAAGTTCGACTCGGAGATTGACGGTCCTAACGGCGCAATTCCCGTTCGCTTCTACTATCCCACTGAGGAATCTTTCAAGGGGCGTACCGACGGTACGACAAAGACCCCGACCATCGTTTACGTACACGGTGGCGGCTGGGTTCTGGGCAACCTTGAAACGCACGATCGCATTTGTCGTGTGCTTGCCGAAAAGAGCGAGGCAATCGTGGTGGCAGTTGATTATCGCCTGTCTCCCGAAGCTAAGTTCCCCTCGGCAGTCCATGAAGTTGCTGCGGTGGCAAAGCACCTTCATGAAAATGCCGATCAGTACGGTATCGATGCTGATCGCATGGGTATGGCCGGCGACTCTGGTGGAGCACACCTGAATCTTGCCGCAACCCTTTACCTTCGCCAGGAAGTGGGCGATGCCTCCTATATCAAGGCACTGCTTCTTTACTACGGCTGCTATGGTTTGACCGATTCCGCATCTCGTCGACTTCTCGGCGGTGCCTGGGATGGCCTGACCGAAGAGGATTGGAAGTTCTATCTCGGCAATTACGCTGAAGACCCTGTGGCGATTCTGAACGAGCCGTATTGCAACCTCTTCCTCAACGATCTGTCTCGCGATATGCCTGCGTGCTACATCGCGGCAGCTGAGTACGACCCTCTGAAGGACGACTCGGCAACTCTCGCAGCAATTTGCGATCAGTACGGAACTCCTTGCAAGTACGAGCTGTTCGAAGGCACCATCCACGCATTCCTGCATTACACGCGAGTGCTCGATGATGCAAATGATGCTCTTGAACATGGCGCTAGCTTCTTCCGTGAAATCTGCGGCATGGGTTTGAGAGGTATCAACTAGCGAATTATCCCAGCGCTGCGAGCGACGGGGATTCGAAATAGCTTTTGCAAGCCCGGGAGAGGAACCACGATGGCTTGCAGGGGCAAAACAAAAATTTGACGGCACGGGCCGTCGGAAAAGGAGGACACAATGGATTTCAAGTTGAGTGATGATCAGGAACTCATCGTTCAGGCCTACAAGGACTACATGGAGAGCGAGCCTTGGGACCAGTACTTCCTGGAGTGCGACGAAAAGCATGAGTATCCGCTTCGCTGGGTTAAGGGTCTGTGCGATCTTGGCTTCGACCAGATCATGCTTCCCGAGAGCCATGGCGGTGCCGGCCTTGAGCAGCCTCTCGTAACCCTGATAGCTGTATATGAGGTTCTTGGTCAGTACGGTGGACCTACCTACGTTCTGTACCAGCTTCCTGGCTTCGAGACCATCATTCGCGAAGGCACTCAGGAGCAGATCGATGCTGTAATGGCTTACCTCGGCACCGGCGAGCAGATCTGGAACTCCGCTTGCACCGAGCCCGGCGCTGGCTCTGACGTTTCCAGTCTGACCACCAACTACAAGCGTCGCGACGGCAAGATCTACTTGAACGGCACCAAGACCTTCATCACCTCTTCCAAGGGTGTTAAGTGGCTGGTGATCATGGCTAAGAACGCTGACGATCCTTCCGTATTCACCGAGTTCATGGTTGATATGACCAAGCCCGGTGTTGAACTTGGCCCTCTGACCAAGCTTGGTCTTCGCATGGACAGCTGCTGTGAGGTTTACCTCAACGACGTTGAGCTCGAAGAATCTGACATCTTCGGCAAGGAAGGCAACGGCTTCAACCGCGGCATCGGCGACTTCAACTTCGAGCGTTGGCTGGTAGGCGCTTGCGACTACGGCACGGCAATCTGCGCTTATGAGGATGCCCTCAAGCATGCCAACACCCGCGAGGCATTCGGCAAGACCATCGGTCGTTTCCAGCTCAACCAGCTCAAGATCGCTGAAATGACCATTAAGCTCGACGCCATGAAGAACATGCTTTACGAAACCGCATGGAAGGCTGACATGAACGGTGGCAACCTCGACGCAGGCGAAGCCGCAATGTGCAAGTACTTCTGCGCAAATGCTTCTTTCGAGGTCGTAGACGACGCTATGCAGATCATGGGCGGTATCGCAGTTGCTTCCGAGCACCGCATCAACCGCATCTGGCGCGACCTGCGTGTTGATCGCATCTCCGGTGGTACCGACGAGATGATGATTCTCACCACCGCTAAGAACGCTCTGAAGAAGTATCGTCAGTAGCTTTCTCTCTCAGCACCGCGAGGGGATCGCGGAGTTGTGACGGATTTTCTGCTAAGAGGGGCCCCTCGGGGCCCCACATCAAGGAGGAAAAATATTATGGCAATGCCAACTGAAAAACCATCATTCGGTACACTCGACGGCGTTAAGGTCGTTTACGCAGCAGTAGAACTCGCTTGCCCCAAGGCATGCGACCTCATGGCTGACTGGGGTGCTGACGTTACCTGGCTCGAGAACACTGGCGCAGGCGACACCATCCGCGATACCGCTTACATCAAGCAGGCTGAGCGCCGTAACCAGCGTTCCGTTGCCCTCAACTACTTCTCTGAAGAGGGTAAGGAAATCTTCTTCAAGATGATCAAGGATGCAGATATCTTCCTCGAGGCATCCAAGGGCGGCACCTGGGCACGCAAGGGGATCACTGACGAGGTCCTTTGGGCCATCAATCCTAAGCTCGTTATCGTTCACATCTCTGGCTTTGGCCAGGAGGGCGATCCGAAGATGGTTAAGCGCGCCGCTTACGACCTGACGGTAATGGCTTACTCTGGTCTTATCATGCAGAACGGTACCGAGGAGCAGCCCATGCTTCCTGGACCTTACATGGGCGACTACCTGAACACCCTTATGATCGCTGCATCCACTCTATCTGCTTTGTATCGTGCAGAGAAGACCGGTAAGGGCGAGTCCATCGACCTTGCTATGTATGAGACCTTGCTGTCCATCGGCCAGTACTACCTCGTTGATTACCTCAACGCAGGCATCAAGTGGCCTCGTCCTGGCGCACGCAACCAGAACCTCTGCGGCATCGGCGAGTTCCAGTGCAAGGACGGCTTCCTGGGCGTATGCCTCTACGGCGTAGACCAGAACAAGCACTTCCTGGAAACCATCGGTCTTGGTCACCTGTGGGGTACCGAGGATATCCCCGAGGATACCTCCGGTCTGTGGCTCTCCAATCCTCATGCCGATGAGATCCAGAAGGCATTTGAGGACTACTGCCTCGAGCACTCCAAGTATGAGATCGAAGAGGACTTCGCTGCTCATCGCATTGCTGCTCAGGTTGTTCTTGATATGGAAGATCTGGTTAAGGAAGAGCATCTTGCTCTGCGTAACACGTGGGTTGACTGGAAGACCGCCGATGGCGACACCTTCCATGGCTTGGGCGTATTCCCCAAGTTCAAGAACAACCCCGGCGAGATTTGGCGTCCTATGCCTCACCAGGGCGGTGACACCGTCGATGTACTCACCAAGCTTGGCTACACCGAGGATCAGATCAATGAGCTCCTCGAGGCCGGCGTGGTAAAAGCTAGCTAAGCATTCTTTCTAATAGCCGCCAATTCGACCTTCTTCCCCCTCCCTTATTGGTTGGCTCGTTATTCCTGTGCCCCTCCTGGGTTTCCCAGGAGGGGTGAATGAGAGGGGGTTGCGTTTCTCCGCGAAAGGGCGGACGGGTTACTGGGAGTTGTCCGTCCTTTCGTTGAGAAATGTAAAACGGCATGGGGGTGTCGTTAAAGTGCGAAAGGCCAAATGCCTTCGCTGTATAAAGGGGGATGAATAAGATGACCGATATCGTGGGAAATGAAACACTTCGCAGCTTATGGGAGACCATGGCTGATCGATGCGCTAACCGCGACTTCATGGTTTTTGAGAATCGTGTAGGTAGTGTTTTCGAGTATACCTACGCTCAGTTTGACGAAGACGTTAACCGAATTGCCAACGTTTTCCTTTCCCTTGATGTGCAGAAGGGCGATTTTGTAGCTCTGCATTTGCATAGTTCTCCCGAGTTTTTGATGTGTCTGTTCGGCCTTGCAAAAATCGGCGCTGTTGCTGTCCCTGTAAACGAGCAGTATCTTGCGGATGAGACCGAATACATTCTTGATACTGCCCAGGTCAAATGTGCAGTTGTTGAGCCTTTGTATCTTGCCACTTACCAAGAGCTCGTAAAGCGCGGCCGTAAGTTTGAGAAAGGAATCCTTGTTGCCCGCGCAGGTCAGGATTCGCCGGTTTGCGACATCGAGTATCCTTCAATGTTCTGTCGTTCCAGGCAGCAGCCGCAGGATGAACAGGCATTTTATGATTTTTGGAGCATGCGTTGCGCTGAGCAACCGGTATTGCGCGAAAAGCGTCCGCTTAGCTCCTCTGACCCTGCTCAGATTATCTTCACATCTGGTACCACGTCACGCCCGAAGGGTGTTGTGGTTACCCATGCGAATATGATCTTCTCTGGTCTGTATGGCGACTGGGAAGTTTCCCTTCGCGGCTCCGATCGTGTTCTTTCGACTATGCCAGCATGTCATTCCAACTTCCAGCTTGCCGCACTTATGCCTGTTGTTACCGCTGGAGCGACGATTATCATCGTTGAAAAGTTCTCTGCCCATCGCTTCTGGAAGCAGGTAAGGCACTATCACGCCACGGTAATCCAACTTGTTGCCATGATGCTTCGTACGGTGATGCTTCAAGAAGTTGATCCTGAAGAAAAGAACCATTGCGTACGCGAGGCTCTGTACTTCATCAGTGTTTCCGATGAGGAAAAGGAGGCTTTCGAAGAGCGCTTTAATGTCAGGATCATGAATACCTATGGTTCGACCGAAAGCATCGGCTGGGTATTGACCGATCCTCCTGTTGGCAAGCGCATGTGGCCTTCTGTTGGTCGTGCTGGATTGAGCTACGAGGTTCGTATCGCCGATAGGAATGACAATGAGCTCCCGCACGGTGAGACGGGCGAGATCCAGGTCAAGGGCGTCCGAGGCAGGACCGTGATGCTCGAATACCTGAACAACCCCAAGGCAACGGAAGAAACTTTTAGCACCGATGGTTGGTTGAAGACGGGCGATCAGGGTTATCAGGATGACAATGGTTGGTTCTACTTTGTTGACCGTAAGTCGAACATGGTGAAGCGTGCCGGAGAGAATATCTCAACGAGCGAAATCGAGAAGATACTCGAAGAACATCCTTTATGCGCAGAAGCTGCGGTAATTGGCGTTGAAGATCCGATTCGCGACATGGCGCTTAAGGCATTTGTTCTTCCCGTAAAGAGTGCAAAGCTGACCCCTGAAGAGGTTGAGGAGTATTGCCGAAACCATATGGCATCGTTCAAGGTGCCGTCGTTTTTTGAGATTGTTTCCGATTTTCCTCGAACATGCAGCATGAAAATCGAGAAGAAGCTTCTGAAATAGCCCGTTTTTAACGGGATTAGAGGGGAGGAGGGGCACATCGTTTGCTCCTCCTTATCATATAGTGGGGCATTGTCTCACGCTAAGGAGAGCGGCGCGTGGGATTGTGCAGCGCCGCGCAGAGGGCTGATAGCAAATGAGCGCATCGAGTAATAACAAATCTAAAACGGAAAGACCCCCTACCGCTTCTATAGGAAAAAGCCTGGGGAATCCTGCAAGAAAGGCCAAGAGCGCTGCTAAACGGACAGCGAAACGCACCATTGATGATGTTGCAATGACGCCGTTCCTTCGTAAGATCGTTTTCTTTTCGAGTGGAGGATCGTTTTTGGATGGTTATGTGCTTGCGCTGATCGGTGTTGCGCTGACGCAGATTACTCCTCTCTTTGATCTTACTGAGACATGGAGCGCATTGATCGGTGCTTCGGTATTTTTGGGTATTTTGATTGGCACTGTTGTTGGTGGTTATCTTACCGACCTTATTGGGCGCCGCGTTATGTTCATCATCGACTTAATTGCTATTGCAGCGTTCTCGATTTTCTCGGTCTTTGCTGCCGATCCTTTGAGCTTGGTAATTGCGCGTTTCTTTATTGGCGTGTTTGTAGGGGCGGATTATCCTATTGCGACGTCGATGATTGCCGAGTTTACCCCCACGCATCATCGTTCCATTTCGATGGGCATGGTTTCCGCGGCCTGGTATCTTGGCGCTACAGCTGCTGCATTTGTTGGGTATGCGCTCTACGCTTACGATGATGGTTGGCGTTGGATGCTGGGCAGTGCCGTTATTCCCTGCGTAATTCTGCTTGTTGGCCGCCACAACATCCCTGAAAGCCCTATGTGGCTCAATCAGCATGGTCGTTCTGAAGAAGCAAATGCTATTGTTGCGCGTGTTTACGGCGAAGATGTTGTCTTGGAATTCGAAGAGCCCAGTGCAAAGGTGCCGATCATGGTACTGTTCCGCGGTGGTTATGGTAAACGCATTATCTTCTTGGGCATCTTAACTCTTTGCCAGGTTGTTCCTATGTATGCAATATATACGTTCGGCCCCCAGATTATGACTGAGTTTGGTTTGGGCGCAGGTCAGGAAGCAATTCTTGGTGAAAGCGCCGTAAGCCTCTTCTTCCTTGTGGGCACATTCCCGGCTATGTTCTGGCTCAACTCCCTGGGAAGACGAAGGCTCTTGATAGTTTCTCTCGCCCTTATGACTATCGGAATGATGGTTTTGGGTATCTTCCCAACCGCCCCTGCGCTTGTTATCATAGCCGCTTTTGGTCTGTACGCCTTCTTCAGCGGTGGTCCGGGAATCCTTCAATGGCTTTATCCCAATGAATTGTTTCCGACCTCGGTTCGCGCATCGGCAGTAGGTGTTTCTATCGCCATCTCTCGTCTTGGAACCATTGCGGCAACGTATAGTTTGCCTATAATGCTAAGCTCCTTTGGCGTTGGGCCTACGATGCTGTCTGCTTCAGGCTTGCTCCTGGTTGGTTTGGTGCTTTCGATTATTATGGCGCCCGAAACAAAAGGAAAGTCGCTTACTGAGGCGAGCAAGCTGTAGGCTTATTAGATCTGCGGTGTTCTTCAATTTGCTAAAGGTTACTAAAGAGCCCATCTGGTTCATTGAGATCCAGATGGGCTCTTTTTTGTATTGTGGACGAAACCGTGAATTCCTGAGCTTTCGGGATAGCTTGCTATGCGTGGTTCAGTTTCTGCAACTTGTAACCGGGTGCCTTGCATTGCGCCGGCATACGGCATGTTGTAGATGAAGATGGGCATGCAATAGGGTGTTCTTCGGATTCGATAGTTCATAGGCATTTAGCTTGAGAGCATAAGCGTACCCTCGTATTGTATGGGACCTAGCTAGTTTGGTGACGGTTGGTGCCGGGTCGGTATGGATTCAGTCATATGGTGGCTTATATAAGCCAATTTGACACCATGTGTGTCGTTTCTTGATGCGGTATCCCCTCGCTTTGCTATGACGATCACGGTCAAGTTGAGACGCTCATTGGAGTCGGGGTTTTCCAAGGGGCGTCTGCTCATATCCGATCGCTTGTAATTGTTTGTTTTAGTTTGCTGTAAGGCGAAGGGCCCGGTTGTGGGGATGTTGCCGTTGTTCTGGGGAATGCGTTTTCGGGCTGGGATGGCTTAGCTGCCCCAGTTGTGCATAGAAATGGGAAAGGCGCTCATTGCGAGCGCCTTTCGTTTAGGAGGGTATATGTAGGGTGATTAGGAAGGGTTATTTAAGAAGGGTTATTTTTGATTAGGAAGGGTATTTTTGGAAGGAGTGGGGGATGATTAGCGGCCAACCCACTTGGGCTCGCGCTTTTCTACGAATGCGGCAGGGCCTTCGATGCCGTCTTCGGTCTTCTCGAGGAAGCGATATGCAGCGTCGCAATAACGCATTGCGTCTTCTTCGCACATCTGGTCGGATGCATGTACCAGATACTTGGTCCACTTCAGAGCGAGAGGAGCGTTCTTCAGGCACTGCTCAGCGAGCTCGATAGCCTTGTCCATAACCTCTTCAGCGGGAACAACATAATTGATCAAGCCAAGCTTCTGAGCTTCATCGGCCTTGATCTTCTTGCCGGTGAGCAGGAGCTCCATGCAGTCCTTGCGGTTGATGTCGCGAGCGAGGCGAACGATACCGCCGGTAGATGCGATGATGCCCAGGCCAACCTCGGTGCAACCGAACTTAGCGCGTTCAGAAGCAACAACCATGTCGCAGGAAAGAGCGATTTCCATACCGCCGCCAGCTGCGGAGCCGTTGCAAGCTGCAATAACGGGCTTAGAGCAGGTGCGAGCAGTAAGACCGCCAAAGCCATGCTCGGTTACGGTCTGGCATTCGCCGCCTTCGGAGAGCTCGGAGAGGTCTTCGCCAGCACAGAATACCTTGCCAGTGCCAGTAACGATGATTGCGCGAACAGCCGGATCGGTTTCGGCGTTGTTCATGATGTTTTCCATGGCCTTGGAAGTTGCTCCGTTAAGGGCGTTTGCCATATCGGGGCGATTGATGCGAATGATCAGCAAGCCGTCTTCGCGAAGTTCCGATACAACCGTATCAATGCCATAGTAATCAGCCATTGTGTCCTCCTTTGTTGTGTGGCTGTGACGTAAGGCCGATCCCCGCTTACTCAAAAGCTCTAAACCTCACGTCGTTGATTTGATAATAGATATGAACACGTTCTAGAGCATCACTAGGGTTCTATGAGACTTACGATACGCATAATCAAATCCATCATTATTTTTTAAGTAGTGGGTCTGATTTGGGGTTTTGATATGGGAGAAGCAATTATGGCTTATAGCTTGAGATGGTTTTTCGTTTCGCGTTAGCTTTGCAATTATGGCAATTAGGGATAGTTGCTACGTTGATAGCGTCTATCATGAGGCATAGATATTCGTGGTGGCATAAGGGTAAGATTTACTCTTCGGCTGGTTTGTGCGCCGGATAGATACTATGCAGCTTTTTCGAGACGATTCGATTGTGCCCTTGCCATACGCTGATTTTAAGCCGGGGCTAGCCGGAGAAGAATTGATTGGTGAGTGCTGCTTGTGCCCATCGTATTTCACGCTATTCTTTTTTTGTTTTTGACACGCCTGCTCTTTGCAAGTTCGCTCTGAGTGGTTGTATCGAAATATGTAAAGAAGGCAGCCGTGGTGGCTGCCTTCTTTGTTGGGGAGTTTGCCTCTAGGGCGAGGCTATTTCGTGAAGCGTTTGGTTGGGGCTATTCTGCCTTTGCGCCTTCTTCTTGCTGCTGCTTTAGCTCGAATTTTTTGCCGCGGGTGCGTGCGCACATCGATACGCCGCCTCCCAAAGCGATAAGGGCAATTACATTAGGCAGAACCATCAGCTGGTTGAACATATCGGCAAGTTCCCACACCAGGTCGTTGGAGAGGATGCAGCCCACGAAAATGAAGCACAGAGCAATAACGCTAAACACTGGCACGGCTTTCTTGCCGAACAGATAGTTAACGTTGATCTTTGCAAACAGATTCCAGCTCAGGATAGTGGAGAATGCGAAGAACAAGAGGCAAATTGCGACGAATACGTTGCCGCCAGTTTCGCCGAACAGGCTGCCGAATGCGATCTGTGCCATATTTGTTTTATCGATGCCGTCGTAAACACCCTGGGCAAGGGCACCATCGCCAGTGTACAGAACGGTGATAACTACCAGAGCGGTGATGGTAACAACAACAAACGTGTCAACGAATACTGCGATGAGTGCCAGAACGCCTTGATCGTGGGGGTTCTTCACGTTGGCCATAGCGTGAGCGTGAGGAGTAGAGCCCATACCTGCTTCGTTGGAGAAGAGGCCTCGCTTAGCGCCCTGCGAAAGAGCAGCGATGATGCCGAAGGTAACGCCGCCAAGTTCCGCATTGGGGTTGAAGGCGAATTCAAAGATAAGGAAAAATGCATCGCCTACGTGAGAGGCGTTAGCGATAAGAACTGCGATGCCGCCGATCAGGTATACGATAGCCATAAAAGGTACTACCTTTTCGGTTACCGATGCTAGGCGAGACAGGCCGCCCAAGAAAATAAAGCCTGCGAAAATCACGATGATGATGCCCATCAGCCAAGTGGGGATGCCGAATGCAGTGTTCATCGTGGATGCGATAGAGTTCGACTGAACCATGCAGCCCATGAAGCCCAATGCCAAGATGATGGCAACCGCAAAGAATCCTGCCAGGAAAGTGCCGAATTTGCCGTGGAATGCAGTTTTGATGTAATAAACCGGACCGCCATGCACTGTGCCGTCTGCATCAACCTTGCGCGTTTTCTGCGCCAATACTGCTTCTGCATAGTTGGTTGCCATGCCCAGGAACGCGATGAGCCACATCCAGAAGATAGCACCGGGACCACCAATGAGGATCGCGCCGCAGGCGCCAACGATGTTGCCAGTACCAACCTGGGCGGCGATTGCGGTTGCAACAGCCTGGAAAGAGCTCATGCCGCTCTTGTGCTTTTCGCCGTTCAGGTTGAATCCACCAAACAGTCGCTTAAGGCCTTCGCCAAAGCAGCGAACCTGCACAAAACGGGTGCGAATAGTGAAGAACAGGCCTGCGCCAATAAGCAGGACAATCAATACATAGTTCGACAGATACGAGTTGATGGTTTGGACGATTAACAGCAATTCATCCACGTTGGATAACCTCCTAGGGTTCTTGTTTGGGAAAACCCTAGGGAAACCTTGAATAAGATAAGGGGCGGATTGAAACCCGTCTCTGTCCTTTTGCCTGAGAGATTCAGCTTCAAAGCCGCTCCGCTGATTGGGAGCGTTTGGCTTGAAGCCTTGCACCGTCGGCACTCATTTAAGAGATTCTCCAGAGTTTTCTCCACTTTCGGTTTCGCGTTTGATTCCAAAAGCTTCACGGAAATATGTTGTGGGGGTGATTATGCGCGTCTTGTTTCGTATGTGCAATAACTTTTTTACGAAATTGCGACAAAAGGGTAACGGGTTTAATTTGAACCTGTTTTTTACTCGGTGAAAGGCGTTTTGCTCTTGGTTTTGTTTCGGTTGTGTTTCGTTCTTTCGGCAGATAATCGGATTTCTTGAGCCGACGGGTGATGTCGATGGCGCACTTTTAGACTCTAGGTGCAGCGGGACTTGATTTTGAGTGGTTGTTCTATATGACCCAAAATCCAAAATAGCCGAAGGCAATGCCTAGCAAAGCACCCGCTACCACATCGCGAGGAAAATGCACGCCAGCAAGTACGCGCACCAATGCAAGGCAGACCCCCAACGCTAAGATGAACCATCCAGCAAAGGGCAGAGGGCATGCTGCCAGGAAGGTCATGCCGATAATGAAAATAGAAAACGCGTGTCTGCTGGGGAATGACTTTCCATTGGTGTTTTTTGCGATAACCGGCGGAAGGTCAAACACTTCGTAGGGGCGTGGGGCGTTGAACAAGATACGGAATATGCTGACGGCGATGAAGCTGATCGCGGGAACGAGAATCGCCCTAGGAAGCAAGGGGTCGATTCGTCCTTCGAGCAGTGCTGATGCACCATTGTGGAATGTGAGCCACAGAAGAAGACACGGGTAAGCGAGATAGATCGCGTAGGTAATGGCTTTATTGGTGGCAACGACGGTTTTGGCCTGCTTGGGATGGCTATGCAGGAAACCCGTCATTTTTTTGTACGTTTCTTTATCCATGGTAAACATTGTACGTGATGGCCAACTTTGCGGGCGATCTCTCTGCAGCTCATCTAGTATTTATTGTCTATAAAGGCTGCCGTTCTTTTTCTGACCTTGCAAGTCGCTACAATGATGCGAGATGATCGGAGGCTGTGTTGTCGGATTCGTTGTATGCCTTGGTCGATAGGCTTGAATGCAATCATGCTCTTTTAGTTGATGAATGGGAGTGCCTGATTTCTGGGCGCACCCCTAAGCTTGCGAACGATTTGAAGTCTCGTGCCTGCGCGCTAAGAGACGAGCGCTATGGCAAGAAGATATTTAAGCGCGGTTTGATTGAATTCACCAATTATTGCAAAAACGACTGTTTATATTGCGGGATCCGTAGAAGCAATAGGCTTGTAAATCGTTATCGCCTATCCGAAGAAGAGATTCTTCAATGTTGCAAGGAGGGTTATGGGCTTGGCTTTCGCACATTTGTGCTTCAGGGCGGGGAAGACCCGTACTACAACGATGCCCGTATGGTCTCTATCGTCTCTTCCATACATGAAGCCTATCCAGAATGTGCGATAACGCTTTCGATTGGTGAGCGCTCCGAGGAATCGTATCGCGCCCTTCGCGAAGCCGGAGCTGATCGCTATTTGCTACGCCATGAAACCGCAGATCCGTTTCATTATGATTTACTGCATCCGAATGAAATGAGCGTCAACTCTCGCAAGAAGTGTCTGGAGGTTTTACGTTCCCTTGGCTATCAGGTAGGTAGCGGTTTTATGGTGGGGTCGCCTGGCCAAACTGCTCGGTGCCTTGCTGAGGATATGGTGTTTCTGCAAGAGCTACAACCCCATATGATCGGTATCGGCCCTTTTGTTCCGCACAAAGACACGCCCTTTGCTCATGAGCCGCAAGGCTCGCTCGAGCTGACATTGTTTATGCTTTCAGCGTTGCGCTTGGCGTTTCCTGATGCGCTCATTCCTGCCACCACTGCGCTGGGAACAATTGCTCCAGATGGCAGAGAACAGGGAATTCAGGCAGGCGCTAATGTTGTAATGCCCAATCTTTCCCCAGTCGTTCATCGTAAAGACTACAGTCTTTACGACAATAAGATATGCACAGGCGAAGAGGCTGCTGAATGTCGTTGGTGCCTTGATATGAGGATGGATCGTATAGGTTATCGGATCGTTGAAGATCGCGGCGATTCCCTGGTGAAATAAAGGAACGGGTCGGCTTACTCCTCCAGATGGGCTACGGCGCAGTCGATAAAGTGACGCGTTGCTGGCGCACAGGTTTTCAATGAGGGAGTTGCAATACCGAAAAGGATGGACTCGGGTGGCTCAATGGGAACAAGGGCCAGGTCGAAATTGTATTTTTGAACAGCCAGGCTGTTGATTATGGTCATTCCCATTCCCGCTTCGATCATTCCCAGAGTTGCTACGGTTTCGATCGTTTCGTAGGCAATGTTTGGGTTGAGGCCGTGACGCGAAAGAACCCCGGTGGTGTCAATGTCTTGGCCCTTGCCTGGCATGATGAATGCCTCGTTGGCGCATTCTTCGATGGGGTAGAACTCTTCTTTTGCGAGCGGATGGGTTAGTGGCAATGCTGCAACCATTGGATCTCGTGCAAGAGGGATCCAATCATAGGTAAGTGTGGGTTCGTAGCTCATGAACCCAATGTCGGCTTCTTTTGAATCGAGCCATGCGGTTATTTCCTGATGAATGCCTTCCATGATACGAACTTCGATGTTGGGGTATCGTTCACGAAATGCTTTGATGACGCCCGGTAGCCAATGGGCGGCAACGCTTGGATAGGATCCAATCGTTACTTCGCCGATCGCCAGCCCTTTTATTTCGGAGCTCATTTGCAGAAGACGTTCTTCTTCTTGGACCACTGCGCGTGCCGCGGGCAAGATGCGCGAACCCTCAGAGGTAGGATGAACGCCGTGCGGACTGCGTTCAAGCACCGAAAATCCCAGATCGCGCTCAAGGGCGGTAATCAATTGGCTCACCCCAGATGGAGTGTAATTGAGTGCTTTTGCTGCTTTGGAAAGGCTGCCACGATCAGCTGCCTGAACGAAAGCGCGGTAGC
>OGQV01001071.1_pt1 | contig 21920 bp, 19 predicted proteins | sample 1553311 | NCBI WGS metagenome assembly OGQV01 (sample SAMEA2579976, study PRJEB22360) | human gut metagenome
CCGACAGCGCATTCTGGTCAAAGGTCGCAAACCCCGCTGTACGCAGTGTCACCGACTGAAACAGCGCTGCCATCAGCTTCTGCGGCACAGTCAGATCGCCGATCGTATTGGGATTGTTCCATTCCAGCGCGGCAAAGACGCCCGCGCCGCCGAAGATCAGCACCGTCGTGATGATCACAACGAGCCGGGAATAGACGCTCAGGCGGGAAAACCGGCGGTGATGCCGGATATCGCCCCAGACGGCAAAGCCGAGGCCGCCGATGATGATAAGGGCCATGATCGTAAAATTCACGACCGGATCCGTCGCATAGCGGCAGAGGCTGCCGCCCGCGAATTAACGCAATGTGGCGCTGAATGCATTGGCGCGGCAGGGAGCGAAGCCGACGTCGAATTGGTTTCGTTGCTTGCTTCTGCCCTTTCCGAATGCGGCCTGGAAACGTTTACCATTGCCTTGGGTTCGGCAGGCGTTTTGCGCGATTTGCTTGATGCCAGTGGCGCTTCCGACCAGTGGAAAACGGCTGTTATGCAGGCGTACCACACCTCTAATTTCGTGTACCTGGAAGAGCTTGTTGCCGCCGCCGAGCGCGCCGCCAACGGCGGTTCGAGCGAAGCGGAGGACAAAGCCCGCTTCAAGCTGGCCGACCCCGCCATCGCCAATCCCGGTCGTGTGGTTCCCGCCATTGCCCGTGCCATCTTCTCGCTTTCCCGCTTACGTGGCGGAAAAGCCGAGCTTGCGCAGGTGCGCGCAATGCTTGAGCCGCTGGGTTGCGCTCGCGGCATCAGCGAGCTGGAAGGCGTGTACAACGCATTGATCGAATCGGGCTTGGAAGGCAAGGTCCTTATCGATTTCTCGGTAATGAGCTCGTTTGACTATTACACGGGTTTGGTATTCGAAGCGTATGCCCCTGGCGTAGGTTCGCCTTTGGGCGGCGGTGGCCGCTATGACAATCTGCTTGCGCAGTATGGTGCCGAAAAAGTTCCCGCAGCTGGCTTTGCGTTCTATCTAGAGCAGGTTATGGCCGCCCTCGAGGTTTCGGAAGCAGCGCGTCCGCTGCGCATTGCTGTGCCGAAGGGGTCGCTTAAGGAAGATGCCATTGCAACCCTCGAAGCTGCCGGCTTGGATGTTACCGGGTTGGCCGATGCGGGGCGTACCCTTATGTTGCGCAACGGTGACGTGGAGTATCTCTTCGTGCGTCCTACCGATGCGCCGGTGTTCGTTGCATTGGGTGCTGCCGATTGTGGCATCTGCGGCGAGGACTCCCTTATCGAAGCATCGCCTGACGTTGTTGAGCTTGCCGACCTGAAGTTCGGGGGTTGTCGTTTCGTGGTAGCGGAATCGGCGGGCACTACCGAGGCGGTGGAAAGCCGCTATCGCAAGCTCGGGTCCATCCGTGTTGCCACGAAGTACCCCAACATCACCCGTTCCTACTATGCCAAGATGGGTATGCCCGTTGAAATCGTGAAGCTTCACGGAAACATCGAGCTCGCTCCAATCACCGGTATGGCAGAACGCATTATCGACATTACCGCAACAGGCACTACGCTCCGTGAGAACAACCTGGTGGTAGTTGACGACGTCCTTGCTTCCACCGCTCGTTTCTTTGCCAACCCGTGCTCGTACCGTACCAATCCGCGTGTTGGCCAGCTTGCCGACGTGCTCTATTCCCAGACGAAGGAGAACTAAACCATGAGAAGAATCGAACTTGCTCCCGGTCAGGTTTTCGAAGAGAAGATGCTCAACCGCGTTGGCGCTTTCAATGCCGATGCCCTGGTTGCCGCAACTAATATCGTCGAGGATGTGCGCAAGCGCGGCGATGAGGCCCTGTGTGAGTACACTGCTAAATTCGACGGCGTGGAAATGGACGAGTTCCGCGTTTCGCAGGAGGCCATTGACGAGGCTGTCGCCAAGGTGGATCCGAAGGTAGCTGCAGCTATTCAGAAGGCCGCTTCCCAGATCCGCGATTTCCACGAGCGCCAGAAGCAGCAGGGCTGGTTCACCATGCGCGAAGATGGTGCTTTGGTTGGTGCGAAGGTCGAGCCGCTCGATTCGGTGGGCATCTATGTTCCCGGCGGCCGAGCCCTGTATCCTTCCTCGGTTCTGATGAACGCTATTCCCGCTTCCGTTGCAGGCGTGAAGCGCATTGTGTGCGTAACCCCGCCCACGAAAGACGGTTCGCTCGATTCTGCCATTCTGGAAGCTTGCCGCGTTGCTGGCGTAACCGAAATCTATGCTGTAGGCGGCGCCCAGGCTATCGGCGCGCTGGCATACGGAACCAAGAGCATCAAGCCGGTAGATAAAATCACCGGCCCTGGCAATGCTTTTGTTGCTGCCGCAAAGAAGCTTGTTTCCGGTGATGTGGGAATCGACATGATCGCAGGCCCCTCCGAGGTATGCGTGGTTGCCGACGAAACCGCTCTGCCCGAATTGGTTGCTATCGATCTCATGGCCCAGGCCGAGCATGACCCGCTGGCTAGCTGCTACCTGGTAACCTTTAGCGCCGAATATGCTGATGCTGTCGAAGCCGCTATTGAAAAGCATATGGAAGGGTCCACGCGTGCCGAGATCACCACGGCTTCCCTTACCAACAAGGGCTTGATTATCGTATGCCCCGACACCGAAACCGCCCTGAACACCGTGAACATCATTGCCCCTGAGCACCTTGAGCTGCACTTGTCCAACGCCATGGAGCTGCTGGGCGCTATTCACCACGCAGGTGCCATCTTCCTGGGCGAATGGACGCCCGAAGCGGTGGGCGATTACGTTGCTGGCCCCAACCATACGCTTCCCACCGGCGGCACGGCTCGCTTCTCTAGCCCGCTTTCCGTCGACGAATTCGTGAAGAAGAGCAGCGTGTTGCAGTATTCTCCTGCTGCCTTGATGCGCGATTCGGAAGCCGTTATTACTCTAGCGGATCACGAGGGACTTTGGGCTCATGCTCAAAGTGTTCGCCTGCGTCGCAAGCTGGTTGAGCAAGCATTCGAGGATGCCCAGGCTGCTGGCGAGGTCGATGGCGCTGCGGAGGCGAAGTAGCTCATGCACGGCGTACGCACCTCCCATCCGAACCTTGCAGGTATTGTGCCCTACGATCCAAAGTACCTGCCTGCCAAGCAGTACCTTTCCGCCAACGAAAACCCCAGCAATGTTCCAGAGGAAGTTCAGCTGGAAATCAGGAAGGCATTGAAGGGTTTTCCTTTCAATCGCTATCCCGATCCGCTGGGCAATGAGCTGCGCGATCTGATTGCCGGGGCAAACGGGCTTTCACGTGAGAATGTGCTGTTGGGCAACGGCGGCGACGAATTGCTTTTCAACTTGGCGCTTACCTGGGGTGGCCCTGGGCGCACCTTCTTGAACGTGCCGCCCACTTTTTCGGTGTACGAAGCCAATGCGCGCCTCACGGGCACCAAGATAGTGAACATCCCCCGCAAGGAAAACTTCGATATCGACGAAGAGGCGGTACTTGCCCGTATGGCTGAAGGCGACATCGATTTCGCTGTTATCACCAGCCCTAATAACCCCACCGGCAAGATGGCAAACGAGACGTTCTTGAAGAAGCTGCTCGACTCTTCCGATGCCCTTATCATGGTCGACGAGGCGTATTTCGAGTTCAGCCGTTTTTCGATGCGCCTGTACCTTGATCGGTATGAGAACCTGGTAATCCTGCGTACCTTTTCGAAGGCGTTCAGCCTCGCGGGCGTTCGCATGGGCTATCTGCTGGCCAATGCCAGCGTTATCCGCGAGTTCCTGAAGGTTCGCCAGCCCTATTCGGTAGATTCCGTTTCTCAGGCTATTGCTACGGCGGTGTACCGAAACCGTTCGCTGTTTGTGCCGGGTATCAACCAGATAATCGAGCAGCGCGGCGTTTTGCTTGAAGAGCTGGGGAAACTGCCTGGAGTTACCGTGTTCGATTCCGATTCGAACTACGTCTTGTTCCGTGTGGCTGACGCCGGGCAGGTTTGGCAGGAGCTCTATGAGCGCGGCGTGTTGATCCGCGATTTCTCGCGCTCTCAGTATCTGGAAAACTGCCTGCGTGTTTCCGTCGGTTCCCCCGAGGAAAACCGGGTGTTCTTGGATGCGTTGGCGGAGATTTTGAACGAAAGGAGCTAGCGGTGGCTCAGGAAGTACGCGCAGCGGAGCTTTCCCGCACCACTAAAGAAACCGATATTGCGCTTTCGCTCGATATCGACGGAACGGGCAAGACCAACATTGAAACGGGCGTCGCCTTTTTCGACCACATGCTCGATGCATTCGGTCGTCATGGTTTGTTCGATTTGACCGTTAAGGCCAAAGGCGATATCGAGGTGGACGCCCACCACACGGTAGAAGATGTGGGAATCGTTCTTGGCAAGGCGTTCGCGCAGGCTATGGGCGAAAAGCGCGGCATCACGCGTTTTGCTTCCCAGTACCTTCCCATGGACGAGACCTTGTTGCTTGCTGCTGTTGATATTTCAGGCAGGGGCCAGCTTCATTGGGATGTTGACGTGCCGCTGTGCCTGCTTGGTACGTTCGATACTTCGCTTGCCAAGGAATTCTTCATTGCATTTGCGACGAATGCGCAGGTTACGCTGCACGTGCGCATGGTGGCGGGCGAAAACGCCCATCACATCGTGGAAGCATGCTTCAAGGCGGTTGGTCGCGCTATGTGTCAAGCGCTTGAGATCAACCCGCGTATTGCAGGCGAGCTTCCCTCCACCAAGGGCTCTTTGTAGGGAATCGGGGTGCATCCCCGCTTCCCGATTCTTCTACCAGAAAGGCTGAAAGCAACCGATGATTGCCGTTGTTGATTATTGCAAGGGAAATTTGAAGAGTGTCGAGCGCGGGCTTCGGGCGGTAGGCGGCGATGCCCATATCACCGACAACCCCGAGGTAATCCGAGCTGCCGATGCTGTTGTGCTGCCCGGCGTAGGTTCGTTTGCCGACGCTTCGCAGCATATGGTGGAATCGGGGCAGATGGAAGCAGTGCGCGATGCCATTGCTGTCGGGAAGCCCTTTCTGGGCATTTGCTTAGGTGAGCACTTGCTGTTCGAGGCAGGCGTGGAAGGTGCGGCTGGCCCAGGTGCCGATGGAGTTGAGGGAGACCCTCATTTGCCCGTTGGGTTGGGTGTGGTTCCCGGCACGGTGGTTCGTATGCCCTCCGCGGATGCTCAGGGCGCGCAGTACAAAGTTCCCCATGTGGGTTGGAACTCTGTTGAATTCATCGCTGAATGCCCCCTGTTCGAGGATATTGCCCCAGGTGAGTATTTCTATTTCACGCATAGCTACATCGCCCCCGAAAACGAGTGCGCGGTGGCCACTACCACGCATTCGGTAAAGTTCCCGTGCGCAGTGCAGAAAGGGAAGGTGTTCGGTGTTCAATTCCATCCGGAAAAATCATCGGATGCCGGCGCTAAGGTTTTGGCAAACTTCCTCAAAGTGGTCGAAGCCAGCAAATAGGCAGCAGCGGCAAAGGCCTGCCTAGGTTTGCCCAGTCGAATAGAACGCATTGGGCATCAGCGAAAGGAACATCATGGATATTCTTCCTGCTATTGATATTTTGGATGGTAAAGCGGTTCGCCTGGCAAAGGGCGACTACAACGCGGTAACCGTATATAACGACGACCCGGTGGCCCAGGCAGCTCTTTTCAAGGAGCAGGGTGCGCGTTGGATCCACGTGGTCGATCTCGATGGCGCCCGAAGTGGCGTGCCTGAAAACATCGATATCATCGAGCGCATTATCAAGGAAACCGGTTTGAAGATCGAAGTGGGTGGCGGTGTTCGCAGCCTTGAAACCATCGATCGCTTGGCTGAAGCCGGCGTTTCGCGTGTGGTGCTGGGCACTACGCTGGTAACCGACCCCGAATTCGCCAAAGCTGCTCTTGCCAAGTATCCCGACATGCTCACGGCGGGCATCGACGCGAAGAACGGTGAGGTTGCCGTAGCTGGTTGGCGTGAGGGTGCGGGCGTTCCCGCTGAAGAGCTTATCGCTGAAATGGGCAAGCTTGGGTTCAAACATCTGGTGTATACCGATATTTCCCGCGACGGCATGCAAACGGGCATCGATGCAGCGCGCTATGTCGAGGTTGCGCGCGTGTTCGGCAATCCTGTTATTGCGTCGGGCGGTGTGGCAAGCATTGAAGACGCGAAGAACTTGGCTTCCGTCGCCGATTCTGTCGAGGGAGTTATCGCAGGTCGTGCGGTGTATGAAGGTTCGCTGAGCGTCGAAGAGGCAGCGAAGCTCTGCGAGTAAATTCTGCTTGTCCGGTTGCGGGGTGCCTTGCGGGTAATCGAGCCGCCCACTCCGCTACCACTCGCGTTGCTCGCTATGCGCTCCGTTCCGCCGTTCAATTTAAAAAATGGAAAGCTTGAAACGGCGAGCGATCTCGCTTACCCGCAAGGCACCCCGCAACCTGCTTTGACTAGCTTTGCCCTGTCGGGCAGCAAGTCAGCCGATAAGGCCACAAGAAAGGAAACCAATGCTTACGAAGCGTGTAATACCGTGCATGGATGTTAAAGACGGTCGTGTGGTGAAGGGTGTCAACTTCGTCAACCTGCGTGATGCGGGCGATCCTATCGAGCTGGCTCAACGCTACGACGAGCAGCGCGCCGATGAGGTTATCTTCTTGGACATCACGGCAACGCATGAGGGCCGTGCAACCACGGTGGACATGGCAAGCCGCGCAAGCGAAGAATTGCATTTGCCTTACTGCGTGGGCGGCGGGTTCCGCAGTGTGGAAGACATTCGCACCATGATTGCTGCTGGCGCCGACAAGGTTTCCGTGAATTCAGCCGCTATTGCCGACCCTTCGCTTATCACGAAGGCTGCTGCGGCATTCGGCACGCAGGCTATCCTGTGCGCCATCGATGCCAAGCGGGTTCCTGGCAACCCCAACAAATGGGAAGTGTACGTGCATGGCGGCCGCAAGAACACCGGTCTCGATGCTGTTGAGTGGGCTGCCGAGGCCGCACGACGCGGCGCAGGTGAAATCCTTCTTACCAGCATGGATCGCGATGGCAGCAAAGACGGCTTCGACCTGGCGCTAACGCGAGCGGTTTCCCGTGCGGTGAACATTCCCGTCATTGCTTCCGGTGGTGTTGGTAAACTTGAGCACTTTGCTGAAGGCATCATCGAAGGCGAAGCTGATGCTGTGTTGGCGGCAAGCGTCTTCCATTTCGGCGAGCTCACCATCCGTGAAGTGAAGGAATACATGCGTTCCCAGGGGATTCCCGTAAGGCTTTAACGATGCCCACGCGAAGGAAAAGCGCCGAAGCCATTCGCTCCCAGCAAACTCGTTTCCTTGCTTTCTTCGGGGCTGTCGTTGCCTTGGTGCTGCTGGGTTTTGCGGCAGGGGACACCAAGCTCGCCCTCTATGGAACTCGTTTGCTCTTTTGTCCTTTGGCAGCGTAGTTGTGCCACCCTTGCAGGTGATAAAAGGAAGCATGCGCAGATCTGCGCACAACGAAAGGGCCGCCATGAACGAACGTGAAACCGCTGCGCTGCAGGTTGAGGATCTTACCTATAACGCCGATGGACTTATCCCGTGCATCGTTCAGGACGAGCAAACCCGCGAAGTGCTGATGATGGCCTGGATGAACGAAGAAGCGGTGCGCCGCACCATCAGCCAGGGTACAACCTGGTTTTGGTCGCGTAGCCGTCAGAAATTCTGGCACAAGGGCGAAGAATCGGGCAATACGCAGAAGCTGGTTGAGCTTCGTTACGATTGTGATGCCGACACCTTGCTCGCCATAGTGAACCCTGCAGGCCCTGCCTGCCATACGGGGGAAACCACCTGTTTCTACCGATCTTTCTAGCATGGCCGGCTCGCTGAAAACGTCAGGTGCGGAAGCACCGCCCCTCTTGCTTGGCCTTACTGTGGCTGCTCTGCTGGTTGCGGCTTTGGTTAAAAAACCCAGAAAGGCCGAGTGATCTGGGTGTTTGGCTATATTCTTCCCAACTTGGAAAGCTTGGGCGAAGAAGAGAAGCTTCGCTACCATGCGGTGTACTGTGGCGTATGCCGATCGATCCGTGCCCGCTATGGGCAGCGGTGCCGCTTGGCCGTTTCCTACGACATGACGTTTCTGGCTATGGTTTTGGGTTCGCTGTACGAGCCAGAAGAACATGCTTCGCAAAAGCGTTGCCCCGTGCATCCGATTCAGCCACGACAGGTGGCTCAGTCTGAGTTCACTGATTATGCGGCAGATCTTAGCATTGCCATGGCGTACCACAAGTGCTTTGACGATTGGCGCGACGATCGTTCCGCCAAGGCAAGGGCGGCTGCGGTGGCGCTGGAAGTTCCATATCGTAAGGCGAAGCGCCGCATCCCCCAAGCCTGCCAAGCTATAGAGGAAGCCATGGCGGATATCCATGCCATAGAAGAAGCAGCGCTGGGTGAAGGCAACTGCCCCCAAGCCCCCGAGGACTCGTTGGTGGGTGGAGCGTCGAACCCTGATGCGGCGGCGAATCGCTTTGGGATTCTCTTAGGCAACTTGTTTGCCACCAAGGATGACTTTTGGGCAACGGATTTGCGGCGTTTTGGTGCGAGATTGGGAAAATTCGTCTATGTCATGGATGCCGTAATGGATCTGCGGCAAGATCAAGAGACGGGAAGCTACAACCCTTTTTCGTCTTCCGGTCGCTTGATCGAAGATTTTCGTGAAGACTTGGAGTTTCTCGCTGCAGCTACAGCCGATGCGTTTGAGCGCTTGCCGCTGGAGCGTGATGTGCATGTGCTGCGCAGCGTGCTGTATTCCGGAATATGGCAACGCTACAACGCAGAAGAGAGCAAGGTAGAACATGGTTAAGAACCCATACGAGGTTCTGGGCGTAAGTCCTGGCGCGTCGGCGGATGAAGTAAAGAAGGCCTATCGCAAGAAGGCACGTGAGAATCATCCCGATTTGAACCCGAACGACCCCAAGGCCGCCGAGCGCATGAATGAGGTCAACGAGGCATACGATCGCATAATCAATCCCGAAAAGTATGTGGCAAGCGATGCGCGTGCTGCAGCAAGTGGCGCAGGCGCAGGCTATCAGGGCCAGGGAAACCCTTTTGCGGGTAACCCTTACACGCGCGGATCGTACACGGGAACTGGCCAGCAGGGGCAGGGCGGCCACCAGTCGCAAGGGCCTTACGGTTGGACCACGGTCGATTTCGAGGATCTGTTCGGCTTTGGGGGCTTTGGCGCTTCTGCTCCCATTCACCCCGAGGCTTCGGCTACCGATAGCGCTACGGTGCGTAGTGCCATTGAGGCTATCAATGCCGGTCGCTACGATCAGGCTCTTTCTTTGCTGGGCAGTGTTGTGAGCGCTGAGCGCAATGCTCGTTGGTACTACCTAAGCGCGCTTGCGAATAAAGGCGCGGGCAATATGCTGGTTGCGCTTGAGCATATTCGCAAAGCGGTGAAGCTCGATCCGAACAATACCGACTATCGCCGCGCCTATCAGCAGTTCCAGATGGCTGGGCAATCCTATCAGCAAGAGGGCACCAAGCGTGGTTTTACCATAAGCGCTATGGATCCGGGCCTTATCTGCTGCGGGTTGTGCTTGGCGCAGTACGCTTGTGCGGCGCTGGGGCGTGGCGTGTACTTTTAGCAAAAAAGCGAAGCCGAAGGGGCGATGCTCCCGATAGGCTTCGCTTTTTTTGTTGTTGTGCAGATGGGAAATGAAAAAGCAGCTGCATAGTGCGGTTTGCGCCATTGGGTTTCGGCTGGGCATCCAGCGTGGTTTGAAAAGCTCGATCCTTTGGGGCAAGTTGGCGCACCTGCTCTCTCGACGTCTTATGGAAAAGACAAACAAATAAGGAGGACCCGTATGGGTGCGACAATAGGAATCGATCTCGGCACCACCAATAGCTGCATGGCGGCAATGGAGGGTGGCCGCGTAACCATTATCCCCAACGCGGAGGGGGAACGAACCACGCCAAGTGTGGTGGCTTTTTCGAAAGAAGGCGAACGTTTGGTGGGCAGCATCGCTCAGCGGCAAGCGGTGGTAAACCCCGACCGAACAATTTCTTCGGTTAAGCGCCATATGGGCGGTAAGTGGAAGGCCCGGGTGGACGGAAAGTCGTTTACCCCTCAGGAAATCTCTGCCATGATCCTGCGCAAAATGCGCCGAGATGCCGAACAGTACCTGGGTAGGGATGTTACCGATGCCGTTATCACGGTACCAGCATATTTCGATGATTCGCAGCGTCAAGCTACCAAAGATGCGGGCCGTATTGCTGGCTTGAATGTGCTGCGCATCATCAATGAACCCACGAGTGCTGCGTTGGCGTACGGCTTGGACAACGGCACGCCCCAGAAGGTTATGGTGTATGACCTGGGTGGTGGCACCTTTGACGTTTCCATCATCGAAATCGGTGGTGATGTCATTGAAGTGCTGGCGACATCGGGCGACAACCATCTGGGCGGCGACGACTTCGACGAGCGTTTGGTGGACTATATTGTTCAGACGTTCAAGCGTGAACAGGGCGAAGACCTGCATGGGAACCCTATGGCAATGCAGCGTGTGATGGAAGCGGCTGAACAGGCCAAAAAAGAGCTTTCCACTGCGCTTTCCGCCCAGATAAACTTGCCGTTTATCTCGCAGAATTCCCAAGGTCCCGTTCATCTGGATATGACGGTTACCCGCGCCGAATTTGAGCAGATGACGCGCGATTTGGTAGAACGCACCACCGCTCCTGTTCGAATGGCCCTCGATGATGCGGGCATTGCCCCATTCGAGCTTGGATGTGTTTTGCTGGTGGGCGGTTCGACGCGTATCCCCGCTGTTCAGGAGCATGTGCGTCGTATTACGGGCAAAGAGCCTTCTGCATCGGTCAACCCTGACGAATGCGTGGCAACGGGAGCTGCGATTCAGGGCGATACGCTTTCTGGTGCTACTACGGGCATCGTTCGCTCAAACAGCTTGCTGCTGCTTGATGTGACACCGCTTTCGCTTTCTATTGAAACCGTGGGCGGTGTGGCAACTCGTCTGGTGGAACGCAATTCCACGCTGCCTGTGCATTACTCAAAGACCTTCAGCACGGCGGCATCTTTCCAGACCAGCGTTGAGGTCAAGGTCTTGCAGGGCGAACGTCCTATGGCTAAGGACAACAAGGCAATTGGTACTTTCCGTTTGAAGGGGATTAAGCGCGCTCCTGCGGGGGTTCCGCAAATCGAGGTGACGTTCGATATCGATGCCAACGGCATCCTTACTGTTTCCGCCAAGGACTTGGACACGGGAAAAGAACAGTCGATCACCATCGATGATTCCGACCGTATGTCTGACGATGAAATACAGCAAGCTATCAATGATGCTGAGGAATATGCCGAGGAAGATGAGTTCCGCCGCGCCACCATGGAAGTGCGCCAACGCGCCGAAAAGCTCCTTTCCGAAGTGGATTCGGCACTCTCTGCGGCAGGAAAGCAGCTTGAAAAGTCGGAGAAAAAGCAGGTGAAAGCCGATGCCGCCGAGCTGCGACGCATCTTGATGAGGCGACCGGGCAAGAAAGAACGGGCCAATCCGGAAGAAGAGGGAAGGCGTATTGTGGTTGCGGCAGAAAAGCTGGATCGATCCAGTGCCCGCCTTCGCGAATTGGCCAGCCAGCAGCAAAGTTCGTAGCCTGCGGTGGCTAGCTTGCGGCTTTCGGCGCAGCCGGTCGAGTGCATGGCTTTGCCCCGACGTGTCTAAGCGCAAGTTTTATGGCTTTCGTGAGGGTGCGCGCTATGAAATGCTATACTTCCCAACATATGCGATGACGAAGACAGCGCAGTGCTATACCGCAAGCTCACAGAGAGGGGCCCTTGGCTGAAAGGTTCCAGCAAGCGTGCAGTGCGATTCCCTTCACCAGCATCGGAGTAAAAGCAGGGTGGCTTTGCCATGGATGTTATTAGCCCCGACGGGAGCTCCCGTTACAGAGCAGCATAAGTGGGTGCTTGTGCGGGTTTTACCGGACAGCATCAACCAGGGTGGTACCGCGAGAGCCCTTCTCGTCCTTGGATTTACCAAGACGAGAAGGGCTCTTTTTTATGTGCTGGGAACGCTTTCCTTGGGCAGCGTTCCTGCGGAAGTTGAAGAAAGGTTGCAAGGAATGTCAGTTATCGACGATATCAAGTCCCTGCATGTCGATACGCTCACTGCTATCGGCAAAGTGCCTAACACCGATGCGCTGGAGAAGATCCGCGTAGAGGTTGTGGGCAAATCCGGTACGCTTACCGGCTACCTGCGTGCTATGGGTCAGGTTGCCAAAGAGCATCGCGCTGAAGTGGGTAAGACGGTAAACGCTGCCCGCAATGAAATCGAGGCAGCGCTGGAAGCCAAGAAGCGCGAACTCGCCCATGCAGAACTCGAGGCTCGCATGGAAGCCGATGCCATCGACATCACGTTGCCTGGCCGCTCCCAGCAAATGGGCACGCGTCACCTGATCAACGCCATTTCCGATGAAATCTCCGAGATCTTCCTGGGTCTCGGCTACACCGTTGCAACCGGCCCTGAGGTTGAAACCGACTGGTACAACTTCACGGCGCTGAATGCCCCTGCCGATCACCCCAGCCGCTCCATGCAGGATACGTTCTATGTGCGCGACCTTTCGGGCGAGCAGTCGAACGTTCGCGGCGAGTCCGACGTGCTGCTGCGCACTCAGACTTCCGGTGTTCAGGTTCACGTTATGGAAGACCAGGATCTTCCTATTTACATCATTGCTCCTGGCAAGGTATATCGTCGCGACGTTGCCGATCCTTCGCACCTTCCCCAGTTCACGCAGTGCGAAGGCCTGGTGGTGGACAAGAACATCACGTTCGGCGACCTGAAGGGCACGCTCGAATACTTCTGCAAGCAGATGTTCGGCCCCGATCGCAAGACTCGCTTCCGTGCGCATTTCTTCCCGTTCACCGAGCCTTCCGCTGAAGCCGACGTAAGCTGCGGCGTATGCGGTGGTACTGGCCACCTGCACGACGGCGAACGTTGCCGCATGTGCAAAGGCACTGGCTGGCTGGAGATTCTGGGCTGCGGCATGGTTGACCCGAACGTTTTGCGCATGTCCGGCATCGACCCTGAGGTGTATTCCGGCTTCGCCTTCGGCGTAGGCGTGGAGCGTGTGGCTTGCCTGAAGTACAACGTACCCGACCTCCGAATGCTGCTGGAGGGCGATATGCGCTTCTTGCGTCAGTTCTAGCGGAGTTGCGCCGGCAATCGGCCGGCCAACGAACGGAACCGATGCTATGGCCAACTATGGCAGCGCACCTGGCGCTCAAGAGGGTTACGCGTACACCGTGCGCCTAGCGCCCTTCTTTGCGCCAGCCCTGCTCGCCATAATTGCCCTCGCTGACTTTGTTTCAACCAGGGATTCTTGGTTGGTTGAATAGTTCTAACTAGAAAGAGACGAACATGAAAGTATCTTTGAAATGGCTTTCTGATTATGTTGAGGTCCCGCAGGACATCAAGGAATTCTGCGACCGTTTGGACCTTACCGGTACGGGCGTTGAAGGCGTGGAGCGCACCGGCGATGTGTTCGACGGTGTTGTTGTGGGCCATGTGCTCACCTGTGTCGATCATCCCGATAGCGACCATATGCACGTAACCACGGTAGATGTTGGTGCGGAAGAGCCCGTACAGATCGTATGCGGCGCTCCCAACATTGCTGCTGGAATCAAGGTTCCCGTTGCAACCATCGGTGCGGTGCTCCCCGGCGACTTCAAGATCAAGAAGTCGAAGCTGCGCGGCGTTGCGAGCTGTGGCATGTGCTGCTCTCAGCGCGAGCTGGGCATGGGCAACGAGCACGATGGTATATGGGTGCTTCCCGACGATGCCCCTACCGGCCAGCCCATTGCCGATTACCTGAAGATGTCCGATACGGTGCTCGATTTGGAAATCACCCCGAATCGCCCCGACTGCCTTTCCATGGTTGGCATGGCTCGCGAAGTGGGGGCTATGTACCAGGAGCCCTACACGAGCCCCTTGGCCGAGATGGCTGGCAAGCTTGAGCTTAACAAGGATGCCGCCGCCCTTGATTCCGAGGTGAGCATTTCCATCGCCGATGAAACCCGCTGCTCTCGCTATACCGCTCGCGTTATCCGCGGTTGCAAGGTGGGCCCTAGCCCCGACTGGATGGTGGAGCGCTTGGCTGCTATCGGTCAGCGTTCCATCAACAACATCGTTGACGTAACCAACTACATCTTGTTCCTGTTCGGTCAGCCGCTCCATGCATTCGACCTGGACAAGCTGAAGAACGCCGAAGGCAAGGCAAACATTGTTGTTCGCGCTGCCGAGGAAGGCGAAAAGCTTACCACGCTCGACGGCGAAGAGCGCGTGCTCACGTCCGATATGACGGTTATCTCAACGCCTGACCAGGGCGCAGTTGCCTTGGCTGGCGTTATGGGCGGTCTGGCAACCGAGGTTACGGAAGAAACCACTGACGTTTTGCTGGAAACGGCTACGTTTGAAGCTGGCCGCACCAGCCGCACCAGCCGCAACTTGGGGCTTATCTCCGAAAGCTCCATGCGTTATGAGCGCGGCGTAGACGATCATGGCATCGAAGAGCGCTCTGCCGCCGCTGCTGCCCTTATCGCTGCCGTTTCGGGCGGTACCGTAAGCTATGCCGAAGGAAACGAAAACGGCATCATCGACGTATGGCCGGTGAAGTCGGAAGAGTCTCACCTGCAGTTCCGCATCGATCGTTTCAACGGTATGATGGGCGCCCAGATTCCCCGCGAGTTCATCGTGGACATTCTGGGTCGTTTGGGCTGCAAGGTTGAAGACGGCGAAGCCGAGAACGTCCTTGAGGTTACGGCTCCCACCTTCCGCCCCGACCTTCCGCGTGAAATCGATCTGTACGAAGAGGTTCTGCGCCTGTACGGCATGGATCGCATTGAGCCTACCTTGCCTGGTGGCCGCGGTCGTTTCGGCGTTCGCACCGAGGCTCAGCGTACGCTCGACGTGGTTAACGACACCATGCGTGCATCGGGCCTAAACGAGACCATGACGTATTCGTTTGCCGATCCGCATGAGCTCGAGCAGCTGCGCATGTCCACCGAGGGCATGGGCGTTCCCGTTGAGCTGCTGAATCCGCTCAATGCCGAGCAGTCGGTTATGCGTCAGTCCATCATCCCCGGTCTTATGCGCAGCGTTGCCTACAACCAGTCTCGTGGCGTGCACAACGTTCAGCTCTACGAAACCGGCGTGGTGTTCTTTGGCGCCGAGGGCCACAAAAAGCCCAAGGAGCGTCAGCGTCTTGCTGCTGTTATGGCTGGCGGAATGGGCGACGATGCCTGGAATCGCAAGACCGTGGCCTTCGATTTCTTCGATGGCAAGGGCGTTATCGAAAACCTCATTCGCGAATTGGCCATCCCGAAGCCTCGCTTTAAGGCGCTTTCCGCAGAGGAAGCTCCCCATCTGCAGCCCGGACGTGCTGCTCAGGTTCTTTCTGGCGGTACCGTGCTTGGCTGGGTTGGTGAAATCCATCCCATGGCGGCAGAGGCCTTCGAAGCCCAGGCTCCCATTGTTGCCTTCGAGCTTGATCTCGATGCTCTGATCAAAGCAGCCCGTCCTGCCCGCGACTACGTTGACGTGCCGGTGTTCCCTGCGGTAACTATGGATGTTGCCTTTGTGGTAGACGAAGAGGTTACCCACGAAAAGCTTTCCCGTTGCATCAGCTCTGCAGGCGGCAAGCTCCTTTCCTCCGCTCAGCTCTTCGATGTGTATCGCGATGAAAAGCGCGTGGGTGCTGGCAAGAAGTCGATGGCGTATGCGCTCGAGTATCGCGCTGCCGACCGCACCCTTACCACCGAAGAGGTAGACAAGCAGCACGCGCGTCTTATCAAGAAGGTATGCGGCGCTACGGGTGCTGAAGTTCGAGGGTAGCTTCCGTTCTTGGCGAAGGCTTCTGCCGCCTGGTCCGGTAAAGCCAATTTGAAGCAGTCAGCAAGAAAGCGAGTCCGATTCATTTCGGGCTCGCTTTCTTACCTCTGCGGAACTTCGAAGGATATGCAAGCGAGGCGGTGGTTTCCATGCGCTATCATGGGCAAGAACAGTGGAAGGGGAGTTTGTGGTTCGAAAAGAGCTCGCTGAAAAGAAGAAACGCCAAAAGAAAGTGCGCATTTCCGCAGATGGAACACCTTATACCGTATGGCAATCCCGTACGCGTATCCTGTGTTTGATCTATCTTGTTTGGGCGTTGCTGGAAATTGCGGTAGGCGCTGGCTTTCTTACTATTCGCTCTATTGGCCTGTTTGATCCGACCGAGCTCGTTCCCAACATCACGTTTGGTGGTTCCACGGTGCTCAGCGGCGTGTTTAACCTGATCATCGCCTTGTCTGGACTATGGGGTGCTTATGATCCGCGACGTATTACGCTGTTCTTCTGGTCGGCGTTCCTTACGGCGCTGCTGTCGGTGTGGCAGGTGGTCAGCGCGTGGTCGATGGGCCAGGTGGATCCTGCCATGGTTTTCTCCCTTGTTGTGGTGCTTGCCTATGCTGCTTGCGCTTGGAACGTGCGTGGCCAAACGGGTTACTTCGACAATCACCCGAAACCCGAAGACGACGAGCTGCCCATCCAGCGCGACCAACGTTTGCTCCAGGAAGCGGTGAGGGAAAAAGAACTTGAGCTTGCTGCCGCCAAAGAAGAGCTGGAAGATGTGAAAGCCCAATTTGAAAAAGCAAAGGCAGAGGGTTTGGCCCAGGTCCATGAAGAGGCCAAGTCCATTTCCTCAAAACTACCGTAATGGGTAGATGGGCCAAGGGGATCATCTTTCGCTGTGGGCAACATGCGATAATACGTATCGATGTATTGTTGCTTCGAGGAAGGGAGCCTTATGGCGCTTTCTGATCTTCTGGGTATTGAGCTCGTTGAGAGCACTCCCGAAAAGTACGTCACGCGCATGCTGGTTACTGAAAACATGCTGCAGCCCCATGGTGTGTTGCATGGTGGCATCAGCGCAGCGTTGGCTGAAAATGCTGCAAGCCAGTGCTGCACCGACCATTACGACAACGACAAGATGTTCTTCCTGGGCGTTGAGGTTTCCAGCACCCATCTCCTTCCCGTTAAGGTGGGCGATACGGTAAAAACGGTGGCAACGCCCATTCGCGCTGGCGGTCGCATTTCCCAATGGAAGGTCGAGCAATACCGCGAGTCCGATGGCGAATTGTTCAATGTTTCCCAGATGACCATGTACGGCAAGAAGAAATAGGCTATCTTCCGAATGTTATTTAGCCCGAGATGCGTGCGGCAATGCAGGCGCGCATCTCGGGCTTTTCTGTCTATCGGCATAGCCTGAGTTAGGTTGGTGCCGTCTTTGTCGGTTTTATTCGACTACTTCGACAAGGGTGATCTCGAAGTTCAGGTCCTTGCCTGCCATTTCGTGGTTCAGGTCGAAGGTTACGGTTTCATCGGTAACCTCAACAACCAGGGCAGGGATGGGCTGGCCGCCAGGACCCTGGAGGTAGATGCGCTGGCCAACGGGGAGGTCTTCAGCGCCAGGGATCTGAGCGGTGGGAATGGTCTGAACCAGCTGTTCGTCATGCTCGCCGTATGCTTCGGATGCGGGCAGGTGAACGTTCTTGGTTTCGCCAACTTCCATTTCCTTAACAGCAGCGTCAAAGCCGGGAATCATCTGGCCGGCCATGCACACGAATTCAAGGGGCTCGCCGCGCTCAACGGAAGAGTCGAATACCGTGCCGTCATCGAACGTACCGGTGTAGTGGGCGCGGACGCGCTTGCCTTCATTGCTCATAATGGGTTCCTTTCAATAAAAGTGTTAGCAGCTAGTGTACCTGCTTGTGCACAGCTTGGAAGCTCAATACCTGTATCGTGCTAAAAAGTGCCTCAATAGCCGCCTAAGAAAGTAATTCGGCGTGCACAAAGAGACCCCGCCGAAGCGGGGTCTTAGTGGTTATGCCTTCAGTCTCATTTCTTGCTGCGTTAGGCAGCACGAAGGCTCAAGGCGTTTTGCGGTTGTGCGAAACGGCGAAACCTTAGAACACGCAGAAGCGGATTACCAGGTATACGCAGCTGATAGCGGTGAATACCAGCATCAGCGGGAAGCCAACCTTGGTGTAGTCCATGAAGCTGATGGGGTAGCCATAGCGTCCAGACATGCCCGAAAGCACTACGTTTGCGGAAGCGCCGATGAGCGTGCCGATGCCGCCGATGCAAGCGCCGAGCGATACTGCCCACCACAAAGGCATTACGTCCATACCCGTTGCTTCCATCGTGGTGATGATGGGGATAAGGGTGGCAACCAGCGGGATGTTGTCCAAGAAGGAAGAGATGATGGCCGATGCCCATACCAGCACGATGATGGTGATCATCATGTCACCGCCGGTGATGTCGATCAGCGCGTAAGCCATCATTTCGATAACGCCGGTTTCGGCAAGGCCGCCAACTACCACGAACAGACCAGCGAAGAAGCCGATGGTGGCCCATTCAACGTCCATGAGCGTGTGCTCAACGTCGGATTTGCCGATAAGCAGCATGATAGCCGCGGCGGTGAGGGCAACAACGCTCGGTTCGATGTGAAGCGCACCGTGCACTACAAAGGCAAGCGCAACCAGGGCGATCATCACGACGCTCTTTTTGAACAGCGTCTGGCTCTTAATGGCCTCATGGGCGTGCAGCTGCATGACTGAAGCCTGCTTTTCAGCAGATACACCCATCTTCTTGCCGTACATAACGTAGAACATCAGCAACGAAACAAGCAGGATGATGAGTACGGCAGGGCCGTTGATTGCCAAGAAGTCGAAGAACGTGAGGCCCGTAGCGGAGCCGATCATGATGTTCGGCGGATCGCCGATGAGCGTTGCGGTGCCACCAACGTTCGAAGAAATGATTTCCGTCAGGAAGAACGGAATAGGGTTGATCTCCAACATTTTGCAAACGGTGTAGGTAACAGGGCCGATAAGCAAAACGGTGGTGACGTTGTCCAAGAAAGCGGAAAGAACTGCGGTGATAAGGCAGAACAGCACCATGATTATCCAGGGGTTGCCCTTTGCCAGCTTGGCAGCTCTAATTGCCAGGTACTCGAAGATGCCCGAGTTCTTAACGACGGCAACGAAGATCATCATGCCAACCAGAACGCCAAGCGTTCCGAAGTCGATGTGCTCTACTCCATTGTCGAAGGTAAGAACCCCCGAAAGGATTAGGGCTACTGCGCCAGCGAGCGCGGCGGTGGTGCGATGCACTTTTTCGGAAATGATGAGTGCCATCACGACAACGAATATGACAATCGCGATGATCTGAGCGGTAGTTAAGGCGATCATTCCGTAGTGCTCCTCTCTTATATAGGTGGAACAGATGCGAATTCTCGTCTTGAAGCACAGAGTCCCGGGTAACACACGTCCATTGCGCTAAGCAACGCCCCACTCTGGCGTACCGACTCCAAAAAAAGATCCTCGGGAAAAGTTACGGGATCTTGCTCATTTACGTCAAGAACGAAACGGCAAGTGTGCAAAAAACGATGAAACCAACGGAAATCAATAGATTGTGGGGTTTCATTTGCGTTCGCAATGAGTGTCATTTGCATTAATCGGTTGACAGAAAGGTAACGCCGCAAGTCAGCGATATTGAGGGGTGAAAATACGGATTCAGGTGATGAATACAGCGTTTTGCATAATTTCGGTGAATATCATTCGCATGAGCTATGTAAAACACGTTCGCAATCAATTAGAACATGTTCATCTAATGGAGAATAATCGCAAATGAACCTAAGCGCCGCCCATCGGGGGATCGGGCACAAGGCGCAATAGTTCGTAGTAGGGACCATCTTCAAGGGATCGGGGAAGTTGGGATTTCCGTTTGGCTTAGCCTTTGGGGCAAAAAGCTCTAACAGCCAAGTGAAGCAGAACTCTCTCCAATTCTTTCCCCGATTGGTTGAAGGCATCAGGCAAGCAAGCGTGCACGTGCAAGCCTGGTGTAATCAAAAAAGGAGGAGAAAGATGGTCGATTTTATTTTTGCGCAGGGATGCGCAAGAGGAGAGAGGGGCTAAGCGATGGCTATGCTAAAGCGTGAATACGGTGGTATTCAGCCATGTTGGAAAGTTGGCCTATTCCGTATTCGTCTTCCGTTCATTCACTTCAAGATCTCACCACCTGAAGTAGTAACCGGCCTGATGAATGCTTGTACTTCGTACGGCGCTCTGGCTGTTCTTATTACTTCTCTGGGTCTCGACCCTGCAGTGGCTTGGGCACTGGTTGTATTTGAAACGGCAATGTACACCCTGAACTGGCTGCTCGGTGAACCTTCCATTTGCGGTTGGATCACCCCGGCAATGGCAATTATCGTCGTGTTCTTGGAATCGCTCGACCCAGGTGTTGCTCGATTGCAGATGCTGACAGCTATTCAGCTTGAATTAGGCCTCTTGTTTATCATATTGGGTGCAACAGGCCTATCGAAGAAGCTCAACACTATGGTACCTCCCGCCATCAAGGCTGGTATCGTAATGGGCGCTGGCGTTAACGCCGTAGCTGTTCGCCTGAAGACCGGTGGCGCTATCGACACCGTTACCATTGGCTGCCTCGCAGGTCTGGTAGTTGTATTCATGCTCATGTTCTCCAAGCGCGTACGTAAGTACATGGATACCAACAAGTTCGTTGCCATTCTCGGTAACTACAGCTTCCTTTGGGCTGTTATCGCACTGCTCATCGCAGGCGGCGTTGCTGGCGAATTCAACTTCCAGTGGTCCGGCGAAATCATCAAGGTTCCTGACTTCATGGGCCTGTTCATGGTAGTTTCGCCTCTGTTCATCGGCTTTGCTTCTGATCCTGGCGTTTGGATCGCAGCTCTGCCCTACGCAATCGTTGCATGGGTTATCGCATACGGCGACTTCGTAACCGTTCAGCAGCTTGGTCTCCAGGCAGCTCGTGACGACGAGTACATCGAGTTCGACCCGAACCGTACCAACGTCATCTGCGGTATTCGTAATGTAATCCTGTCCCTGCTCGCTCCTTATCCTGCACTCGCAGGCCCGCTGTCCGCTCCTTACTGCGTAGCTACTTATGCTCGCTATAAGCAGTCCGGTCGCCAGGGCATGGACTCCATCTACGATGGTTCCGGCACCAACCTGCTGTTCACCGTACTTGGTTTGTTCATCTATCCTCTGTACGAGGCATCCCTTGCAGCATCTGCAGCACTCCTCGTAGTTGTACTGCTCATCCAAGGCTGGCTCTGCTCGCAGATCGCATTCGGTCTGGTACGCGACGACCTTGACAAGGGCATGACAGGCATGATCGCAGGCTTCATCGTAGCCCGCGGCGGCGGCGTCGGCTTCCTTGCCGCAATCGTCCTCTACCTGCTCATCTCTGACAACGACAAGATCCGCGCAGACTACGCCTACAACAAGGAACTGCAGCGCATCGAGGATGAAGAGACTGAGCGCCAGTTGGTTGCACTCCATGCTCGCTTGGAGGCCGCTAAGGCTGGTAAACTTCAGGACGAGGAGAAATAACCTCACCTGACGGAAACGTCTAAAACTCGGAGCTAAAAGCTTCAAAGCTTGAAAGAACCCAGAGTGCACGCTCTGGGTTCTTTTTTTGTTCCGGGGATCTGTCCCTATATTCCCAGTTCCTTGCTAATGACAAGTGGGCTATTCCCCTATAATTGTGAACATGTTCTGGAGGAGGGAGAACCTATGAGTAATAACGTCGACGATCTTCGCAGCGCGCTTGAGTTTCTGCGTGGGATCCCTGGCCAGCTGGTGGAAACCGACGTCGAGGTAGACCCTGAGGCGGAGCTGTGCGGCGTGTATCGCCACGTCGGCGCAGGTGGTACGGTGCCCCGTCCCACACAAGAAGGCCCCGCCATGGTATTCAATAACATTAAGGGTCATCCCGATGCACGTGTTGCTATTGGCTTGCTCGCAAGTCGCGAAAGGGTGGCGAAGCTGCTCGATGCTGATCCGAAGCGCTTGGGCTTCATGCTCAACGAAGCGGTATTGAACCCTGTGCCGCCCGTTGATGTGCCTGAAGAAGAGGCGGTATGCC
>OGQV01001081.1_pt1 | contig 21705 bp, 20 predicted proteins | sample 1553311 | NCBI WGS metagenome assembly OGQV01 (sample SAMEA2579976, study PRJEB22360) | human gut metagenome
CCATGGTCAACCTGTGGGGTGCCCTTGCCAGCCGGGACACCCGGCTGCTGAAGGCCCAGCTGGATGCCCTCCACGCTCTGCCGAAGAATTGCTGGTTCGTGAACTATCTGCGCTGTCACGATGATATCGGCTGGGGTCTGGACGAGGCGGTGGAAAACCGGCTTGGCATCGACCCGCAGAAGCATAAAGAATATCTGTATCACTTCTATGAGGGCAATTTCCCCGGCAGCTGGGCAAAGGGTGAGCTGTACAACTACGACCCCGCTACTGGCGATGCCCGAAGCTGCGGCACCACTGCCAGCCTGTGCGGCGTGGAGCAGGCACTGGAAAAAGGCGATAAAACCGCACTGGACTACGCCGTGAAGCGCGACCTGCTGCTGCACACTGCTATGGCGTTTTTGCAAGGCTTCCCCATGCTGAACTGCGGCGATGAAATTGCACAGCTCAATGGCTGGGACTACAAAAACGACCCCGACCGTGTGGAGGACAGCCGCAACCTGCACCGCAGCAAATTCAACTGGGAAGATGCCAAACAGCGCACCCGGAAGGGCACGCTGCAAAACGCTTTGTGGCAGGGCATGGAGCAGCTGCGCCAAATGCGGGCAGACCCCTGCTTTGCCCCGGATGCGTGGGTAACAACTTGGGACAGCCACAACCCCGGCGTGCTGGCACTGGTACGCAAGCGCGGCGAGGAAACGCTGGTGGGCTTGTTCAACTTTACCGAGTACCCGGCAGGAGCCAGTCTGGATGCTCTGGGCGGCGAGTATCACACCCCGGAGGGCACTTCCGTCTGGTTGGCGGATGTGGAACTGGAACCCTATCAGGCGCTGCTGGTAAAAAACAAATAAGCAAAACGAGTCATCCGGCTCTCTCTTTTTATCAAAGTTTTCATTGTTTTCTCTTGCACACTGCCGAAAGTGGCGTGTTCTCAAAAGTTCGCGTTTGCGCAGCGCAGCAGAGCAAGTTTTTAACTTTCTGATCGCTACATAGCAAACCCGAACCAAGGCCATCCCAGAAGGGATGGTCAGGTTCAGGTTGTTGTGTGGCGATTTTTTATTGCCAAATTCAGCACCGTACCTTGACAACCGCATGACCGTCTGCATGGGATAAAGGAAGAACTGCTGGCATAGCTTGAAAAGTTGAAGCAGGACGAGCAGAACACCCCGGAGAAATACAGCAACTGCGGGCAGCTGTTCCGGCTGCCGGACGGCTTGCCCATTGCACCGGAGCTGCTGACGAAATGGTACCGCCTGTGGAGAGCCGAGCACCCGGAGTTTGAGCAGATCGTGTTCCATGGTCTGCGGCACTCCAGTGCCACCTACCAGCTCTTGCAGTCGGACGGTGACTTCAAGTCGGTGCAGGGCAACACAGGTCATGCAACGGCATCTGTCCTGATGGACGCCTACGCTCACACGCAGGACAAGCCCCGGTTGGAGCTGACCGAGAAGATCGAAGCAAACTTCTACTCCCAAGACCTGACCTCGGCAGCATCCCAGCCCCGGCAAAACGAAAAGCCGGCGGCAACAAAAATCTCCGGTAGGGAGATCCTTGAAGCCATCCGGCTGATGGACGCAGACGAACGCAGAGAATTGACGAGAGCCTTGTTCGCCTAAAATTTCTTCTTTTTATGCAAAGGAAAGCAGGCTGTGCAAACCTTGCGCAGAAACGCCCTTGATTCGGGCAAATGTGTAAACGGTGTGCAGAAAGTGTGCAGCCGCTTTCCCACATAAAGAAAGAACGCCAAATCTTACGATTTGACGTTCAATATCTGGTGCACCTCGCGCACTCATATCCGAACTTTTCTCTGCTTTTACGGCTTCCCCAAAAGCGACCGTTTCCGTACCTTCCTTATAATTAAAGGTAATGAGAACCTTATCATCGTAGAGATAGATGGCATTGATGAAGGTATCCACCAGTGCCTGCCGCTGCTCCGGCTGGGTCATATCCAGCTTACGGAAACGGAGCAGCCAGAACCGGACGAATTCTTCTTTCATCTTCGGCTTGGCCAGCCGTTCTTCTGCAATGCGGGCTTGCAGTTCCTTCCGCTGTTCTTCCAGCGCTTCCAGCCGCTCCTTGGTGGAGCTGGTCAGAATGCCCATCTGGATAGCGTTCAGCATATTGGTGATGCCGGTTTCCGTTTCTTTCAACTGCTTTTCATAGATGGGCAAATCCGTGCTTTCCTGATTTTGCAATTCCATGACTTTGGCAATGATGGCATTCATGGAAGCGTCATCTTCCACCAGCTTCATGGTCTCGTTGACCACTAGATCTTCCAGCCACTGTTTCCGCACGGCCTTTTTATCGCAGGTCTTTTTCTTCTTGGCGGCGGCACACTTGTAATAGGTATACATTTTCCCGGTGTGGCTGACACCGCTTTCTCCGAACATCAGTGCACCGCACTTGCCGCAGTACAGCTTGGTGGTGAGCAGATAGCTTTCCTCTGCCTTATGACGGGCAGGGGCCTTTTTATTTTTCGCCAGCTTTTCCTGCACCTTGTTGAACAAGTCCTCTGACACGAGAGCCGGGATCGCATTGGGCTGTACCACATCCCGCAAACGCAATTCGCCGATGTACCGGCGATTACTCAGCATCCGCTGAATCGTGTTGTAGGACATCTCCCCGCCCATCGAATTTTTGATGTTGTGCGCCTTTAACCAATCCCGCAGGTCAGTCATGGTCGCACCGTCCGCATACTTCTGGAACGTCTGCTCCACATACGGAGCCAACAACGGGTCGGGCTGGTAATGCCGGGTCTCATCGATCATGTAGCCGAACGGAATCGTGCCACCATTATAAATGCCCTTGAGAGCGTTCTCGGTCATGCCGCGCACGACCTTTTCAGACAGGTCAGCCGAGTAGTATTCGGCGTAACCTTCCAGCACCGATTCCAGAATAATGCCCTCCGGGCCAGCCGAAATGACTTCCGTTGCCGATACCAGTTTCACGCCGTTTCGCTTCAGCTGAGTCTTGTACCGGGCACTGTCGTAGCGGTTTCGGGCAAAGCGGTCGAGCTTCCAGACAATGATGATGTCAAAGATGCCACGCTCACTGTCCTTGATCATCTGCTGGAACTGCGGGCGGTTATCGGTCTTGGCGGAGATGGCACGGTCAATGTAATGCTTCACCACCGTGAAGCCGTTCTTTTCCGCATAGGCGGTGCATTCCCGGATCTGACCTTCAATGGATTCTTCGCGCTGACTATCAGTAGAATAGCGGGCATAGATCACGGCAGTCATGTCAGGCACCTCCCATTTACACATCATTGAACGGTGGATCGTTTTTTCAAAGCAATGTTTCGTATAATGGATATACCACATTTTACAGATGATTGCAAGCATTTTTTACGTTTCTCATAAGATTCATCAAAAAAACGAACGCTCTTTAAAGGCAAAACATTCACATTCCATGGTTCTATGAAAGCACCCGGAGGAATTGTGTCATTTTGACACAATTCCTCCGCTCACCGTGCCCCCTCCACCGGCTTCAGCGCACTTTTGCGGTATTGCAGAGGGCTTTGCCCGGTGGCTTTTGCAAAGCGGGTGGAAAAATTGCTGGCATCCCCAAAGCCTACCTTCTGTGCAATTTCGCTGACGCTGTGGTCGGTGAGGACAAGCAGTTCCTTTGCCTGTGTGATGCGGAAGTTGACCAGATAATTATACGGTGTCGTGCCCATATACCGCCGGAACAGCCGCAGAAAATAGCTTTTGCTCATGTGCGCCTCTGCCAGCAGGTCGGTAAGGCAAAGTTCCTGCTGGTAATTTTGCGCAGGGTCTCCGCTGCCTGCAAAATGACCTGCCGTGCGCTGGTGGTTTCAGCTTCTGCAAGAATGCTCTGTGCACATAAGGCAAGCATTTCGTGGAGAGCCAATCCGGTGGTCACCATGCTGTCCACGGTGCTGAGTACCATATGGCTTTCCCCCTGCTCGAATGAGCCCCGCACCACGCAGGGTATAAAACAGAAGATATCAGGCCGCCATCTGGGCACAGCACGGTCTGTTTGCCTCCGGCCCGGACTTTGACATCACCTTCGGTCTGACCCACACCATCGAAAAGAGCGCAGAAATTTACGTCAAGGTGCTCTCCATGGGCGGCGGCATCATCCGGCAGACCATCACCGACGACGACCTGCGCGCCATTGCTCACGACTTTGGCGTGACCCTGAACGAGAAGTTCCTTAACTGAGCCATTCTCCCCCATTTTTCTTCATCATAGCAGAACAGGCATCCTGTCCGATACCGCCAAGCGGTAACACAAGATGCCTGTTCTGCTTTATTTTTCCCGGAACTCCATAGGCGTTTTTCCGGTGACTTGCTGAAAGACCGCGCTGAAATAATTGCGGGTGGCAAAGCCAAGCTGCTCGGAGATTTCCCGGACGCTGAGCGGTGTGCTTTTCAGCAGAACTTTCGCACGTTCGACCTTTGCAAACTTCACATAGTTCGTGACGCTCAGACCGGTTTCTTCCTTGAATTTGTGAGTGAGGTAATATTCCGTGTAGCCCACCAGGGCGGCAAGATCTTCCGCTATGATCTTTTTGTCCAGATTCATCTCGATATAATCCACACATTTCTGGATCTGCATACTGAGGTTGGGGTTCGTCCGGTGTTTGTGGACACGCCGGATGAAATCATCGTACATCATCATTGCAAGCGGGTGCAGCTCATCCAACGATTTTGCCGCTTCTGCCGTCTGAATGTAGCTGTCCCCCAGGGAGTACGCCTCCTCCGGGGAAAGACCGCCCTCAATGGCGGCACGGCACACCAGCGAGGTGAACACGATGACGGAAGTCTTACTCTGGCGCAGAACATCGCTGCTCTGCACCGGCACGCCTGCGCTCATGCTCATACTGTTGGAAAGCGCCTGCTTGTAATTCAGGTCTCCGGTGCGAACCATTTGCAGCATTCCCTGCTCCGCCATCCAGATCTTATGCCGGTCATGGGGAATCGCATCGCTTTTCAGCCGTTCGTCCTGTGCTGCACTGCTGTTCACATCGCTCAACTCCAGCCGCTGCCCGGTCAGGCAGTAGTGCATCATCAGCAGATAGCGGTTCATAATGGTGTTTTGCAGGGTAGGAACTTTTTCAAGGGCTTTGTAAAGTTGGATCGTCCATGCCACACTGATCTCCAGCTTGCTGTAATATTTCAGCCCTTCCTCGATCCCGCGCATTGTCACATCCCGATGGAACACCGGCCCGATGACCCAGACACGCTTCAGTTTTCCCTCTTCCTTTTCAAAGGCTGTGCCCCACAAAAGACCCAATGCCGTCCCCAAGGTAACGGGCACATCGTCCCGGTTCCCATGCTCCAGCATCCGCTGTTTGCAACCGAACAGTTCAAATGCACTGGAAAGAAATGCCTCGTCCGGGCAGTTGCTCCGCAAGAGCTTCCCCTGTGCATCATAGCACCATGTATATACATTTCCGCCGCACTGGACAAGCTCGGAAAACAGCATCATATTCTGGAGAACATTCATGTGTAACCCCTCCGGCTCATTGGCTCATTGATAGAGCCAGTATATCATACTTCCGCCGTTTTTTCTACCGATGCCCGGAACCCCCTCTCAAGCTCCGCAATACTCCCCCAGCATCGCAAGGCTGGGCTTTGCGGTCCGTTCCATAGTTTCACGGTTCACGGCGATCAGGCCGAACTGCATGGCATAGCCCTTCTGCCACTCAAAATTATCCATCAGGCTCCAATGGAAGTAGCCCTTCACCGGGATGCCGTCGGCGATGCAATGCTGTACGCCCTCCAGTGCCTGTCGGATAAACGCCACACGGCGGGTGTCCTCAGCGGTGGCAATGCCGTTTTCGGTGACCATGAGGTCGCCCTTGAATGCTTCTGCCACCTTGCGGAGGACGTGTTCCAGTGCCTGCGGATAGACCTCGTAATCCATCTGGGTCAGTTCTGCGCCCTCCGGGGTGCGCTCGCTGACAAAGATCTGCGGCTGGGGTATGCCGAACACCTGTGCATTCTCCATGGCAGCATGATGATTCTCCTTTTTATCAGAAGCCGTGTTTTCTCTGTGCCTATTGTAACAGGTCTGTGCGGAGCAAAAAGGATAATTTTTCACGTTATTGGTAAATTTTTCGTTGAGCGGTCAGAACTACACGAATTTTTATCCTTAATTCCAATTTTTTGTCTGGCAGTACCTATTGCATTCTGTTATTCTGGTGTCAGAAAAAGCAGAACTCAGTTCACACAAAAAGGAGGAAAAACATTATGTTCCAAAAGAAACCCAGTGCCAGTGAGGTAGACGACGTCCAGTACCGCCGCGCCAAAACATGGCAGATCATCTGTTATGCCTGCAACGCCTTTGTGGGCATGAGCGTCTACTCCCTGATCGGTATGGCAAGTTATTCTGCCAGCATCGGCTACGGCATCACCACTGCAACCGTTGGCATCATCCTGATGCTGGCCCGCATTCTGGACGCCTTCACCGATCCGATGCTGGCATTCGTCTACGACCGCGTCAACACCCGTTTCGGCAAGCTGCGCGTTCTGCTGATCAGCGGCTACCTGATCGAAGCGGTGGGCCTGCTGTGTATGTTCAACCTGTGTTCCAGCAAGGGCTTCGGCCTGCCGGTGTTCGTTTTGACCTACATTATTTATATTATCGGCTATACCGTCACCAACATGACCATCCAGACCCTGCCGGCTATTATGACCAACGATCCCCGCCAGCGTCCCACCATCGGTGTCTGGACCACTGCGCTGAACTACTTCGTACCCATGGGCATGAGCATGCTGGTCTACACCGTCATCCTGCCCAAGTGCGGCGGCACCTTCAATCAGGGCTTCCTCAGCACGGTCTGCACCATCGTCCTGATCATTGCCGGCATCGGCACCCTGATTGTCTGTGCCGGCATCTCCGCCTACGATAAGCCCGAAAACTTTGAGGGCATCAGCAAAAATCACGAACCGCTGAAGGTTGCGGATATTCTTGAGGTGTTCAAACACAACAAGCCCCTGCAGTGCTATGTTGCCTCCCACGCTTCCGATAAGCTGGCACAGCAGGTAGGCAGCCAGGCCATCATCAACACGATGCTGAACGGCATCCTCATCGGCAACATGGGTCTTGCTACCACCCTTAGCATGATCAGCATGGTGCCTTCCATCTTCTTTGCGGCCTTCGGTGCAAAGTATGTAGGCAAAAAAGGCAGCAAGAAGGGCATCGTGACCTGGACCTGCGTCAGCATGGCCATCACCTCTGTGCTGATCCTGTTCTTCATCTTTACCGACACTCGTCAGATCGGTGTGATCGGCAGCTGGAACATGATCGTTTACGTCCTGCTGACCCTGCTGCAGAACGGCTCCAACATGTGCATCACCACCTCCAACAACTCTTACATGGCTGATACCATCGACTACGAGCTGGACCGCAGCGGCCGTTACATCCCGGCGGTTGTCTCCGGCACTTACAGCCTGATCGATAAGCTCATCACCTCGGTGGCTGCTGTCATCGCCACCGGTGCGGTCGCCCTTCTGGGTTACACCACCACCATGCCCCAGCCCACGGATCCCTACACCAGCGGCATCTTCTGGATGACCCTTGCCATCAAGTACGGTCTGCCGATGCTGGGCTGGGTCATCACCCTGATCGCCATGCCGGGCTGCCCGCTGACCAAGGAAGAAATGGTCAACGTCCAGAAGCGCATCGCAGATAAAAAAGACGCCCTTCGTCATGAAGTAATTGCAGAGAATATGCAGTAACACCCCGCAAAGACCGAAAGGATTCATACGCTCTTTCGGTTTTTGCTGATTCTATCCATCTTTTATAAATATAAAGGAGTTTTTACCATGAGCAAGACCATCCTGTTGAATCAGAGCGACTGGCATTTTACCAAGGAGAACCCCGGCATCCCCACCGCTGTTATGGGTGAGGCCGTTGCCCTGCCCCACACATGGAACGCGGTGGACGGTCAGGACGGCGGCAACGATTACTACCGCGGCACCTGCTGGTATACGCTGGCACTGGAAAAGCCCGCCATCCCGGCAGGCGGCAAGGCTGTTTTGCAGCTGGATGGCGCAGCCATGACCGCCGCCGTCTACCTGAACGGTGAAAAGCTGGCCGAGCACAAGGGAGGCTACTCCACCTTCCGGGTGGACCTGACCGACCACCTCAAAGAGGAAAATCTGCTGGCCATTTCCGTGGACAACCGCGACAACGACACCGTGTATCCCCAGAAAGCCGATTTTACCTTCTACGGCGGTATTTACCGGGATGTGACCCTGCATATCGTCCCGGCAGAGCACTTTGCCCTGCCCGCTAATGGCGCACCGGCACTGAAGGTGACCCCCATCGTCACCGATCTTGCTGCCAAGACCTCTGAGGTCACCGTGGAAGCCGCTGTGGTGGGCGCACAGAACGTGACCTTTGCACTGGAGGGTCAGACCCTCACCGCCCCGGTGGAAAAGGGCACCGCAAAGGTTGTTTTCACGCTGAACAACGCCCATCTGTGGGATGGCGTGGACGACCCCTTCCTCTACACCGTATCTGCCAAGCTGGACAATGGTGAGGAGACCTCCGCCCGGTTCGGCTGCCGCAAGTTTGAGATCGACCCCCAGAAGGGATTTCATCTGAATGGACGCAGTTACCCGCTGCGTGGTGTTTCCCGCCACCAGGACCGTAAGGGTGCGGGCAATGCCCTGACCAACGAAATGATGGAGGAGGATATCTCCATCATTCTGGAAATGGGCGCCAACACCATCCGGCTGGCACACTATCAGCACGCACCGTATTTCTACGACCTGTGTGATGAAAAGGGTCTTGTTATCTGGGCAGAGATCCCCTACATCACCATGCACATGACCAACGGCCGTGCCAACACCCTGACCCAGATGGAAGAGCTGATCGTCCAGAACTACAACCACCCCTGCATTGCCGTGTGGGGCTTGTCCAACGAGATCACCGCTGCTTCTGCTGTCAACGAGGATCTGCTGGAAAACCACCGTCTGCTGAACGAACTGGCGCACAAGCTGGACCCCACCCGCAAGACCACCATGGCAAATGTGTTTATGCTGGAGACCACCAGTCCCATTCTGGAAATTCCCGATGTGAACAGCTACAACCTCTACTTCGGCTGGTATCTGGGCGAATTGGAGCAGAACGACGAGTTCTTTGACAAATACCATGCCGATTTCCCGGACCGCTGCATCGGCTTTTCGGAGTATGGCGCAGACGCCAACCCCCAGTACCAGAGCAGCCACCCGGAAAAAGGCGACTACACCGAGAGTTATCAGTGCGTTTACCACGAGCACATTGCAAAGATGATTGCCGACCGTCCTTGGCTGTGGGCGACGCATGTGTGGAATATGTTTGATTTTGCCGCCGATGGCCGTGATGAGGGCGGCAAGCACGGCGAGAACCAGAAGGGACTTGTCACCTTTGACCGCAAGATCAAAAAAGACCCCTTCTATCTCTACAAGGCCTATTGGAGCAAAGAGCCGTTCGTGCACCTGTGCGGCAGCCGCTATGTGGACCGCGCCGAGGATGTGACCGAGATCAAGGTCTACTCCAATCTGCCGGAGGTCTCGCTGTACAAGGACGGTCAGCTGGTGGAGACCAAGCAGGGCGACAAAGTGTTCACCTTCCAGCTGCCCATTACCGGCAAGCACAGCATTGAGGCACGCTCCGGTGAGCACAGCAGCGTGATCCTGGTGAACAAGGTGGACGCCCCCAACCCGGATTACGCCGTGGACAACCGCAAGAACGTGACCAACTGGTTTGACGGCGAGCTGGACGAAAGCTGCTGGTCGGTGAAGGACAACATGGCTGCCGCCATGGCAGACCCGAAAGCCGGTCCCATCCTGAAGCAGATCCGGGAAAAGGCCGCTGCTTCCCGCGGAGACATTGCTGCCGCCGTGAAGGACAATCCGGCTCTGGTGGCCATGATGGAGCGTGCCATGCAGCGGATGACCATTCAATCCATGCTGATGCAGGCAGGCACTTCGGAAGAGGACATCAAGCAGCTGAACCGTGTATTGCAGGGCATTTCCAAGGAGTGATTCGATAAAACGAACCTATTGTAAGAACTTCCAGCTCAGTGCAAAGTATCTAGCACAAAAATTCTGATCTGCCATTTCCTCATCATTTTTCTTCCTCATTGTCCCCCATAAAACACAACGCCCCGCACCGGTTACTTCTTCCGGTGTGGGGCGTTATGTTTTGTGGGGAATATTTTTGCGTTACAGGGTATGGGTTCCCGGCTGCAAGGTCAGGTTTCTGCCATGATGAGCGGAATTCAGCTGAATACGCTGGTGGATTTTCACGTCCTGACCGAGGAGCAGCTGAATGGCATCCTGAGCCAGATCAATCAGGCGTAAGGCAGGGATTGCACGATAAAATAAGTCCTACTCTCTCCACTTTACTATCATAAATTTTTCAAAACCCTCTTGACGAATTCTGTACACAGTGGTATTTTTCTTGTAAATCCCACTGCTCTTGTGGATTGGTTTGAACCTTTCCACAAGATGTGGTCGTGTTCATTTTGAACACAGCCACAGGAAGTGGTTGGTTATCACCGTGAGACCCACCACTTCAGTGAGGGAAAGTCCGCAAAAGAATTTACCGCCCCGCAACACACCTGATCTATTTTGCCGCCGTTTCACCCGACAAAATCATCGCTGCGCTGCGTGGGCGGTATTTTTCTTTTAGGGAGCTGCACCTTGAAAATTTCATGAGCCGACCGAACGTGATACCGACTTTTCGTCAACGCCGCTGCACAAACAGGGGCAGGAACTTCGTTCGGAGCAAACGGTGACCCACATACACGAGCAGCGGAACTCTCTACTTATTTTTGCATCTTAACAATTCGGAAACATTTGTTGAAAATGCGTTTTGAGCGCAGCGGTAGAGGGCAAGAACCGTCCCGTGGCCACAAATTTTCAATTCTTGAAAATGTTGTGCTCCACCGGGACTTCGCTTCTCAAACTCTTGCGAGTTTTCTAAGTGATCTTGTTGGGGCGTGCCTGCCCCAACCCCTGCTTAGAACGGACGAGGAGGAATTGTGTCAATTTGACACAATTCCTCCTCGAATCTCAATTTATGCAGCTAATATCAATTTGCTGTTCCTGATACAGTTGGTTTCTGAGTAGTTCCGGTGCATCTCCGGTGAATACCTTTGCGGCCTCTGTATCGCCTTTCAAATACCACATAAACCATGCCGTCACATAACCATCGGCAGAATAAAGCATTTTTCCATGATCCATACCATTCCGCAGGGCGACTGCTTTGTCATTTTTCACGGCATCGTAAAGCTGTTTTGCACCATCGGGCGTAATAACGTCGCTCTCCGTTGCCGCCAGAAGGAATACTGGAATATTCGTTTTGTCCGGTTCGTAGTGCATATTCAGTGCTTCTGCCAGATCCAGTTGTGTGGGAGAAAGGCTGACCGCACAAGTGTACAAACTACCGTGCGGCTGTTCGTTGATAGCGTTGAACACGCCCACGCCGCCCTGTGAGTGACCGGAAATTCCGATGTGTTCCTCATCGACTTTCTGATAGAAGCGGCTGTCAGGATTCTCATTTTCATTCAGAAGCCATGCCAACGTCGTATCTGCCGAACTGCCAGAGCAAGTGCTTGGGTCTTCATTGCCAATGACGATGAATCCCCACGAAGCCAGATGCTTGAAGAGTGCTGGATATTTGGAGCTATACACACCCGTGCCATTCACCATCACCACAACAGGATAGCTTTTGGCGCTCTCTGTCAACTCCTTGGGGTAATAGACATTGATATTCCCCCATTCTTCTTCGGTGGACACTTCCATATGTTCCACCTGCGAGGCACCCATCGCCAGATATTTTGCTTCCAGTTCGCCGCCTGTTTTAACAATCTGCGTGTAATTGTTCGGAACGAATGGCTGCATGGACAGCAACAGTAAAATAATAGAAATTGTTATCACAAGGATCACCGCCACGATCAAAATTATTTTTAAGAACCTCAGAATCATCTTCCACATCCTAAATTATTCCTTCATGTACTTGTCCAGATATTCTACCACGGCATCCAGATACTCCATATAAACCTTATTGTCGTTTTGCAACCCATGGCCGGAATGCTTCGCTACGAAATACCGGTAATCTACTCCGTTCTTTTCCAGTGCGGCGACCAGCGGCTTGGATGCGGCAAATGGCTGCATCTTGTCGTGTGCGCCGTAGCAGAGGACAGAGGGCACCGTATCCTTTGTGACCCAGCGATCAGCAGAGATCGGTTTGACTGCATCCAGATAGGCACCAGATGTGATATCCTCCGGGGTCAGCGCCTGACCGGACATTACACTGAACAGTCCTGCGGCGGCCTCCGGGCTTTGGTCGAGACCGAAGATGCCCCAATCCTCCACATGAAAGCTGCCGGGGCCGACTGCTTCAAATACCATTTTGACCGGAAGCGGCGAGGTGTCGGCATCCCGGTAGGCATAGATCAGCGCAAGACATCCGCCTGCGCTGCCGCCCGCAATCGCCATCCGGTCAAGCTTATACCCCAGTTTTTCGGCTGCTGCAACCACAGAGGGCATGGCCGCTTTGATCTCCTCCGACTGGCTGTATACGCTGGCATCCGGGTTTTCTTCCGTAAACAATGTGTAGTTGATCCCTGCCGCCACATAGCCTTTGCTGCACAGCCATTTCAGCATCTCGGCATCACCGGCTTTGTCTCCGCTGGTAAACCCACCGGCGTGAAGATAGACCACAAGACCGTATGCATCCTGACTTTTGTCTGCCGGCACATAAAGATCAAACTTGTTGGCAGCACCCTCTCCATAAGGCAAGTCGGTGTACACCTTGCCAACCGTTTCATCCCAACGGGTGTTGTATTTGCCGTGGGTCGGGTCGCTGTTCATTTTGAGTAAAGCAGAGCCGACAAACGCTGCAAGAAACGCAGCAGTATAGAGCAATCCCCATTTCAGTGTTTTCACAGAATATTCCCTCCAAACAGCGTGCCGCCCAGCAGCAGATTCAACACTTCTCGAACTGCCAAACGTCCCAATACAAAAGCCACTGCAATAATGACGGCAAGTAAGATGATTCGTTTTGAAGTCATTGTCATAAAAACCTCCTTGACTTTTTGGTGGGACGAGTGTATCATCAAAACAGCGCTGAGTCAATCGTCTCAGCCAAAATGAGACAAAAAAGGGCGTTTGTATCATCCCATGAAGAACATGAACAATCAGGAAAAGAACACCTATGTGCGGCAGCACATTCTGTCTGCGCTGCTGGAATTGATGCACACACAGGACTTTGTGTCCATTAGCATTCAGGCGTTGGTGGATGCTGCCGGTGTTGGGCGGGCATCTTTTTACCGCAATTTCGCAAGCAAAGAGGACGTATTACAGCAGGAGTCTGTGCGTCTGACCAATGAATGGAAGACAAATTTTGACCATGAGCATCCTGATGGCACATCGGGTCAGGATAATCTATGGCTCGTCAGTCTGCTGGATTTTTACAAGGACCATGCTGAATTTTACCTTGCATTGTACCATGCAGGGCTTTCCAATATCATGCTGGAAACACTTCTTGGCTATTTTGACCGTTCGCCGGAGATTCCCAACGGGTTGGCTTATCTGAATTCTGCCATCGGTTATATGCTATATGGCTGGGTACATGAGTGGATGAATCGTGGAATGCAGGAATCCGGCACGGAGATTGCCCGGATGTTTGCAGAAGCACAGAAAAAACAGGCATAAAAGAACAGGGCGCATCCCATAAAAAGAGATACGCCCTGTTTTGCTATTCTTAATCTTCTAAGCCATGGCTCTCGGTTACGTTTTTCAAATATTCCTTCGGATCGCCATTCAGAATCAAATCCGTATAGCCCAGTGGGTCATTGTAGATGAGGTAGTCTAACTCTGACCTCTGCGCCATGGTCACGTCCAATTCATCCTCGACCCCAGTGCAGTCAATGGAGATCATTCTCCCATCCCGGAGCAGCAGCTCCACGCAGCCGGTATCCATGTTGAAATGGCAGGCTCTTGCATCGTACTTCATGTTTGTGTCCTTTCTGCCTTACGGCACTCTTACAGTGGTCTGTCGTGCTTTCTTATGATAAGGTCTGGGACGTTTTTCGATGGAAGCAAGGGATTCGTTCTGTTTTCCGAAGAATACAAAAAATCCGAACCCTTCTCCCATCGGAAAAAAGTTCGGATTTTGTTGACGTGGTGCGATGGAAGGGACTCGAACCCCCGGCCTACTGATTCGTAGCGCAAGTCAGGGGTAATTCCTCCATTATGCCGCCTGCCGTAAAACATAAAATTTTATCGATAATAAGTAATTTATCCGAATTCATGTTTCACGTCCACTGGTAAATTTTGCACCTGTTGTCAACCATTGTACAGGGTGAAACCGTGCAGATTCCGTGCAGAAACCGTGCAGGACAATTTTAGAAACTCGGAAGCAATTCACACACAAATGACTTGACGGCATTGTTTTGGGTGGCCATCCTCTTATTTTAGTACTTGCTGCATCACAAGCCGATTGGAAAGCATCTGATCTTATTCTCAGGAAAACCCATCGTTTTATGTTAGAAAAAAGCAACACGACACGATATGGTCTGTACTGCCTTGTAGTGGTATCCTTTTGCCAACACCAAAACAACATAAAACGAAAGGAAAATAAATTATGAAACGTCTTTTTACTCTGATTACTTCTATTGTTCTGGCCACCAGTCTGCTGGCTGTCCCCTGCTTTGCCGCTGAACCTGAAGACTTGCCCACGCCTCAGACTGGCGTGACCGAAACAGAACAGCCCGAAGACCCGGACGAATCGGGTATGCAGTTATATGACGCGTTTCCGGGGGGCGGTGAAGCTCTTTAAGTTTCAAATTCCATGCCCAGATATTCTTTTGCTTCCTTTTTGGTAATTTCCAATCCTTCCTGGTATTCGATGACCTGGCACAGATAATAGCATTTACGATAGAGATCCGCGCTTTTTTTGTCATCTCCCATGAAATGAGCGCATTCAGCTTGGATTTCAAGACAATGTGGTAAATATTGATAGTGCCCATATTTGAGGCAAGCCTTCCTGCCTTCTTCTGCACATTCTGCGCTATCCTCGTAGCGACCGCACAAATCCAGAACACGGGCATAATTAAAATAAACCATCGGTAAGATACCAACCGAAGTGATTGTTTCTTCAAAATGCTTTCGGACATATTTCAGCAGCTGGTAATAGATATCAGCTGCTTTTTTATTTTGTCCATCATCGGAGTATGCAATTCCAATTTGATTGATGATCTTGATTTCGTCTGTCGAATAAAAAAACCTCTCAATCTCATCCAAATTAAAGCGGGGAACCGTCAGCCGAATTGCTTGCATCAACAGGTCAATCTGTTCTTGTGGTGTATATCGTTGATCCAAACGCCCCAACAACACCTTAGAGCGTAAGATAAACTGCTGCGCGATTTGATCGTCATGGTCTGCAATCTGCTCAAATTTTTTTAAGGTTTCAAAGCCTTCCTCCACGCGATGATTAGCATTGCATGCAACAATCTCCTTTTGAAGGGCTTCCATTTCCAGCTCATTTTTACTCAACAGTGCAAAATAGCGGTCATCCGGCAGGCCCAGCCGCTGCAAAAGGGCATTGATCCGATTGCGGCTGGGAGTCTGTTTGCCATTTTCCAGTCGGGAAAGGGTCATCGGTTCACAGATTCCATCGCAAAGCTGCTCCTGGGTCAGGCCCAGATCCAGCCGCCGCTGTTTGATATATTCTCCAAGAAAAACATTTTTCATTGAAACCACCCCAGATTGAATAAAGAGTTCTTATAATTATAAAGGATATCAAGCTAATTTTCCAGTCGTTGATAGCTGGAAATCAAAAAGGAATAAGTTCATTGGAATCCAACTTATCGTTTTGTGTTATTTGAAAGTAACTTGGTACGATATGTTCAGAAGTGCGTCGTGCTGCTACAATATAGTCACAGCGATGAACCAAACATCCAGAGCTGAAAAAAGAAAGGAGAAACAGAAAATGTATACCGTAACTTTTTCCAATGAAGAGCTGGAAGAGATGAAGGCAAACGACGCGGTTGTTATCGTTAGCTGCGATGATGACAACGGGCACCGCCTCTACTGATCAGTGACGGTTTCCCAAGGAGCAAATGTTTGCTTCTTGGGATTTTTCTGTATAATGGAACCATGTTTTATGAATTGAAAAACGGAACGCTTGTGGAAACCAAAGACGCACAGGGGAATTTTGATCTGACACAGGTCCTTGGAAATAAATATTTAGAAGATGTTGATTCCGAAAAATGTGTTATTGTTGATACGTACAGCAATAGATGTTTCCTCATCTCAAAAGATCTCCTCCACCATGGTGTGAGCGAAGAAGTATACCACAAAATGCTGGATAGCGATGAAACCGACTCAAACAAGTCAAGCGCAGAAGTCACTTTCATCTTAACAATTACGTATAAATGCAACATGCACTGTACTTACTGCTATCAGCAAAACGATAAAACCTTGGAAAAGAAACTTATCAGTGATGAAACTCTGGATAAAATTTTAAGTATCATTGCACAGTATATGGAAGCAAATCCGAACAAGACCGTTCGACTGGGTTTATTTGGTGGCGAACCCTTGCTGATCGAGAATGAGAAAGTAATTGATAAAATTCTCCAATTTTGCAAAGAGCACAAAACCACTGTTCATATCACCACAAACGGAAGTTTCCTTTCGTATTATTTGAAGAAATTTATCATCAATCGTCGCTTCATCAGCGGTATTTATCCCACAATCGACAGTATGGCGTTAAATTATATGACGCGATACGATCTTGATCCGAGCCGGAACAATACAAATGAAACTTTCAAACTCCTGTGCTGTATTAAGACACTTCTGCATTACGGCATCCATGTGGACTTAGGAACCAATATCGATAGGCACAATCATAAAGAAATCTGGAATACACTGGATGACTTGAAGAAGTTACAGCTTTTGCAGGATAAAAACTTTGCGTGGACTATTGGTCGAGTAGATGATCGTTTGTATGAAACAAATTTCCCTGACATCATGATGGAAAGTGAGATTCTCGCTGAGCTTCAAAGCAAGCCTCTCCCGGACAATGTTCACGCGGCATTTTTAAAGACCTGCTATAACTTTGCCGACAAAATGGGCCTAAAGTTGAATTTGCGGGAGCATAAACAAACACATAGTTATTGTTGGAGCACTTCGTCATCCAGTAATGTTTTTTATGTTGATATGAATCTGAAAACATATCGTTGTACTTGCACAGTTGGTAGATCTAGGTACAGCCTTTTTGATTTTTCCTATGAAAATTTAACAAATTATCGGCCCGTCGCTGTAACCTGCAATTCTTATGCGGAGTGTAAGGATTGTAAAATCGGTGGCTTCTGCGGTGGCGGATGTCAGCTGTCCCACCAAATCGATTTCAAAAAGTGCTGTACATATGAAGAAGAAGTTTTTTCTCACTTCATGAAAACACTGTTTATTCCTTATATTAAATCCAAATATAACGAGGTGAATCAAAATGAACGCAAAGCTGAAAACAGATGCACTTGACCTTACCTCTCTGCTCAATGGGCTGGTGTTTTTCTCCCCAGTCTCTCTACTGGTACGAACCACTGCAGGAATCTCTCTCAGCCAATTCTTCATTTTGCAAGCAATTATGGCTACTATGGTCCTCCTCACAGAGATTCCTCTCGGAAAGCTGACCGATCGCATTGGCTATAAATCCACGTTGGTACTATACCAGATCGCGCTGCTCATTTCGAGAACCTGCCTCTTGCTGGCTCATGTAAGCTGCAATTATAGTCTGTTTATTTTACAGGCTATCCTCGAAGGCACAGCGGCTTCCTTTTCTTCTGGGACGCAGAGCGGCTATATTTATATTATGTTTTCAAAGGAACATTACGCTGAAAAATCTGCACATGTCGCCAATTATGGAACTGTCGGATTTTTTGCCAGTACCCTAGCTTATGCGGTCCTGTACACGCTGATTGGCATCAAGGGTCTGCTTCTGGCAACGATTGCCGCAAACCTTGTTGCTGTCTTTACCTCTTTAAAAATCCCCAAGGAAACAGTGCAGCCCAGAAGTGAAACGCGCCAAAAGAAAAACATTCCCTATCCGCAGTTGTTTCAGCAGAAAAAGATATGGATGCTTCTAATGATTTTGGCAGCTTTGAACATTGGCCGCATTCTGATCAATTTCTTCTATGCGGAGAAGCTGCAGTTGTGCGGGATCAATGAAACCTGGCTCGCCGCAATTATTATGGGTTATTCTGCAATTCAGTTGCTGTCCGAACGGATTCTCGCCCGTACCAAGCCTGAACACTATAATCAAATGATGGCACTGTTTTTCATTCTGAGTGGAATAGCCCTTGGTGTGTTGGGCTTGGTCAATGTGCCGGTTTGGACTATCCTATTTATGCTGATCCTTCCGCTTTTTTTGGATATTCCATCCTATCTGCTGGGAGAAGTCCAAAACAGCATTGTAGATGCTGCCGGCAGGGAAGACAATCGCGCCGAGCTGCTTTCCGTCTTCAACATGGGCGTCAATGTTACTGAAATTTTTTATCTGTTTGGCTCATCACTACTGGTGAGCGCCGGGTCAACGGCTTGTTTTGTCATCCTCGGTGCTTTTATGACCGTAGTTGGAATTGGCATCTGTCTTTCTGTGAAGAGCGCATGGTTGCTTTCACTTCAAGAAAAAAAGAACGGCAACTAATTTTAGTCTACAATATCAAGAGGGCTTATATATGATGTCTGGATACATCTCCGATTGCCTAGGAGAAAATTTCAGTTGTATTCAACCCAAGCCAATATTACCTCAAAAATTCAATTGGGATGTCTTCATGGCCACACTGATTCCTACTGAAGGGTGTAATTTTCAGTGTTCATACTGCCACAAAAACCACCCGGCAGCCAGTATGACCCGTGACACACTGGATCAGATCGAAGAGTATATCACTGCGCAGGCCCCACGGCATAAGCAGGTTGTGCTTGCATGGCTTGGAGGCGAACCGATCCTTTGCAAAGACACTGTATTGGAAGTCTCTGAAATGATTCAGAACTTGCAGAAACAGCATGGCTTTCAGTATACTGCCAAGATGACCACCAATGGTTATCTGCTGGACGAAAAGCTGTTCCGTCAGTTTTGTCAGGCAGGAATTACCAGCTACCAAATTACACTTGATGGTTGGAACCATGACAAGACTCGGCCCCATGTATCTGGCAAAGGAACCCTGCGGACCATCATTGACAATCTGGTCGCTCTTTCCAAGTTGCCCCCGGAAGAGTACTCCTTCCATATCACGCTACGCCGTAATCTTCTGGCCGGCGATGAGGACTACAGTTGGTACGATTACCTTTACCGTTTGTTTGGACAGGATAAACGCTTCGATGTACTTGTTTGTGCAGTTGGTGACTGGGGCGGCAAAGGCTCCCACGATCTGTCACCCCTTCACCAGGATACTCAAGAGGTGTTGGTTGCGAAGCATATTGCATATCTGGATAAAATCGGGATGCTGCGTTATAATCAAATGTACTGTGTCTCCCGTCCAAATCGTCTTGTATTCTGGCCCGACGGGAAAATTGGAAAATGTACTGCGGCTCTTAACCGTCCTCAACCCCAGTTAGAATGAAGCCGTTCAAAAAAGACGGTATGATCGATCCAGAAGTTCAGCATCTTTAGATGTCTTCTGCCCTGAAACCTGATTGCTGTGGCAACCAGAATGTTTTGGTGATAAGCGCAAAGCTCAGTTCGATCATGTGTACGAGTTGACGCCCGCATCTGCTATTGCCTGAAGCCGGGAGGCAACGCGATAGCCGGAAGAATCCAAAGAAACCGCGCCGGGGTTTCGTGGCACACGACTTTGGTTACAAAGTCTAGTGTGTTACACCTTGGTTCCGGCTGATGCGGAAAAGGGACTGCGAGCAGCTCCGGCAAGCACCTATTCTGCGGCAGAAGGATGCGCGGATGGGGATGGCAGCTAATGGTTTCTGCCCACCCAGCGCAGGCTTGCAGAGGAACCAATGGTGTACGTTCTCCTTCCTGCCGCAGCAGCGTTTTTCCCTATAAGCCGCAAGGTAAATAATCAGCGTCTGTATTTGCCCCGCATCCCGGCCTTTGTGCGGTGCTTTAACATAGAGGATTTATTGAACACTCGCAGCAAGGTCATCTGTTCTTCTTTCGTCAGCTTGGAATAGTCGATGCCGATCTGTCCCATCAGGACATTCATCTTCTTTTCCAACGGAGAACCTTCAAACTTCTGTGCATTTTCAAGCTGCTTCCTCGCTTGCTCGACCGCTGCGCCGTCCGACGTGGTCTTATCGGTCCCATGTGCCGCTTTGATCTGCTTCAGGATCGCCGCCAGCTCATCATAGAGGATCTGCCCGAAATATTCGTCCTCGTTGATCTGCGCCGCCTTCAGCGTCCGCATGGTCAGGTCCTCTGCATCGGCATGGTATCGCTTTTCCAGTTCCTGCCGGGTGGCTTCCACCATGGCATTCATATCCCGGATGCGGTCACTGACCAGACCGTCCACACAGATCTCAAGGTCGGTCATCCACCGGGAAAAATCGGGATGTTCCAAAAGTTCACACAGCAGCCGATGATTGAAATTCCCATTCCTTAATACGTCCACTGCGCCATCGCTCAGATGCAAGTCCGAAAGGACTGCATCTGGGCGTTTTTTGTTTTCCGTCACCCCCAGCAGGTAGTCCGTGGTCACGCCATAGAACTCAGCCAGCGTTGTCACCGCATAAATGCTGAGGTCGGTCACGTCGTCGCTCTCGTATTTCGACAGTGCCGATTTGGACAGACCCGTCTGCTCTGCCAGCGTTTCCAACTTCAGATTCCGCTCCACACGCAGGTCTTTGAGCCGTTCTCCCAGTGTTAGCTTGATGTTCATGGTCGCACCTCCGATGTTTTTTGCACAGTATACCACTTCCGGCGGTTCCTGTCCATAAGCGTGGAATTTTGCAGTTTCTGCACCTGTTTTCCGACATTATGGATATACGGCACAGCGGCCATCGTGGTGCTATCCTATAGACAGAAAGAAAACATATTAACTCCCCAGCAGCGAACATATTAAGGGCTTCCCGCGAAAGCCCTCTGAAATATCTTTCATACCAGGGCCTTGAAAACCGAATGACCGTCCGAACTGCCCAGACCGCCAAGACCTCCCATCGGGGGAGCGAGCGCCCTGCATGGGGCCGACACAGAGTCCAAAAAGATTTCCTGTCGGGAGGCAGCAAGGGAGACCGGCTTCACCGAAGTTCCCATTTTGGGAACACCGGTGACTTTGAACGTGGCAGGGATCAAATTGATCCGTGCCAAAACCTTTGAGCAAAGGAGAAATTTTGAGTTTATATCAAAAGATCAAGTCCGCCATCACCGTTCGGCAGGTGGGAGAGATGTACGGCATGGAGCCCGACCGCCATGGCATGGTGTGCTGTCCGTTCCACTCCGACAACCACCCCAGTATGATGCTGAACGACACCTATTATTACTGTTTCGCTTGCGGGGCCAATGGAGATGCCATCGACCTCACCGCCAAGCTGTTCGACCTGAACCCACGGCAAGCCGCCGAGAAGCTGATAAATGACTTCGCGTTTGCGAAGCAATGCAGTCCCCAGTGGGGACTGCAAGTGACAGAGCGGTCTTGCGTCAGCAAGATGGAGGGGCCCCGCCCCGACAAGCTCTGGCTTGACCCGGACAAGCCGCCCGCCAATGCCATCGCTCTGCCGCCGCCCAAGCG
>OGQV01001084.1_pt1 | contig 21650 bp, 11 predicted proteins | sample 1553311 | NCBI WGS metagenome assembly OGQV01 (sample SAMEA2579976, study PRJEB22360) | human gut metagenome
ACGGATCGAACCGCCGCCGATCTCCGTGCCGTTGCAGACGAAGTCGTAGGCGTTGGCGCGCACGCGGCCCGGGTCGCTGTCGAGGTATTGCACATCCTCGAGCTTGGGCGAGGTGAAGGGGTGGTGTACGGCGTAGTAACGCTGCGTCTCGTCGTCCCACTCGAACAGCGGGAAGTCCACCACCCACAGCGGGGCGAACTTCTGCGGGTCGCGCAGCCCCAGCTGCTGGGCCACTTCGAGGCGCAGGGCGCACAGCTGCGTCAGCGTCTTGAACTTCTTGCCGCAGAGGATGAAGACCATGTCCCCGGCCACAGCGCCGCAGCGCTCGGCCATGGCGCGCACCTCCTCGGGGGAGTAGAACTTGTCGATCGACGACTTCACGCCGTCCTCCGCGACGCGAATCCAGACGAGGCCCTTGGCGCCGATCTGCTGCCGCTTGACGAACTCCGTCAGCGAGTCGATCTGCTTGCGGGTGTACGCGGCGCAGCCCGTGGCGGCGAATCCGGTGATGTACTCGGCGTCGTCGAATACGCTGAAACCGTGCCCTTTGGCAAGGTCGGTAATGTCCGCGAACTCCATGCCGAAGCGCAGGTCGGGTTTGTCCGAGCCGTATTTCTCCATCGCTTCGATCCACGGCATGCGGCGCAGCGGCTCGGTCAGCTCGATTCCCATGACGTGTTTGAACATGTGCTTGGCCCAGCGCTCGAAGATTTCGAGCACGTCCTCCTGCTCGACGAACGACATTTCGCAGTCGATCTGCGTGAACTCGGGCTGGCGGTCGGCGCGCAGGTCCTCGTCGCGGAAGCAGCGCACGATCTGGAAATACTTGTCGTAGCCGGCGACCATCAGCAGCTGCTTGAGCGTCTGCGGCGATTGGGGCAGGGCGTAGAACTGGTTGGGCGACATGCGGCTCGGCACGACGAAGTCGCGCGCTCCTTCGGGGGTCGAACCCACCAGGCAGGGGGTTTCGATCTCGAGGAATCCTTCGTCGGAGAGGAAGCGGCGGATCTCCTGGGCCATCTTGTGGCGCAGGATCATGTTGCGTTGCAGGGGCGGACGCCGCAGGTCGAGGTAGCGGTACTTCATGCGCAGGTCGTCGCCGCCGTCCGAGACCTCCTCGATGGTGAAGGGGGGCACTTCGGCTTCGTGCAGGATGGCCACCTTCTCGGCCGTGACCTCGATGTCGCCCGTCGGCATTTTGGGGTTTTTCGACTGCCGCTCGACGACTTTGCCGACGACCTGGATGACCCATTCGCGGCCCACGCGGCAGACCGTTTCGCGCGCCTCGGCGGGGGAGTGTTCCTCGACGACGATCTGGGTGATGCCGTAGCGGTCCCTCAAGTCGATGAAGGTCATGGCGCCGAGGTTCCTCACTTTCTGCACCCATCCGGCCAGGGTGACGGTTTGGTTGACGTTGCAGGCCCGGAGGCAGCCGCAGGTATGGGTTCTGTACATGGCGATATGTTATGTTTAGTCGTTACGATCCGCAAAGTTAACTAAAATTCATAATTCATAATTCATAATTCATAATTAAATGACAGGATGCCTTGTTAAAACCTTTGTGTGTGAAGAACGCCGCCGCCGGAATTGCAGCGAGGCGGATGAAACGGCCGATATGCAGGGAAAAGAGGGAAAAGAGATGCGGAATCCCCGAAACGAACCTCCCGGGACCGGGCGTCGTTTCGGGGATTTGTCGGGCGGTCCGGATTTCGGACAGCCGTTTCTGACCGATGATTACTCCACCGCTTTGAGTTCGAGTACGCGGCTCGCATATTCCTTGCCCACCGTGAATTCGAGTCCGTTCTCCATCAGGAACGCGCCGCTGAAGGTCTTGCCGTCCTGCGGGACCGGCTTCCCGTCGATGTTCAGCTCGGTGATCCGGTAGCGTTTGCCGGGGTCGAGACCCGCCATGCGGAAGGCCGGCGACGGCATGTTGAGGAAGTGCTCCAGCTTGTAGACGAACCAGACGGCGCGGTCCTTTTCGGGTGCGACGTACATCAGCGATGCATAGCCTGTCTTGTCGTAGGGCGAGATCAGCCGGTAGAGGTCGCCCTGCTGCACGATGGGGCGGATCTCCTTGTAGTCGGCGATCGCCCTGCGGGCGAACTCCTTCTCTTTGCCGGTCATCTTTGAGGGTTGCAGTTCCAGCCCCAGGCGTCCCGACATGGCCACGTCGAAGCGCAGTTTGAGCGGAACGTTGCGGCCCGTCTGGTGGTTGGGCGAGGCGCTCACGTGCGAGGCCATCGCCACGGCGGGATAGAAGTTCGACACGCCCCACTGCATGTAGATGCGTTGCAGGGCGTCGGTGTTGTCCGAGGTCCAGAATTCATCGTAGTAGGGCAGGACGCCATAGTTGACCCGGCCGCCGCCGCTGGCGCACGACTGCATCGCCAGACGGGGATATTTCTCCCGGATGCGCCGCAGCACCTTGTCCATGCCGCGGTGGTACTCGATGTAGAGGTGCGATTGCCGGTCGGCCGGCAGGAAGGTCGAGCCGTAGTTGTAGAGCGTCATGTTGTCGTCCCACTTGATGTAGGCGATGTCGGGATGCGCGGTCATCAGACGGTCGACCACGCCGAAGACGAACTCCTGCACCGCGGGGTTCGACAGATCGAGCACCTGCTGCGTGCCGCCGCGGCCCTTGCGGTTTTCGCGGTAGGGCTGCTGGATCACCCAGTCGGGATGCTTCTCATAGAGTTCGCTCCGGGTGTTGGTCATCTCGGGTTCGATCCAGATGCCGAACTTCACGCCGTGTTTGCGGGCCGACTCGGTCAGTCCCTCGATGCCCTGCGGCAGTTTCTCGCGGCAGACCGTCCAGTCTCCGAGGCTCGTCTCGCCGTTGTTGCGCGGGTATTTGTCGCCGAACCAGCCGTCGTCCATCACGAACAGTTCGCCGCCCAGGTCCGCCAGGTCGGCCATCATCCGGTCCATGCCCTCCTGGTTGACCTTGAAATAGACGCCCTCCCACGAGTTGAGCAGCACGTCGCGAAGCTCGGTTCCGTGGTTGAGCCGGTGGAGGCGCGCCCATCGGTGGATGTTGCGGCTCACGCCGCTCTTGCCCTCGTCGCTGAACGTGAAGGCGAATACCGGGGTCGTGAAGACCTCGCGGGGTTGCAGCGTGTATTGCGACTGCTCCTCGTTGATGCCCGCGAAGAGGTGCGTGGTGTGGGTGTTGTCGTTGTCCAGGGCGATGCGGTAGTTGCCGGCCCAGGCCAGCGTGCCGCCGATGACGCGGCCCGTCAACTCCCGGGGGCGTCCGTCGAGCGAGATCATCAGCGAGGGGTTGTCGCGCTGCGTGTTGCGCACGCCGTCCTTGTTCTTGAGCACCTTCATGCCGTCGGTCAGCGGCTCTTCGTGGAGGTAGCACTCCGCGCCCCATGTGCCGTGGAAATGCGTCAGCCACGTGTCGCCCCGGCGGACGGGCATGTAGGCCGATGCGAACCGGTAGAGCGTCACGGGTTTCTTCTCCGTGTGGCTGATCTCGGTCCACGTCTCGATCACCTCGCAGTCGTCGTAGGTCTTGTAGAAGAGCGTCACGAAAAACGGGTAGTGCTTGTCCTTCATGGCGATGGCGGTGGTTTCGGAGCCGTCCCTGCGGTCGCGCGACACCGACTCGACCGCCAGTTCGAGCGACATCGAACCGTCGCCGTGCGTCGCCTGAATGGCTACCTCGCGGTAACACTGGGCGCCGAACTGCGGGTAGGCCGCATCGCCGAACGCCGCTCCGCTGGCGAGGATGTCGTCGGGCGAGGCGACGCGCGCTCCGAAATACTGGAACAGAGGGGTTTTGCCTTTTTCTGCCGTCAGCAGCAGCGAGGAATTCCGGGTCGAGAGCAGAATGTTTTCCGCCCGGAGCATGCCGCCGGACAGCAGCGCAGCGCCGGCCCATGCCAATACCAAAAGTTTCTTCATTGCAGGGTTGTCGTATAAGGTTGATTTCGGATATAAAACTAATAAAAAAACGCGGATTCCGCAAAGAACGCAGGCCGGACAATTGTCCGGCCTGCGAATCCAGAAATCCGAAACGGAGCCTCCGCGGTTATTTCGGGGCCGTGACGAACGGTGTCTCCAGCAGTTTTTTCAGCGTGGCGGGGTTGTCGGTGGTGATGTAGTCGACACCCAGCGCGATGCAGGCCATCATGTCGGCCGTCGAATTGACCGTCCAGGCGTTGACCTCGATTCCGCCGGCGTGGGCTTCCGTCACCCACTCGGGTTTTTTCGAAAGCACGGTCGAATACTGGTAGTCGATGCCCGAGAGCTTGTCCGCCGCGACTTCGGCCGGAGCCTTGTCGCCGCCCAGGTACTGTACGCCGGCCGCGGGCATGGCCGCCCGGAGCTGCTTGCAGACCTCATAGTCGAAGGCGATGTAATCGACCCGCGTCTCCATCGACTTCGCCTTGACGGCGGCCACGACGGCGTTGACGGCCCGCGTGTTGCTTGCAGCCGAACTGTGGGTCTTGATTTCGCAGATCAGTTTCATCGAAGCGTCCTTGGCGCCCTGCTCCAGATAGGCGTCAAGCGTCGGCAGTTTTTCGCCGTTGGCTAGCGTGAGGTCCCTGATCTGTGCATAGGCGCTCTCTTCGATCCGCAGGTCGCTGCCTGCCATCGTCGCGTTGTGGTTGATCACCGGCACGTCGTCGGCGGTGATCCAGACGTCGAACTCGGCGCCGTGGATGCCCAGTTTCTGGGCGTTGGTCAGGGCAGCGATCGAATTCTCGGTCGAATTCTCCACGCCGTCCTGATGCTGGCCGCGGTGCGCGATGATTCGGGGCATCGAGACGGAGGGATTGTCGCAGACGGTGAATTCGACCGTGCCGAGCGGGTATTGGCTGCCGTTGCGGACGAGCACCATGAAATACCGGCCCGTTCCGGCGGGAATCCCCGCGGGGAGGGTCACTGCCAGCGACTGAAGGGTATTGTCGCCGGAGGCTTCGGTGAATGCGGCGTCGGCCGTGAACGCTGCGGTCACGTTGGCCGCCGAGGTGAACTTCACCTTGTCGCCGGCTGCGAAACCGTTGCCGTAGACCGTATAGGTGTAGCCTGCGCCGATCTCGCACCTGGTCAGGTAGGTGAGGTTCGAGAGTGCGAATTCCACGGGCGTCTGGCCGGCGAACGCCGCATCCTGGTAGAGCAGGGCGATCTGGTCCCCGGTCAGCGCGTCGTCGAAGACGCGGGCCAGAACCACTTCGCCGTTCCATGCGTTGCCCATCGAGCCTACGGCCGAGTCGCCGCCCAGCGCGAACCACCGTGCGCCGTCCTTGGCGTGGATCAGTTCGCCCGGAGCGTCGGCCGTGCCCTTGAGTTGGCCGTCCACGTAGATATAGGCTTTCTCGGCGGTTTTGTCCCAGACGCCCACGACGTGGTAGTAGCGGCCCGGTTCGGGCGTCACGTCGCTCTGCGCCCAGCGCCACGTGCTTTTGCCCGTGGTGCTCACATTGGGCAGGAACGTGATGCAGGCCGGATGGCCTCCCTGGCCCTCCTTGCAGATCAGGAAACCCGTGCCGCCGGCTTCATGCGCCGAGAAGGGCTTGTACTCCTTCGTGCCGTCGTTGCGGTTCGAACGCAGGACGACCTCCAGCGTGTGGCCGTCGTCCAGACCCTGCTTGAACGTCTCGTTCGTGTAGTAGTCCACCCGGTAATAGGAATCCTTGCGGGAACCCTGCCCCGGGGTGTGCGTGTAGTTGGTCACGATGCGCTTGTAGACGTCGTGGTAATAGCAGGTTAGCGCCGTGCCGGGGTAGGAGAGCACCTCGTTCTTGAGCGGCGATACGTCCTCGGCCGTGCCGTCGGCGTGGAAGACAACGTCGAGCAGGTCGGCTTTCGGCGCTTCGGGCGGCACAGGTCCGGGTTCCTGCGTGATGGTGAACTCCTCGACCAGCGTGGGGTCCGAGACCGAGATGAACCGGACCACGCCGGAGCGCTCCCTGCTCACGGTGTTTTCCGGAATCAGAATCGCCAGCGTCATGCCGTCGACGGTGGGGTGGGTGAACCAGTCGGTCTTGCTCTGGTCTATCGCATAGGTCCATTTGCCGTCGGTCGTTACGGTGAACACGACCGTGCTCCCTTCGTAGGGGACGGTCCCGTTTTCGGGGGCGAGGTTGGACGTTACCGAGAAAGCGACGTTTTTCCATTCGGCCGTTTCGTCGTCTTTGCACGACGGGCAGAGCGCCAGAGCGAAAGCCGTGAGCAGAAAAAACGATAAAAAACCTTTTTTCATATTAGGAAGGTTATGTGGTTAATTTTTCAGTTGATTGATCCGGCCCGGGTCATTGGGCGTTTTCAGGCTTCTCCGTCGCGGGGCGGACCGGGAAGATCAGCACCGTGGCGGCCGCCGCGTTCACCTCCGTGTCGGGACTGCCGACCGAAACGGGCAGCACGCAGCGACTGTCCGCCGTGATCGCCGAGACGTCGATCCGAATGCCGATCTTCGCGGTGTGGGCGTTGTTGTCGAGCCGCACGGCGGCGGTCGGGAGGTCGTAGCAGGCTTCGGGCATCAGCACGTAAGCCGTACCGTTGGCCTTGTTGTAGGCGGCCAGCGCTTCGGAGTCGACCGACAGTGCTGCCGTCGAACCGCCTTCGTTGTAGCCGCTCCGGTAGATCCACACCTCGTAGTCGACCGCTGCGGCATCGGCCGTCAGGGCGACCTGCTGCAGGCCGTTTTTCGGGATCAGCACCTTCGAGCCGATGTCGTATCTGATCTCTTCGTTGTCGGAGCACCCGGCCAGGCAGGCTGCCGCCGACAGCGCGAGCGCTAAAAATAGCTTTTTCATGATCGTTTCTTTTCGCTAATGGTTAATAACCCGGATTCTGAACCAGCTGGCCGTTGATGTTGAGCTGCGAGTTGGGGATCGCCAGCCAGTAGTGTTTCGGCGTGGTGAAGATGCGCGTATCGTTCTCCTTCATGTCGATCAGCTTGTAGAACTTCTCGGGCGTGTCGCCCTCGATGTTCCAGGCCTTCGGGATGGGGCGCATGCACTCTTCGGCGATCTTCCAGCGGCGGATGTCGTGGAAACGGCGTCCCTCCATCAGGAACTCGATCGAACGCTCGCGGCGGATGATGTCGCGCAGCTTCTGGCCCGAGGGGATGCCGCCGACCCTGCTCCACGACTCCTGGAATGTCGGAAGGCCGCAGCGCGAGCGGATCTTGTTCAGGCACTCGTAGCCGTAGTCGCTCAACGTGCCGTCGTACTCGAAGTCGGCTTCGGCGTAGCTTAAGTATAGCTCGGCGATGCGCATGTAGGGGAAGACGTAGCTCATGTAGGTGTCGACGGCGTAGTTGCCGCTTGAGTTGAGCTTTATCTTCGACTGTTCGTTGATCCATTTCTGGCAGAAATAACCGTTGTAGGACTGGTATTCGTTGTCGTAGTTGCCGGTGAAGCCCTGCGGTTCGCCCTTGCGCGCCTTGATGGTCATTTTGCCGCCGTTGAAACGGTACGTGCCCCGGTCGTAACCCACCGACGCGTAGAAGCGCGGCTCCTTGTGGAGGTGCATCTCGACCGTCCCGGCCGCTTCGTTGTAGGCCAGCGGGTCGATGTCCTTCGTCTCGGGATCGTCCTCCCACGGAAGGCCGTTTTTGGTGTAGTACATCTGGACGGCCTCGACCGTCGGGCACGAATAGCCGCGGTAGGCGCCCGACACTTTCGTGTAGTTGTTGGCCAGGTGGCAGCCGAACTGCTTCTGCGTGTAGGTGATCGAGCTCGACTTGTTCAGGCTCATCAGATACTCGTTCTGGTTCAAGAACTGTGTTGCGTTGCCGTCGCCGGTGAAAATGTAGGTGTAGTTGGCGCGCCCCAGTTCGAACGGGTCGGTCGTGCTGGTGCTTTTCGACACGGAGAGGCCCAGTTGGCGGTCGTCCATCGTGTAGGCTCCCGTTTTCTTCGAAGCCTCCACGCAGTCGATAGCCTCCTTGGCGGCATCCATCGCGCGTTTCCACTTCTCGGCGTCGTAGGTCTGGTTGATCAGATGCGTGCCGTCCTTGTTGACGAAATCGGCGTAGAATTCCGAATTGCCGTTCACCAGCGGCGATGCGGCGTAGAGCAGCAGGCGGGCGCGGTAGGCCAGCGCCGTGGCCTTGATGGCGCGGCCGTATGCGATGGGACCCCAGTAGTCGGGCAGCATGTCGGCGGCCTTGCGGAACTCCTCGTCGATGAAATTGACGCACTCGTCGTAGGTGCTGCGCGGCACGTTCACGCTGCTGGCCGGCGCATTCAGGTCGATCTCCTCCCGGACCAGTACGATCGGGCCGTAGTACTCCAGCAGGATCTGGTGCAGGTGTGCGATCAGGAAGTGCGCCTCGCCCGACCAGTAGCGCAGGTTGGCCTCCGTGATGTCGGGAACCGAACCTATGTTGTTCAGGAAGTTGTAGGCATAACGGATACCTTCGTAAATGTTGTACGAGTAGTTGCCCGTTGGAAGTCCCGAGGTCGTTCCCCACATGTTGAAGTAGGTGTTCGTCGGGGACTCCTGCGAGGTGGCGTATACGAGGCTCTTCCACGAGAAATAACGCACCGATCCGTAGTAACTCGAAATCAGGTCGTCGCCGCCGTTCAGGTCGGGCATGGCCTGCGCATGGAACAGGTCGGGGCACTTGCCGTAGACCATGAAGAGCATCTTTTCAGCCTGGGCCTGGGTCTTGTAGATGTCGTCCTGCGTGGGACTGCCCTCGGGAACGACATCCAGGAAATCGCAGGATGCGGCCGCGAGAAGGAGGGCTAACGCCATTGCTATCTTTTTCATAACGGTATCTTCTTTTGGATTAGAATTGGTATTGAACGCCGATTTTCGCCGTCCGCTGCAACGGGTAGGACAGACCGTGGCCGCCGCCCTTTTCGGGGTCCCAGTAGTCGAACGGGGAGATGACGAAGAGGTTGTTGCCCGACAGGTAGACACGGAGTTTCTTGATGGTGTAGCCCAGCTCCACGGTTTTCAGGCGCAGGTATTTGGCGTCGTGGATGTAGAAGGTCGAACTCTGGGTGTTGTTGGAACTTAACTGCGAGGTCAGGCGCGGATAGGCCGCGTCGGCGCGGTTGTTGTCCTCCGACCAGTGGTTGTCGGCGATGTACTGCGTGATGCCGTAGCCGAAGTGCGAGGCGTCGCAGAACGGGTGCATGTTGTACATCCGCAGCGATACGTTGGATGCGCCCTGGAACATGAACGAGAAGTCGAACCTGCGCCACTTCACCGTCGCGCCGATGCCGTACTGGATTTCGGGAACGGTCGGGCTGCCGGCCGTCGTCACGTCGTTGCCGTCGACGATGCCGTCGCCGTTCAGGTCGCGGTACTTGATGTCGCCGACCGTGTAGTTGCCGAACTGCTGTTTGGGCGAGTTGTCGATCTCCTCCTGCGAGGTGAACAGCCCGTCGGCGACCAGCACGCCGGTGATGGCGTTGACCGGATGTCCCACGACCGACATGTAGTCGTACATCAGGTCGCCTTCATCCTTCTCGACCACTTCGTTGCGCGAGAAGGTGAACGTGCCGCGCAGGCTCAGCGACCAGTCCTTGTTGAACTGCTTGTTGTAGACGGCCGAAAGGTCGACGCCGTGCGATTTCACACGTCCGATATTGCCGTAGGGCGTAACGCCCAGCAGGCCCGTCGACGAAGGCAGCGAGGTGCGCCGCATGAAGATGCCCGTACGGTCTTCGGTGAAGTAGGCGGCTTCGATGTTCAGCGCGTTGAACAGTCCCAGTTCGAGACCGACGTCGAGTTTCTTGGCCTCCTCCCACGTCGCGTTGGGGTTGCCGTAGGTGGTGATCTTCGGGCCTTTGCCCTGGGAGTTCCAGTTGTAGTAGAATCCCGATTCTTCGCCCATGGCCACGATGGAACGGTAGGGGAAGCGCTCGCCCAAGGCGTCGTTGCCCGCCAGACCGTACGATACGCGGATCTTCAGGTTGCTGACCGTCTTGCGGATGCCGTCCCAGAACGACTCGTTGGAGATCACCCAGCCGGCCGCCGCCGAGGGGAAGAAACCCCAGCGTTTGCCGGGAGCGAAGTTCTCCGAGCCGTTGTAGCCGAAACTGGCCTCGAACAGGTAGCGGTTGTCGAATCCGTAGGTCACGCGGCCCGCCATGCCCTGCTCGCGGTAGGGCAGCAGGTTCTCCTCGCTCGTGCCGGCGATGTTGTTCTTCTTCTCGTTCATGCGGTAGACGAACATGGCTCCCACGTCGTGTTTGCCGAATTTGCGGGCGTAGTTCAGCGAGGCTTGCAGCGCGTAGCGGCGGTGGCCGCCGTTGCCGTCGGTACTGGTCAGGTAGGTCGTGCCCGTGTCGCCGATCGAGTTGGTGATGAGATTGGCCGTGCCGTCGGGGTTGAGCGAACTGCCGTCCTCGACCTTGAAATAATAGGGGGTTGCCGTGCGGTAGGTCGCCGAATAGGTGTAGTTGTAGAATGACGCCGTGAGGTTGGCGCTCAAGCCCTTGGTGAAGAAATCCAGGTTCTGGTCCAGCGTGAAGGCCGTCGTCATGTAGGAGTAGTAGCGCTTGCCGTAGCCGCGGGACAGCTTGGCCAGCGGGTTGAGGTCGGTGGCGCCGGTGTCCCACGAGGCGTTGTTGCCGTAGCGCACGAACGTGTCGCCCTCCTCGGCCGGGAGCGTGGCCGGGAAACGCACCGGATTGGCGCGCATCGAGTAGTAGAACAGGTTGCCGATGTCCTCGATCGGGCGGGTGTTGTACTCCAGCTGGGCGTTGACCTTGATGCCGACGACCGTCGTCTTGGTGATGTTGGCGCTGACGTTGCTCTGGAAGATGTATTTCTGGTGGTTCATCTTCACGTCGTAGGGGTTCTGCTCGATGTCGGCGATGATGCCGTTTTCGTTCGAGACCGCCGCGTTGAGGAAATAGCTGACCTTACGGCCGCCGCCGCGGATGTTGAGGTTGAGGTTCTGGTTGACCGAGAAATCCTTGAACATCAGGTCGTACCAGTCGTTGTTCGGATAGAGGTACTTGTTGAGCCCCGCCTTCGTGCCGTTGATCTTGTCGGCCGAGTAGAACGGTTGGTAGGCGTGGAGCGTTCCGGTCTCCTTGGCGGTGTTGAAGACGGCCTCGTTGTAGAGCTGCATGTAGGTCACGCCGTCGGCCACCTGCTGTACCATCGTGGGCATCGAGAAGGTGTTTTCCAGACGGACCGAGACGTTCATCTTCTCCGAGTTGCGGCCGTTTTTCGTGTTGATGAGGATGACGCCGTTGGCGCCGCGCGAACCGTAGACCGAAGTCGCCTGGGCGTCCTTGAGCACCGAGAACGACTCGATCGACTCGGGAGGCATGTTGTTGAGCATGTTGCTCAACACCTCCACGCCGTCGAGGATGATCAGCGGCGAGTTGCTCGACCCGAAGGTCGAAATGCCGCGGATGTAGAACGAGGCGCTGTCGTAGCCGGGTTCGCCCGAGGTCTGGCGCGAGATCATGCCGGCGATGTTGCCGGCGAACGCCGTGGTCAGCGAGCTGGAGGTGATATTCAGGTCGGAGGGTTTTACGGAGGTGATCGAAGCGACCATCGACTCCTTTTTCTGCGTGCCGTAGCCGATGACCACGACTTCGTCGAGCGCGTTGCTCTGCTCGGCGAGCGATACGAGTTTGAACAGCTCGGTGTCTTCGACGTGGAGTTTCTTCGTGTCGAAACCGACGTACGAGAAGGTCACGTATTTCGATTTGGCGGGAATGGTGAAGGTGTACGAGCCGTCGCCGTTGGTGATCGTGCCGGCCGTCGTTCCTTCGACGTAGATCATCACGCCGGCCAGCGGGGAGTTGTCGGTGCCGGAGATCACCGTGCCGCTGACCGTTTGGGCGACGTCGCGCGAACCGCTGGCGGCCTGGTAGATGCGGACCTGCGTGCCGCCGACCGAATACTGAAGGCCGACGTCGGGCAGGATCCGGTCGAGAATCCGGTTTGCGCTTACGTTTTTCTCCCTGACCGTTACGACCTTGGTCAGGATCGGTTTTACTTCATCCGCATAGATGAACCGCAGATCGCTCTGCGCCTCGATCGATTCGAGGACCTCCCGGATGCTTGCATCGGCTGCATCTATCGTTACATAAATGCTCCGGATTTGTGCGAGGAGATTTCCCCCCCCCACGCGAGGCATAGGGTTCCGGACAGCAGCAGCGCGGCGACGAATCGCAGGACTGCCGGAAAATGCCCGTTCCCGGGTGCTTTTTGGCGAGTTTCTTCCATAATGGTTTTAATTGGTTCTGGTTAGTAATTGGTGTGATTTCGAAATACAGAGTGCATGGTTTTGGCCGTTTTTTGGGCCGGATGTGTGTGTGTTTGTAGGAGCAAATTGAATTTAAGGGTTTTGTGGACTATTCCATTTGCAAATATAGAGATTATGCAATAAAATGCAAGCATTTCTTTGATTTTGATTTTTTCTTTTTGGAAGAAGGTGTGTTTTGAATCGAAATTGATGCGCCTGCGTCGCTTCCGGGCGTCGTTTGCCGGGCGCGGGGTGCGTTCTTCGGAAAAAATGGTTACTTTTGCCGAAAACAATCCGGCATGGAACAGCACGAAACCGACGAAAAATTCATGCGCCTGGCACTAAACGAGGCGCAAAAGGCGTTAAAACAACAGGAGGTGCCCATCGGTGCGGTCGTCGTGGCCGGCGGTGCGGTGATCGGGCGGGGGCACAACCTCGTCGAAACCCTGGCCGACCCCACGGCCCACGCCGAGATGCAGGCCCTCACGGCCGCTGCCGCGACGCTCGGGGGCAAGTATTTGCAGGAGTGCACGCTCTACGTCACGGTCGAGCCGTGCATCATGTGCGCCGGGGCGATCGGATGGGCGCAGGTGAGCCGCGTGGTGTGGGGCGCCGACGATCCCAAGAAGGGCTTCCGGCGTTACTCCGAGGCGGTGTTCCACCCCAGGACGACCGTAGCGCGGGGGGTGCTCCGGGAGGAGTGCGAGGAGTTGATGAACGGTTTTTTCGCGGGTTTGCGCGGATAGATTTGGTAAAAAAGGAATTTTTTTTATACTTTTGCATCCAACGCGTTTCGGACAGGGGCGCATGAACTGAAAAACTTATAAAATCGAATAGAAAAGCAATGAAAAAGTTATTTGTATCGGTTGTCGCGCTGTTGGCGGCGGTGTCGCTCTCGGCGCAGGATGTTACTGCAATCTACAACGAAGCCGCAGCAGCTTTCGGCGCCAAGGATTTCGCAGGCGCGGCCGCGAAGTTCGAACAGGTGATCGAGCAGGGGCTGGACAGCGAGGAGGCTGCGTCGCTGGTGGCCACGGCCAAGACGACGCTTCCCAAATGCTACTTTATGATGGGCGGCGGAGCGATCCGGACCAAGAACTACGACGAGGCGCTGAAGAATTTCACCAAATCGGCGGAGCTGGCCGAACTCTACGGCGACATGAGCCAGATGGCCAAGGCCAACGGCTGGGTGGCCAAGATCTATCAGATCCAGGGCGGCGACGCTTTCAACAACAAGGACTATGCGACCGCCGCAGGCGTGTTCGAGAAGGGCTACAAGGCCGACCCGGACAATACCGCGATGGCGCTGAACCTCGCCATGAGCTACTGCGAGATGGGCGAGTACGAGAAGGGTATGGACATCTACGAGGCGGTGGCCGCCAAGACGCACCCCAAGTATGCCGATGACGCCGCCAAGGCCAAGGAGATGATCGCCCTCTACACCAATAACAAGGTGGCCACGCTCCAGGCTGCCAACGATTTCGACGGTATCATCGCGATGGCCGACGCGCTGCTGGCGAAGAACGCCGAAAACGCTCTGGCGCAGAAGGTCCGCTTGCAGGCCTATGCCAGCAAGAAGGATTACAACAAGGTGATAGAGCTGGGCGAGGCTGCCGCCAAGGTTCAGACCGATCCCGAGGATGTGAGCCTGATGTACCTGACGCTGGGCGCCGCCTACAACGCCAAGGAGATGAAGCCGCAGGCCATCGAGGCCTTCCGGAAGGTGACGGCGGGACCGGCTGTCGAGAGTGCGAAAGCCGCGTTGGCCGAACTGACCAAATAGCCTGCGGGCCGCAGGAGGAAGAGGGCGGCCTGCCGGGTTTTCCGAAGGGCCGCAGACAGTGAGCCTCCGGCCCCATGAAATAAACCGCAGAGCGGGTTCCGGATTTCCGGAACCCGCTTTTTCGTGCCGGAGCGGGGGCAGGTTCAGCGTTCCGACGGCTCTTCGGGTTCGGCGTTTCGAAGGGCGTTTTCCCGAATACGGACCAGTCCGCTGCGCGTCAGCGGCGTGCGGCCGCAGAGGGCTTCGAACGCCGCTTCGTCCATGCCGAGCCACGTCGCGGCGTCCATCGCCAGCGGGTCGAACACGGTATCGAACGCCGCGTTGCGGTGCTGCGGGGCGCGGCGGTTCCAAGGGCAGAGGCTCTGGCACGCGTCGCAGCCGAAGATCCAGCCGTGGAGGTCCGTTTGACCGGGCTGTTCCCGCTCGATGGTGCGGCACGAGATGCAGCGGCCCGTGTCGATGGTCCGGTCCGGGGCGACGGCTCCCGTGGGGCAGTTGTCGATGCAGTTGCGGCAGGTTCCGCAGCGCGACCCTTCGAACGGCGTGTCGTAGCGGTCGGTCTCTTCGGTGAGAATCAGCTCGCCCAGCACGACGTAGCTCCCGTATTGCGGCGTGACGAGCAGCGACTGCCGGCCGATCCACCCCAGTCCGGCCTCTACGGCCAGCTGCTTTTCGGCCAGCGGCGCGGTGTCGACGAAGGCGCGGCCTCCCAGGCCGGGGTGCGCCGCGCGCAGGGCGTCGAGCATCCCGCCGAGCATCGTCCGGAGGGTGGCGTGGTAATCCGCCGCGCAGGCGTAGGAGGCCACCTTCGTCCGGTGCCCGGGCGGATAGCCCTCGCCGACGCGGTTTTTGTACGACACGGCGCAGACCACGGCCGTGCGTGCGCCTTCGACCAGCCGGCGCGCGTCGAAGCGTTTGTCGACGTTGCGTTCCAGATAGCCCAGCGACGATTGGCGGCCGCGGGCCAGCCATGCGCGGAACAGCGCCTCGTTTTCGGCCAGATGGCGGCACGGGGCGATGCCGCAGAGGTCGAACCCTGCGCCGGCGGCGAGCCGTTTGATGTACAGATGGTCGATCATCGTGATAATTTATGTCAAAAATAGTGTTTTTTAGCCGGAAATTAGTAATTTCGCCCCAAACTTTTGCGTTATCCGAACGTAGCTAAAAAAGAACACATGATGACTATCAATACACTGTACGAACTGGTCCGCAACAGCGTGGAGAAGTTCGCGTCGAAAGTCGCTTTCTCGATGTACGAGGGCGATGACGTGACTTATGCCGAGGTGGGCCGTCGTATCGCCAGGGTGCAGGAAATCCTCACCGGAGCGGGGCTTCGCGCCGGGGACAAGGTGGCTCTCCTGAGCAGCAACATGCCCAACTGGGGCATCAGCTATTTCGCCGTCACGTCGGCGGGCATGGTGGCCGTGCCGATTCTGCCCGACTTCTCGGGCGAGGAGCTGGACATGATCATCGAGCATTCGGAGGCCAAGGCCCTGCTCGTGTCGGACAAACTTTTCACCAAGCTCTCGAAGCAGACCATCGAGCGGCTCAACGTGGCGGTCCGCACCAAGAACCTCGGCGTCATCTCGCAGCGCGTCCGCGGGGAAGGCTCGACGGGCGTTCCCCGGCCCGACGACCTGGCCGTGATCATCTACACGTCGGGAACCACTTCGAAGCCCAAGGGCGTGATGCTGACCCATGCGGCGCTCTGCGCGCAGGTCGACATCTCCGCCTCGATCTTCCCGGTCGACGGCGGCGACACGTTCCTTTCGGTGCTGCCCCTCTCGCACACCTACGAGTGCTCCATCGGCATGATCTATCCCTTCTCGATGGGCGCGCGGGTGGTCTACCTCGACCGTCCGCCCACGGCCTCGGTGCTGATGCCCGCCCTGCGTGCGATCCGCCCGACAGTCATGCTGATCGTGCCGCTGATCATCGAGAAAATCTACCGCCACCAGGTGCTCGCCAAGTTCAATTCCAACTCCTTCTGGCGCACGCTCTACCGCATCGGCTTCATGCGCCGCTACCTCCACCGCGTCGCGGGCGGGAAACTGATGAAGCTCTTCGGCGGCCGTCTGCGCTTCCTGGGAATCGGGGGTGCGAAACTCGACGGCGGGGCCGAGAAATTCCTGCTCGAAGCCCGCGTCCCCTATGCCATCGGCTACGGGCTGACCGAGACCGCACCGCTGCTGGCCGGCGCGGCCCCTTCGATGGTGCGGCTGGGATCGACCGGTCCCCAGGCCCCGGGCGTCGAACTGCGGCTGGAGAACGTCAACCCCGAGACCCGTCAGGGCGAGATCGTGGCCCGCACGCCGAGTGCGATGGTGGGCTATTTCAAGAATCCCGAGGCTACGAAGGAGGTTTTCACGGCCGACGGATGGTTCCGCACGGGCGACCTCGGGGAGCTGGACAAGGACGGCTGGCTCTACATCAAGGGCCGTCTGAAGAACATGATCGTGGGTCCCGGCGGCGAGAACATCTATCCCGAGGACATCGAGACGGTGCTTAACTCGCACGTCTGCATCGCCGATTCGATCGTCACGGAGCAGGAGGGCCGCCTGATCGCCCTGGTGCACTTCAACCGCGAGGAGATCGAGTCGATGATCGACGACTGGCGCGAGGAGTGGGAGAGCAAGAAGGAGGCCTGGGAGGCCAAGACCGAACAGCTGAAGAAGGAGATCATGGATTTCGTCAACGCCAAGGTCAACCGTTTTTCGCGGATCTCGGAGGTCGTTGAGGAGAAGGAGGATTTCATCAAGACCCCCACGCATAAGATCAAGCGTTTCCTTTACAACAAGAACAAGAACGGCCAGACTCCGGACCAGCCTGCCGCCGGAAAATAAGCAAAGCCCCCGCTCCGAGAGCGGGGGCTTTTTCTTAATCCGGAGCAGCCGGAGCGTTTCCGCGGGGCGGTCGGCTTTCGGCGAGGGGCCGGGGCGCTTTCGAGGGGCCGCTTCACTTGAGGTGGATGCCGTGGGCGGCGCACTCGGCGATCATCCGCTCGGGCCAGATGCTGACCTGGACTTCGCCGATATGGGCGCAGCGCAGGTAGAACATGCAGAGGCGCGACTGGCCGATGCCGCCGCCGATCGAGAGCGGCAGGCGGCCCTCGCGCCGCCGGGGGGGGGGGCGCCTTTCCGACGCCGATCGAGAGCGGCAGCCGTCCTTCGAGCAGCAGGCGGTGGAACTCCATTTCGCGCCGCTCGGGACATCCGCAGATCGCAAGCTGGCGTTCGAGGGCCTCGGCGTCGACGCGGATGCCCATGCTCGAAAGTTCGAAGGCGCTCTCCAGCACCGGGTTCCACACGATGATGTCGCCGTTGAGCCCTTTGTAACCGCCTTCGGTCGGGGTGCTCCAGTCGTCGTAGTCCGGGGCGCGTCCGTCGTGCCGCTGCCCGTCGGAAAGTTCGCCGCCGATGCCGATGAGGAACAGCGCGCCGTATTTGCGGGCCGCCGCCTGCTCGCGCTCCTTGGGCGTCAGCGCGGGGAACTCCTGCAACAACTCCTCGGCCTGCAGGAACGTGATTCGCTCGGGCAGTATGGGCGTGATGTGCGGATAGAGTTCGTAAACCTCCTCCTCGACGGCTTTCATCGCCTCGTAGATCGTTTCGACGGTCGCTTTCAGGAAGTTCAGGTTGCGCTCTTCGGGGCGCATCGTGCGTTCCCAGTCCCACTGGTCGACGTAGAGCGAGTGGATGTTGTCCAGCTCCTCGTCGGCGCGGATGGCGTTCATGTCGGTGTACAGCCCGTATCCCGGGGCGATCTTGTAGGTCCCCAGTTTCATGCGTTTCCATTTGGCCAGCGAGTGCACCACCTCGGCCCGGCGGTCGCCCAGATCGCGGATCGGGAACGACACGGCGCGCTCCACGCCGTTCAGGTCGTCGTTGATGCCCGTGCCCGAAAGGACGAACAACGGCGCCGTGACGCGGCGTAGGCGCAGGCGGCGGGCCAGCATGTCGGGAAAAATCTCCTTGAGATAGGTGATGGCCTGCTCCATCGTTTCGGGAGCGAGCTTGGCCGTATAGTCTTCCGGAATGAAAAGCGGCATAAGTTCAGGGTTTGGATTCGTGAAAAACGGTTTATTTTGCAAATATAGTGAAAGGTGAGGGCAATTGGGAGTGTTCAGGCTCAAAAAATGTCGGTTTTAACCGCGGAACCGGATTTTGGCCTGCCCGAAATCCGTTCCGGGTGGGCGGCAGCATAAAAATAACGCACGTAACAGAAGCGTTACGTGCGTTATTTCATTTCCGGTTCCGGTTATTTCGCGGCGGGCAGCAGCGCCGAGTCGGGCTGCTGGCGTTTGTCGCCCACGTCGATCAGGTTCTCCTCGGAGACCCCCAGCGAACGGTAGTAGTCGTTCAGTTCGGCCACCACCTCCTTGCGGTCGGCGTAGCTGGCCAGGTAGTAGATGTCGCCCAGCTGGTCGAGCTTCTCGTCGATAAGGCCCGAGACCATGTCGCCCTGCGCCCCTTCGAAACGGAGGTAGTGCTCGATGTATTCGATCAGCGTCTGGGCATACTCCCTCAAGAGGGCGTCGCCCTTCGCGGCGGCTTCCTTGTCGCCCATGGCCGAAGCGGCGTAATAGGCCTCCAGGAAGGGGTAGGTGTTGGTGTCGGTGAAGCGCACCTGCGAGGTCGGCATCCGCTCCAGCCCCAGGTCGAGCAGCTCGACGGCCTCTGCGACGCGGTTCTGCCGCAGCAGCTCCTTGGCCACGCGGGCGAAGGCGTCGCGGGCGTGCGAGGCCGAAAGGTTGTACTGGATGAAGTAGTCGGCGTAGACCCGCGGGTCTTCGAGGTTGCCGTAGCGGAACGTGTCGCGCAGCAGCGGCGCGGCGTAGTCGGCGTCGATGCGTCCGATCTCGTAGGGGTTCTGCGTCGGGGTGAGGATCGGCACCAGGCGGTAGGCGTAGCCGTCGAACTGGAGGTAGTCCATCAGCCCGAAGTCCTGGAGAATGTAGACCTGCGTCATGTAGATCGGGCGTTTCCAGTCGAAGTTGGCCAGCATGTCGAGGATCATCAGCTGGTTCTTGTCCAGCGAATTTTTCTTGATGTTGATGAACACCGTGTCGACCATCTTGTCGCGGTCCTTTTCGGCCACGATGCCCGACGCCAGAGCGTTCTCCTTGTTCACCGGCAGGGCGATGCGCTTGGCGGGGATGTAGTCGGCCAGCGTGCCGTCGGCGAGTTTGACCTTGCTGCGGGGGTCGTCGCTGCGCACGAAGTCGATCACCTCCTTGATCTCCACCGGGCGGTCGATGCTGTTGGTGACGTAGATCATGTCGTTGTTGAAGGTGTACTTGTGCTTGGGCAGCGAGAAGGGGACGCCGGGAGCGTCGTTGGCCTTGGTCTTCATCTCGTCGATGTACCACTCGCCGCCGAGGTAGGAGGTGTTCATAATCCGCACGTCGGGGCGCACGCCGTAGACCTCCTGATTGTTCCACAGCGGGAAGGTGTCGTTGTCGCCGTAGTTGAGGATGATCGAGTTGGGGAGCGTCGACTGGAGGTAGTTCCAGCCGATGTCGCGCGCCATCGTGCGGTGCGAACGGTCGTGGTCGTCCCAGTTCTGGGCCGCGAGGATGGCCGGGACGCTCATTGCGACGACCGTTGCCGCGGCTGCCGTCGCCACGTTGTCGCGCTTCGAGAGCCGGGCGATCAGGTCGCGCAGGGCCAGCACGCCGAATCCGATCCAGATCGAGAATGCGTAGAACGATCCCGCATAGACGTAGTCGCGTTCGCGCGGCTCGCCGGGCGAGGTGTTGAAGTAGAAGACCAGCGCGATGCCCATCATCACGAACAGCCACAGCACGATCGAGAAGTTGCGCTGGTCGCGGTTCAACTGGTAGACGAGTCCGATGAGTCCCAGCAGGAAGGGGAGGAAATAATAGGTGTTCCGACCCTTGTTTTCGGCGATTTCGCGCGGCAGGTTGTCCTGCGGGCCGACGTATTTCTCGTCGATCCAGCGGATGCCCGAGAGCCAGTTGCCGTCGGTGATCGTCGTGCGCGAAGGCTGTATGTCGCTCTGGCGTCCCACGAAGTTCCACATGAAATAGCGCCAGTACATGTACGAAAGCTGGTAGTTGAAGAAGAAATGGACGTTTTCCCAGAACGTCGGTTCGGTGACCGTGCGGGTTTCGCCGTAGGAGTCGGTGTAGGCCCGTTTGCGTCCGAAGTCGAGCGTCTCGCCGCGCATGGGACGCCCCTGTGCGTCGCGCAGGACCTCGCCCTTGTCGTCGCGCAGCGTCTCGGTCTTGGTGCGGTAGGCGGCCCACTCCTTGTAGGCCTTTTCACCCTTCGAGTAGTTCCACATGCGGGGGAAGAGCTGCATGAACTCCGGAGCGTGGGTGTAGCCCGTGAGCACCGTGGCGGTCTTGTACTTGCCGTCCTCGTCCAGATACCACACCTTCTTCTCCTTCACGCCCTCGGGGGGAGCCGAATACTGCGCGCCGTACAGCAGCGGGCGGTCGCCGTACTGGTCGCGGTTCAGGAGCGACAGCAGGGCGTGGGGGTTGTTGGGGTTGTTGGAGTTCATCGGCGGGTTCGCCGCGGCGCGGATGGTCACCGAGGCGTAGGACGAATAGCCGACGAGAATCATGGTCGTCGAGAGCAGGATGATGTTGAGCAGCACGCGGCCCCGTCTGTGGGCGGCCCATGCGGCCCATCCCAGGCCGATGATCAGCGCCAGCGCGAAGAGCGTGATGCCCGAGTTGACCGGCAGGCCGAACGTGTTGACGAACAGCGTGTCGATCTGCGCCCCGATCCAGACGGTGTAGGGGATGATGATGTTGTTGACGAAGACGATCATCGCCCCGGACACGAGCGTCGAGAGGGCGATGCCTCGCCAGGTCACCGAGGCGGTCTTGCGGAAGTAGTAGATGAAGACCAGCGCGGGGATGCAGAGCAGGTTGAGGATGTGCACGCCGATCGAGAGGCCCATCAGGTAGGCGATCAGCACGATCCAGCGCGAGGAGTGGGGTTCGTCGGCCTGCTCCTCCCATTTGAGCATCAGCCACACGACCAGCGCCGTGAACATCGACGAGAGCGCGTAGACCTCGCCCTCGACGGCCGAGAACCAGAACGTGTCGGTGAAGGTGTAGGCCAGGGCCCCGACGGCTCCGGCGCCCAGGACGGCCCATGTGTTGGCGGCGGTGAGCTGCGCGCCGTCGCGCGTCACCAGACGCCGTGCCAGGTGGGTGATGGTCCAGAACAGGAACAGGATGCAGAAGGCGCTGGCCAGCGAGTTCATGGCGTTGACGGCGATGCCCACGTAGTCGGGGTTTCCGAAGGCGAAGAGCGTGGCCAGGCGCGCCAGCATCATGAACAGCGGTGCTCCGGGCGGGTGTCCCACTTCGAGTTTATAGGACGTCGCGATGAACTCCGAGCAGTCCCAGAGGCTTGAGACGGGTTCCATCGTCATCAGATAGACCATCGCCGCGACGGCGAATACGGCCCAGCCCGTGATGTTGTTCCAGCGTTTGTAAAAGTGCATATCCGAGAAAACTTTTTTCGTAACTACTTATCGTGCAAAAGTAATGATTTAACGCGTTTTTTCCAACCTTATTACGCGAAATGCGTTTACAGCCACCTTTTCCACCATTTTTTCTGCGGGGCCTCGGCCGTTGCCGCCGGCGCGGCGATGGCGGGGGCAGCCGCGGGGGACCACGCGGGGGCTCCCGCGTCGCAG
>OGQV01001089.1_pt1 | contig 21516 bp, 25 predicted proteins | sample 1553311 | NCBI WGS metagenome assembly OGQV01 (sample SAMEA2579976, study PRJEB22360) | human gut metagenome
GGCTCTATGAGGACAATGTTCTCGGGCGCGTGACAGACGAGCAATACCGGATGCTATCCGGTGATTACACGGACGAGCAACGCATGCTGGAGGAACAGATTCCGCAGAAAGAACAACGTCTGGCACAGCTTCAGGCTCGCGAAGCGAACGTGGATGCTTTCATTGAAAAGGCAAAGCAGTACACAACGATTGACACGCTGACGCCGGAACTGCTGCGGCTGTTCATCCAGCGTATTGAGATTGGAGAACGAGATGTGAAATACTCCCGCAATGCCAGCCAGGCTATCCGCATCATCTACCGGGATATCGGTCTGGTGGACAGCGCCATGCAGCCGGACGAACAGCAACCGAAAATTCTTCCGCCACTGAGCGAGGTCATTCCGTTCCCGGCATAACGCAGAAAAAAGAGCAGGAGGGAGTGGATCTCTCCACTCCCTCTCAACCGGGGTGACAGTTTGTGTCCCTATGAAGGGAAACAGAACGACTTCTGGGCTTTTTTGCGCCCATTTTTAGAGGCGTGACAAAAAGATGCCAAAATGGGCTTTGGCAAATTCGATGGACCTGTACCTTTACCCAAGGCTTTTTGAGCCGCTTTTCCGAGAATTTTTCGGGAAAGCGGCTCTTTTTTACTCTCGGCAAAACGTAGAATTTGAGCAGGTTTTTTTGTTGGTGTTGCTGGATGGACATTCCGAGTGTATGTGCCATTGTGTTGACACGGGCAAAGCCCAAAATACACTAGGAGGATTCAAGATGACAATTGAAAATGCAAAAGCGCTGCAGGAACAGTTGGCGAACGAGGCCATCGCGCAACTGCGGAAGAACGGGAACAACGAGCTTGTCGATGACTGCATCCAAAGCATCGCCGTCGTCGGCAAGGCGTAGGGCATTCCAGGCGACGAAACGGCGCGCAGGCAAGAACGCGCACAGCAGGAGCAAACGCGGCACGTTGGCGACGCTGGACCGCGAGAGACCATGGGTACACGGCACCATGCTCCTGACATATTCACGAGGGTCATGCAGTTTGTGTGGGATATGTTCGAAACAGCACTTAACCTCGGGGTACTGTCAAGGATTATGCGCAAATTTATTTGCAGACCCCGGCTGAATGACGTCAGCCGGCAATGAAGGCGTCGTCTAAAGCCACCTCCAGATGCTTCATATTCATGTATTTCTTGTTGCCCCACTGAGTTCCCGCCACATGGCGCAGCCTCGCGCAGACCAGCATCAGGGCGGAGTTCCCGTCAGGGAACGTCCCCACCACGCGGGTCCGCCGGCAGATCTCACGGTTCAGCCGCTCAATCACGTTGTTGGTGCGGATGCGCGTCCAGTGCTCGCTGGGAAAATCGCAGTAGGTCAGCGTTTCCTCAATGCCGTCCTCGACCTTCTTGGCGGCCTCCTTCAGCTTCATGGCGCGTAGCTCGGCAACAACAGCCTTCGTCTTCTCGCGGGACGCTTTTTTGCTCTCCTGGGCATGGATCGCCTTGAGCATTTTTGCCACAATTTTGACCTTGGATTTTGGCACAACGGAGAAAACATTGCGGTAGCCTCGTGTTCTCCTCTGTACAGACTCTGCTGGCATTCTCCTCTGTTTTTCTTGGACTTATGACTGATCACATCGGGAGTCCATGTCTTTCTTGTGAGAACATCGCCGCAATGCCGCTCGTTTCTCAAGATCTGGATAACTGTGTTGGATGTCCACTTGGTGTTGCCGAGAAACGTTGTCTTGCCGAGTTCCTCAAGGGTCTTGGCAATATAAGCTGAGGAATATCCGGAGAGGTACATATAGAATATGAGCTTAACGGTTGGGGCCTCTTCCGGATTGATTACCAGCTTGCCGTCCGTATCGTGAGAATAACCCAGCAGCTTGGGTGTCAGCGGAAGGCCGCCATTTAGACGCTGGGCAAGAGAAACCTCCATGCTGCGACTTCGGATACGGGACTCGTTTTCTGCAATGGACGCCAAAAAGGAAAGCGGCATGGATGTGTCTTCATTCAATGAGAAGATACATTCGCTCTCAAAGAAAACGCCCACCGGATTGCGAAGTTCCGTAAGGTTCCGCACCATAGTAATGCAGTCGACTGTATTTCTGGCAAGACGTGAAACCGATTTGGTGATGATCAGGTCAATTTTTCCTGCTCTGCTGTCAGCGAGCATTTGGTTCAGCGCAACGCGGTGTTTTGTCGAAGTGCCTGAGATACCTTTGTCGGCGTAGATCTTCACAAGCGACCAATTGGGATGCTTCAAAACAAACTCCTCATAATAGTTTTTCTGAAGCTCATAAGACGTTTCCTGCCCCAGATTATCTGTGGAAACTCGGACATAGACTGCAACACGCTGATGAACGTCGGCATCATAGAAATCAACCTGTTTCCTTGCAGGATAGATGATATCCGGTTCTCGTCGATTGGAGTATCGCTTATGTACTTTCTCGCGTTCTGCTTGATCGGCTGCTTTTTTGGTTGATTTACTCATGGAATGCACCTCTCACGTCCAGCTCATCATCAGGCAGGATCTTCCAGTCTGGAGCTGGGAGAAAACAAGGCTCTCGAAGATCGTCGCGATAATACGATGCCAAAGTGTATAGATCTTCTGATATGAAGTAAATTCCAACGGGAGGCTTTCGAGCAGCGAGCATTCTTGCGCAAATCGTTACTTCCCGGACATCTCTGGATACATTGCTGACCTTTTGTGTGATTACGAGATTGACTTTTTCCTCATCACAGTCAGACAGAAGCTCAGTCCATGCCGGTGATTTCTCCATATAAGGTGCGGTCGACCCATTATCAATATAGAAGCCCACAAACTTCCATAGAGGGTACTGCGCCAACGTAGCACGAAAAACCTCTTTGTTACGCTCGAGATATTCCTCGTCCCCATATTTCGTCTGATTAAAAAAGCGAATATACACTGCAACCTTGAACGGAATCTTAGGGCTAGGTGTCTCATGGCGGATGCTTTTCAACCACTGCCTGTGTTGCTCTACAAGTGGAGAAACAAAGCTTTCTCCCAGACACAGGTCAAAAGAGGAATATTCAGTCTCTTCGCGTCCTTGTTCGGTGCCTAATGGCAGCAGCTCCGTGTTTTCCATGTTTTCCTCCGGTATTGGGGTCAGCCCTTTTGGATGAATTATAGGGAAAACGCTTAAAAATAAGAAGATACCATAGGTCAACATCCTGACCTATGGTATGTAAATGGAAAAAAATTATCGGATTGGTGAACCAACCCGATAATCAATCCATGTTCTGTTTCTTATGCATGGAGGCCTTTACCTCACGGACGATGTTCAAAATAGTTTCCATCTCACTGGCTGAGCAGTCTTCGAGAAGTTCGGCAAATTCTCCTTGATAAATCGTCTTCACCTCCGGTACATCTGCGCGGAGCAAATGATCCGCAGATACCTGAAGTGCTTCTGCTACTTTAACGAAAGTCTCGAGCTGCATTCTCGTTTTTCCGCGTTCGATGTTGCTGATCAACGGCAGTGACACAGATGCCTTGACCGCCAAATCTGCCTGACTCATTCCTTTACCGGTTCGAACCGCCTTGATGCGTGAGCCGATCAGCGCCAAATCCGATTGTTCATACATGATCAGCTCACCTCCTCCTTGCCGGATATAATCTGCTAACTATAATTTAAGTTAGTATATATCATGCGAAGATTGGTTTTATATAATCGTTCCGCTATAAAATAGCGATTTCAATATAATTGGGTTGCCAAAATTTTTAGGAGGTATCCTTATGCAACTCAATTACATTGTCCTTGGCCAAAGAATCCAGAAAATCAGAAAGAACAAGCACATCTCTCAGGCAGTGCTGTCTGCTATGATCGACAAGTCCGCCGGTTACATCAGCTACCTTGAATGCGGAACAAAAGTCATGAGTCTCGAAACCTTTGTCAGTATCGCAAATGCACTGGAGGTGTCGACTGATACGCTCCTGAGCAGGCAACTCACCAGTGTGACGGAGATGTCCAACATCGAAGCACAAAGGATCTTCGCAAACTGCTCTCCGTATGAAACCTATGTTCTGCTGGATGTGCTGAAAGCAGCCAAAGAAGCTCTTCGCTCGCATCAACAGCTTCTCCCCAAGGGCGAGTGGTAATCATTTTACCAACTGAATATCAAATAGCAACAGACCACAGGTTAAGAGATTGACCTGTGGTCTGTTGCGTACAAAAACGATTATATTTTCGCCAAAAACAACTACGTTTTTGGCTTTTGCGAGATTTCTTTATTCTATGATGGTATAATTTGATTCAGTCAGAATAGACGACAAAGCATCGTCAATTCACGCGCCCTCGAAGAATGACAATCAGGGATGGAGAAAACGAGAGGCATTACCCATGAGTGCAAACGTAAAACCTACATATTACCGACTGGAACTGGACGATTATTCTGCCGCTGCCTTTACCAGCTTCGGAAAATACTATTACGGTACGTTGGAGGATCTTCGCTGCTTTTTCGGAGAACTCGCACATGATGAGAAATTAAAGAAGCAATTCAAGGAGTTGCTATCTACATTCCAAGCCTTCGAAGAAGGGCAGCAGGATCTCAGCCATTCTATCGCATACAGGAAGGTACCATTCCTCGTTCCTGTGCAGCTGCTCCACAGGGAACCCGTCACTTTGGAAAACTACAAATGGACACACATCAACACATGGGACAGGCCTTATTATATGCGCTGCGACGAAGTCAAATCCGAACATCTCTGGTTTGCCTGCGACGGGGAATACTGCCGTGCAACCAAAGCTATGTTTTCAAGACTACAGTATACCGGAACGATCGGCAGGTGGAATCATGTCGGAACAATGCTTTGGGGATTCCCGTGCATTCTCACCGGAACTCCATTCAGCTTCTGGAATCGATTAGCTGAACCGGAAAAGCAGTTCAAGACCAAAGAGGACGCTAAGCGAGATTGGGAGCTGTTCCCCGAGAATCCGGACCCCGACTATTCGGAGTTTTGCAATGACATCTTTGGAGATGGCTGATGTTTAGGAGAGCACCATGATAGAAGAACGCTGGACGAAATCGAAAATAAGCGATATTGCAAAACATCTGGCGATACAAGAATCGCGGAACAAGGATGCGCTTGTCTGCAGATGCACGTTCCACTTTGGTACTTCGTTTCGCCCAGCTACAAAGGACGAGATTATAAAGAACACATGCAAAAAGGCATTTACGACACCATACCGGGAAAGGGGTAAAGTCCCTGCGGAGGCGTATCACATGGGCAAATGGCTTGGCTACACGGTAGAGCTGTGCTTTGATGGTCAATGGTTCAATATCGACCAGTGGCACCGATCTGCAAGTGGAAAACTCAAACACCGCTATCTATATACCGCGCCTGAGCGGGATATTCTTTCCAGCCCATATGATGAATTAGCGCTTCTTAAAAAGCGGATCAGCTTTTCGGATTTGGCGGCTTCGACGCAGGACATCATTTGTGCGGAAAATCCGGCATTCGAGCGCAGCTCGTTTGGCGCGTGGGATTTCTTCATTTGGGGAAGTCTTGCTGATTTAGAGGCGTTGCTTCAAAAGCCGGTTAAAAATGAAGACGATAAATGTATTTCAAAGACCTTATTGAAAGAGCTGGTCTTCAAAATTCAAGACCAGATCAGCTTTTTTCAGCAGACTATCCCGCATTGGATAAACAACTGGTCACCGGAAACGTCAGTCAGAATTATTATCTGTGAATTGTGATTTTATAGGTTGCTATTTCCCCAAAAGTGTGGTAAATGTTTGTGCTGCGAAGAAGGAGGTGGAACACCATGATTTATGTCATGTCAGATATCCATGGGCAGAAGCGGCGCTTTGATTCCGTCATGAAGCAAATCAACCTGCAGCCTGAGGACACGCTCTATGTCCTTGGAGATGTGATAGACCGCAACCCCGACGGCATCAAGCTCTTACGCCAGATCATGGCGATGCCAAATGTCAAAATGCTTCTGGGCAACCACGAACTTATGATGATGAACGCACTTTACTACCCGCCCCCAGAAGATGAGGAATGGCCGGAATATTACTATGAGCGCAAACAAACTCTGTGGTATCGAAACGGCGGTCAGATCACGCACAACTACCTGAAGCGCATAAAGAAAGCCACTCGCCAAGAGATTTTCGAATACCTGGACAAGCTGCCAGTCAATGTGGAGCTGACAGTAAACGACAGGCAATATATCCTGACGCACGCGGCACCTGTGGACTTATACGAAAGCTACGGCTGGAAATATAAAAGTGCGCGTGATTTCGCAGTTTGGATGCGGTTTGAGAGATTCCCCGTTCTGGAGGGCCGGATAGCCATCTTCGGTCACACACCGACCCACCATTTCCAGTACGATAACCCTATGGCAATATGGGATGCAAAGAGCTGGATCGGAATCGACTGCGGTTGTATGCTCCCCGAAACGGGCGATCCGTGGTCAGGCGTTCTCGGCAGGCTGGCTTGTCTCTGCTTGGATGATATGCAGGTATTCTATTCTGAGGAACCACAATACGGCAATTCTGAAGAAGCAGAAATGCAGCACGATGGATAACAGTAAGCATGGAGTTCCTTGACTTACCTGTATAACATGTGCAGAGAGGTGATGCGTTATGATCTTTTTCACAGGCGATATTCATGGTGCCGTGGATGGAATCGCAGAGTTTATAACCAAAGTACATCCCACCATGAAGGATGTCATCGTTCTCTTGGGGGATGTGGGTGCAAACTATTATAACGGGCGAAAAGATCATCTGATGAAGCAATGGCTTAACAATTCCGGCACCAGATTTCTCTGTATTCACGGGAACCACGAAATGCGGCCAGTCAATATTTCTGGATATATTGAAACCGAATGGTGCGGAGGCAAGGGATGGCTGCAGCCAGAATATCCGAACCTGGTCTTTGCCAAGGACGGTGAGATCTATACGATGAACGGTTTGCGGTATCTCGTAATTGGCGGTGCATACAGCGTAGATAAGTATTACCGTTTAAGTCGAGGCTGGAGCTGGTGGCCGGACGAGCAGCCATCTCCGGAGATTAAAGCCTATGTTGAGCAGCAGATTCGCGAGAAACAGTTCGACATTGTTCTGTCCCATACCTGTCCATTCAAATATGAGCCAACAGAGATGTTTCTTGGCGGCATTGATCAGCGTACAGTGGACGACAGCACCGAGAGATGGCTTGACACAATCGAGGAATCCATTCAATACAAAGCGTGGTTCTGCGGACACTGGCATACGGACAAGCGAATCGATAAAATGCATTTCCTGTTCCGTAGCTTTGAGTCAGATGAACAGTTCAAAAGATAACGGAGGATTATAGCATGAGAAAAATACCGGCAGTTTCCGAAATGGAGCATATCACGTCCAAAGAGTTTGGAGAGAACATGGATGCCATTCTGGAACGAGTGGCAAAAGAAAATATTGCCCTGATTATCGACCATGCGGACAAGTCCTACGTTTTGTGTCCTGCCAGATGGTTTGAAGTGCCAGAGCTGACGCAACTGGAGGTCATGGTCAAAAACGCTGTGCGGTATGTTTCCGAGGTCGACGATTCCGACTTGGCAGAAACAGCTCAGACCGTGAAGGAGCTTGCGCCGATCTTATCTCCGGCGTGTATTACCATGCTTCTCAAAATCATCACGAACAGGATCTTTGTTGGCTCCGGAGGCGCGTGGTGCGAGATGAAGCAGGCATTGGAAGACGCCCTGACGAAGGAAAACAAGGAGGAACATACGGAAACACGATGATTTACTATATTGCAGATATGCACTTCGGTCATGAAAATGTCATTCGCTTCGACGACCGTCCTTTTGCGGACACAGAGCAGATGGACGAGGTGCTGATTCAAAACTGGAACGAGCGGGTCACAGCGGACGACACCGGCTATGTGCTGGGCGATGCGTTCTGGAAAAACGAAGAAAACAGCATCCGTATCATGCAGCGGTTACAGGGGCATAAACACCTGATTCAAGGCAACCATGACCGTGTGAAAGGAAAGCTCCGTCCTTACTGGGAAAGCATCGAGCAGCACGCAGAGATCAACGATGAAAATCGGTTGGTGATTCTGAGCCATTACCCGATTCTGTTTTATAAGAACCAGCATTATGGCGCAGTTATGCTGTACGGGCATGTACATAATACGCGCGAATGGTCGCTTGTAGAGAAGTGGAAGAACGAACAATGGACGATGGGCATTCCAAGCAGACTGATCAATGTCGGCTGCATGATGGCTTACATGAACTACACGCCGCGGACGCTGGATGAGCTGTTGGAGGCGAACCCGCAGCCCATGATCGAAAGAACCCGGAAGGATGGAACCAACGCAGGAGAAAACAGCAATGGAGAATTATGAGAAGTTCATAGCGGAGATTGACGAGGTTGTAAAGCAAATTAAAGGGCTGTATGACCTTGCCTACACGCAGTACTCCCATGCCGTCGACGAGGTGATCTCAGGTCGCCTTACCGACGAAAAACAGATCGAGCATATTCTCGACGGTATCATTGACTTTGGAGATGATCTCCGCTTCTTGGAGCTCTCCAAGAGACTGTGCCGCCATATTTATTATGAATATCCGCAGCTTGTTGGAAGTTTCGTTCATATGTACAGAGCGCTGTTTGAGGAAAAGGAGGACGAAGATGGAATTGGTGACGATTGAGGTCAAGCTCCCAAAAGAAGTTTATGACAGCGCTTCGGAAATTCTGGCAAAGCAGGGCTTAACCATGGAAGATGCGTTGATTCTCTTTTTGAAGGAAACGGTCAGGCTTGGGAGGATTCCATTTGATTATACGGAGGAAGATCTTGAGGAAGCACGAAAATGGGAGAGAACCGTAAACGATGACGTACAGGATACTGGAGGTGAAGAAACGTGCATGGTAAATTGACGCAGCCAAAAATAGATGGGTATATCAGCTGGCTCCGGCGAAATGACCACTTTGGTATGACAAGCTGTATCTACGACGACAAAAGTCAGAAACTGCTTGATGAACTGTTTGCCCTGTTGGAGCAGATCGCACCGGAATCCCCGAACGGTGTCAGAACGCTCTGGCTTCGTGCGGAAAGAGGACCAATTGAGGATTTCGGCAATGCAGCGGAGGAAATTGCAGAGGGTAATTACGACTCGGAAGAAGAATTCGTGAATGCATGGAAAAGCTGGTTCCCAGAGGACGTCAAATGGTATCATTTCCAAGCCGTCGAGGACAAAGCGGAAGTATACCGCGCTGTCGCGGTTCGTCACAGTTATGTGATCGTTCAGGACAAGCGCAGAGAACCAGCAGGATGGCCCTGCGAAATTTCTGAGTTTGTCCAGTGGCTTGTCGACGGTGTCAGGAGCTGCATTGAAATGCTGAAAGCCGGGACGTATAACGATGTTGTCCGTGAAAATCTGCCGCCCCAGCATCGAACCGGAACAATCCGACGCAGGGATTTTTGGAATGTCTGGCCGGATGCAAGAGTCGACTTCTTCAAGGATATCTCGCCTGCAGATGTTGCGGAGTTCATTGAAAGGGTCTCCGCACAGGAAGAAAATTATGCTGCAATGAAAGACCGCTTACAAGCTATGACAGCCAATGATTTTTTCCGCTTTTGTGCCATGGGTTACGCGGAGAACAAGTATGATGGCTGCGGAAAAACGCCGAAGGAGCAGTATGTGCTCCATGCCGACGGCCGGGACGAGGGATTGCAGGATATCGATGCGGACAGCCCGGAGGCGTTCCATACTTGGTTCCACGATAGAGACCGGTGCGGCGGACATCCGTGGGAGGTTTGCCGCGGCGGAAACTCCACGCATGTCGATCTGCGGGTATTGGAGGATGGCCGCGGTTATTTTCTGTATCTGGCAGGAGCAGCGTGGAACCGAACGATGGAAACCGTTAAATTCTACCTCGCCCTGACGAGAGCAAATATCCCCGTTTATCTGGCCGAAGCAAAGATGCTGGCTGACCGGCTGGCGGAAGAAGAAAAGATTGGGATCGTGCCGGAGGGCGTTCTGCCCGCCTACTGCGGGAGCTGGTTTCCAAATGAACACATCATCGACTACATGAATTTGCCCAGTGAGGATCGGGAAAAGTTTCTGCCATTTTGTACATGGTATGAGGAAAGGCCTGCGGTTCTTGCTCAGCGCGAAGAAACATGATGTACTTGCCTGTGAAATGCTCGATTCCCGTTTCGGCGCAGTTACGCGTTGGATCAGCAGGGTGAACCACAAGTTCCATGACTTCCTGGCTTTCAGCAGCTAAAATACGGACAGAAACAAATTTCCAAGCCAGAGGTGAAGAAACATGAATCTGAAAGAAGCGTTCCGCTACCAGAACAAGCTCCAGTCGTTTCTGGACGAAGCGCAGAGCATCCTTGACCGTGATTCCAACGTCACGCGGGTGGAGAACACCTATCTGCGCCATAAGGTCATGGCGGAAGCGGAGGACGAAACCGTCCTTGCGATGCCGGAAACGGAGTATTATGAGGGAATTACAGACATTGCCCGTTTCCTCCTGTATCTGCTGGACGAGAAAGGCAAGCTGTTCGCCGCCATCCGCAAGGCAAAATCCGAGCTGGACATCGACATGGACAGCGCGGTCAGCCTCAACGCCACGCGGCAGAGCATTGCCCGCACATTCAAGCGGATGAATGATCTGCGCAGCTCCGAGCAAACGATCACGGGCGGCGGCACCGGCTACCGGTTCAACGCTGAGGGCAATCAGATCTCCTACCGCTGCGATGTGCGGCGGGTGACGACGATCAACTACGACCGCAAGGTCATCCGTGCTGCACTCGGCAAGCTCAATCAGCAAGCCGATGAGACTTCCACCAGAATCGATCTGTGCCTAGTCACGTCGAAGGTGGACTACGCACCGCCCTTTGATGTGAACGCCAGCTTTGCAGAGGCGTTCGAGACCTATACAGAAAACGCCGGAGCATAACGCCCAGGCGCAGCCCGGCTATTTTGGGTGCGGCAAGCCAGGAGAATGCAAATACCGGTTCAGGTGCAGATGAACGATAACGCTACACGTTTTTAGAAAGATATTCTGGTTCGGCTCACCCTACGAGCTTTCAAAACATGAAGAAAAGAAGCGTTTCACGCCTCTATCCTCGCCAGACGTTCTTCCGTCAGAACCGCCTTTTCCATATCACACACTTTCCTGCATCCAAACTGACATCTCCATATGATATGTAAGGCAAGCAAGCCTGACTCGCTGGTTACGAGATCAATAACGATCAAATTCTGATCTTTTTCCGTGTGCGAAGCTGAGCGCGTGATCTGTCACGCAGCAGGCAATGCAGACGGAGCAAATGGTAGAAGCTGCATCGGACGTTTGCCGTATCCAAAATAGCCGGGGATAAAATGATGTGAGCAGCATGGCTCGGCCTGCTGCTCACTGACGATATGCAGTTTTATAACAGGAACTAAAATCTGATCCATCGGAACCTCAAAGAGTGTTCCGAGCGCATAGAGATTGTCTACTGTGGGCAGGCTCTCGCCCTTCTGCCACTTGTAGATTGCGCGGGGTTCTTCAAAGCCGAAGTAGCTTTGCAGCTCCCGGACGGTCAGGCCGCGCTCCATGCGCAGACGGCGGATGTTGTTTCCCGTTGCGACGGGATCAATCACGGGGTATGCTTTCATGCCCATTTTGCTTGCCTCCTTTAGATTTGTGATATTACAAAATACCAGAGGCGACAGCAAAACGCAAGATGAAAACACGCTTTGTAATTCAAATGTAAAATTGGGGGAGATGAATTATGGTCAGTACAGTGCCGCTGAAGAAGCAGAGCAAGCGGGCGCAGAAAGAATTTCACAGCAAGCGGCGCGGAAGTTGGTACGGGGTATCACCCGTGACGCGCAGCGTACCGAGTGGGAAAGCTTATGACCGAAACCGCATTAAACGAGAAGATTGCCAAGCTCACGGAGAATGAAGTATCCGAAGCGCATCTGCAAAGCAAAGACCGCCACAGACTGCGCCGCGTTCGAGACATTCAAAAGAGTGACAGGCTGCTGCGCATTATAAATTATGGCGGCTATGCTCCGCATCGTGGATATATCGACTGGGGCTTTGATGGACAGACACTGCTGCATACAGGCAAGTACATCAAGTATCCCAAGAACAGCAACTGCCAGAGATGGATCAAGCGAGAGACCAGTCGGAGGATTCGCAGATGCCGAAATGCTCCAGCAAAAGGGAATTTCTATCGCCGCTTATTTGACTATATAGTGATGACCAATTGCCAATTATCTTTGGCGAAGGGGTGTAAAGTTGAGAAAAAGTTATGAGTACAACGTAAAACTGTGTATTACTGCAAAATTGTCTTGCAATATGCAGAAAACGGCTTGGAGGTCGTCCTAACGTTTAGGGACGACCTCTTTAGCTGCCTACAGCGACTATGCGGTTGCGCTTACATTTTAGGACAAACCACGGCAAATTGAATTTGAACGACAATCAATTAAGAATCTTGACCGTGAGCTTTTTGCAAAGGAATTTTTGTGGGGAGCCAATTGAGTGGAATATGTGGCCCAAACTGTGCCTGTGACCATTATAAATAAAAATGTTTAAAAACGGGGATTTTAACTGTTAGAGTTGCGCATACGTGTTGAATTTGGTAGAATGTAGTCAGAGCATTCTAAGAATGAAATAGTGTGTGCTCTGCGCACTTGCAAATTGGTTTTACAAAATACAGTGGGAGGAATCAGAATGCTGGACGGAGAGTTTATTGAGCATGTATGTGATCATTCAGATCGTTCTGCGTGGAACTGCATGACATTGATTGCCGGAAAGAATGCGACAACGACCGGCCAGGTCCTTGTCGCACATAACGAGGATGACGATGTATATTGCAAAGTCTATCGCGGCGATGTCCCGCAAATGAATTGGCAGGCAGGCTCTGTGATCCCTGCTGAAAATGGGCGGGCGTTGATCCCTCAGATTGAACATACACATGGGTATCTATGGGTCGAAGTGAAAGCAGGAATGTACGGCTTGTCCAATGCAGATACCTATTTCAACGATGCGGGCATTCTTATTGTAAGTAACAGCTGTAAAGTCTCAAAGGAGAACACACGGGATCCGTCTCGCCTGAGCAATGGCGGCATAGAGGGAAATCTTCGCCGCATAGTAGCTGAACGGGCATCGACGGCGCGGGAAGCGCTGCAGATCGCTATCGAAATGGTCGATACATATGGATATGCGCCAGACGGACGAAGCTACACGTTTGCAGACAAGAACGAAGCGTTTATGATTCAGATCGTCAGCGGTCGACATTATATGGCAGTTCGCATTCCGGACGATATGGTGGCAGTAATGCCTAATCACTATACACTGCACGGGCTCAACGACTTCCCGGAAGCCTACTATTCGCCGGATCTGGTTGAATACGCCATAGAAAAAGGGTGGTATAAACCCCGGCAGGATGGCAGTTTTGAGGATTTTGACTTTGCAAAGGCGTATGCGATAGAGGAAAAACAACACAAACCTTATAATGTATTGCGCGCAAAGCACGCTCTTCAGAAGCTGATGCATCAGAAATGTGGGAACACAACAAATGATCTGCCCTTTGTTTGCCGCCCGAACCATAAGGTTTCACCCCGTGAATTAGGCAATATCATGTCTGAACACTATGAGGGCACGCCGGATGACGCGGAACGGGTTGGCCCTGGGCGCTCTCCGCATTATTCCAGTATCCGCCGCATTTGCACCGGCTCCACTGTAGACAGCATCGTATGTGAGTTTTCCAATGAGGCATTGTTTACAAAAATATGGACTTGTCTTGGGCGGCCCTGCCAGCTTCCCTATATGCCGACACACCCGGCCGCAGGACTTCCGAAAGCCCTGAACTCCATGGAAAAGCCTGTTGAGCGAGCCGCAAAACACTATTTATCAGCACCCGAAGAGATGGGATATTCAAGAAGTGTCTGGCAGAGATTCCGTGATTACCAAAATGCAATGGATCTGCTGTATTGTGACACCGCAGACGACGGCCGTAAGCTTCTGTCTGATCTTTGGAACGCCGACTGCGAGGCTATAGCAAGGGCGGAGAACGAAGCACGAAGCCTCATCCGCTGTGGTAAGGTTGAGAATGCATTGACGCTGCTTCGTGAAACAGATAATTTGAGAATATGCAAAGATTTGGATGCGCTTGAAATGTTTGCTTCACAAAAGACTCGGCGGATAGATGCTGCGCCGGTATATCTGGAATCCAATCAGAAAAAAAGCATAACAGTTACCTTCTCTTGTCCCTTTGAACCCGTAGAGGAGAGTCTGATTTTTGGACTGAGCGGCCGAAGCACCAGTGCCAACTTTGCTTGTTGTCAGCAGGGAACGCTCAGAAAACATACAAGCGGCCAGTATACGGCAGACTTTTCACTGGAACTGCTCAAACCGGATCTGTGCGCAGCCGCGTCTTTTGCCTGCCTTCTGGGAGGAACGGACACCACAGGCATTCCATTTGTTGGGCAAGTAATGCTTTCGCTCCCCAAAACCGGAGTGAACCGCATGTGTGTTATGGCGGACACACTGAGAGATAAGAATGGCTGCAAAATGAAGTGATATATTAAATGCGACCATGTGTGTAGTTTTCATTGCAAAACAGTGCAATAAGAGCTATAATAAAGACAACAGAGGGCAAGCATCTATTTTGGTTCTACTCAGCCCTTGAGACTAAGCTGCTTTGACTTGCAGGAAACGCGAAAACCCTTGAGATTTCAGGAGATTTTAAGTCGAGGGATCTAAAAGGGTGCTGCTTGCCATCAAGCTGCACCCAAATAGATGCCACTGCGAAAAGCCCAGAAGTTTCAACTGTTTCACCCCATAGGTACACAATGTGTCATAGGGGTACAGCTGGTACGGGCAAAAGCAAGACGCAAGCTCATGCATTTGAGTTTGCGTCTTGCTTTTTACATAAGGATAGAGCTTGACAGGAGCAATGTCGACGCTCGGAGTCTTCAGGTGCATCCGGATAAAGTGCTGTGTTTTCAAGGGTTGTACGGTTTTTAACGAGAACAGCCAGCTTCTCTGAACTTTCCGAAAACCATTGAAAACACTGGGCAAATCGGCTTTTTGGGGATTTCGGATGATAGTAGTCAAATAGTAGTCACGGTCATATCATTGCAAAAACAACATTTCAGGAAAAATATAAAGACGCGCTGCTTGCAGAATTACAAACAGCGCATTTTCATATGTCGGTCAATTATCAAGATCGTTTCAAATCATATCCTTAGCCTTCTGGCTGCAGCTCGTAAGTACACAGATAAAATAGAAACGACGTCATCTGATAGCGGCTGATACGGGTATCGGAGGCATCCAGCAGATCGGGAAGATCGCTGTCCCGTGTTGTGATGCCGGTCTGATTGCACCAGAGCATGGCGCGGACGGCTTCGGCACTGAGCTGCGGCTCACTCTGTATGCTCTGCTGGAGCTGTGTCCGGTCTAGGGCAGATACGGCGGCAGCGGGTAGCATCGCGTTTCGTTACGATATTCACTGGACGCAGGGCATTTCTCTCCAATGCGGCAAGCACGGCAGTCTTGTCAAAATCGTCACCCAGCTTCCGTGCCGTGATGGGCTTCGGCCTGTCCGGAGTCAGGTAGGAATACCGTCCACGGCTCTCCTTGACGATCACGCCCTGTTGCAGCAACAGGGAAGAAAACTCGTCAAAGCTGCCTGCCTTGTCAAGGGCTTTTCAGATGATCTTGCGCAACTTCTCCTTGTCGGTTTCAAACTTAGTAGGCTTGGCAGGTAATCCCTCGGCGGCAAGGGCATCGGCTTTCTCGTCCAGCTTGGCTTGCCCCTTTTTCTTCTCCCAATACTCGCGCTCGGTGACGCGGCTGGCGCTGCCGTGGAGCAAGTCGATCTGATAGAGGTTTTCCCGGTGACACAGCTCCATGACCTCGGCTCTGAAATGCTCCATGGCAGCGTCGGTGCAGCGGTGCTTGCATCCGGCGCGGGTGTCGGCGGGCCTGTCCATGTAGGGCGGCAGCGGTACTTCTTCAATGTGCAAGCTGTTAATGATGATAACACCATTGGGAACATTTGCTGCTGGGATTTTCTTTCTCTCTACCCTTACTACAATTTCAAAAACGCTTTTTGACCAGTTTTCAGAAAATTGTTTTGCAGGACAAAAAAAGAACGGTCTGCATTGCAAACCGTTCATAAAACACACAGGTTTCTTATTCCAAATGATACCTACGAAAGAGTGCAGACCGTGCCCCACCTTTGGAGATGTAAGAAGCAGTCAGCTGGTGCAGTGAACGAACAAATGCCTCGTGAGAGCAATCTCAAGAGGCATTTGCAACATTTTGCATACAAAGCTGTGAGAGACGCATGAAAGCAGGGAGTTTCTGCCTGATTATGCGGAAGCAGGAATCAACCGACCGCCTATGGTTTCGCCCGGTTGTCCTCCGATGTACTGCTCTGCACCGTTTGGATTCTTCGACGGTCAAAGAGCATACAGCCGCAGTGCCCCGGAAAGGTTGGGAAACAGACGATTTTGAGTTCTGTGTCGATTTCCGGACTGTAGTCGGTGATCTCCAGTGTTTCGCCATAGAGCGCCGTGCGCTCATAGACCCGCAGCCACTTGGCGTCCATATTGGGAAAGATGCTGCCAAAGGAGTGGTCGATCAGCTGCTCCAGCGGCAGCTTTTCCAGCTCCGCCAGCGCCCGATTGCCGTAGCGGAAGATCCAGTCCACCGCCGAATGTTCCTCACTGAACACCATTTCAATGTCGGTGAAGGCAAAGGGCATATGGTCAAAGCTGGCGTAGTGACGGTGGTACGCCTCCCGCGAGGTGGGAGCGTCATTGCGCTCCAATGTCTGACCGATCTTTTGCCGTTCGATGCGTACCTGCTCCACGATCTCCCGCTTGCGGCGGCGTGCGTAATCCAGTGATTCGCCGTTGATCAGATCGATCGTTTTCGTCACATCGTGGATTGCCTTGGCAGACACGAGATAGCATCGATCCACGCGGATAAAGGTACTGCCAAGATTTTTTGCCAGTTCATCAATAGGGGTATAGGTCTCATAAATTCGGTCGCCGGTAATATGGATCGCCGTCTTTCTGCCGCTCAGCGAGAGATAAAGAATATCCTCTGCCATCAGCGTGATATGTGTGCGGTTAGAGATCACAGAAATGCCGATAGTATTCATAGTGCCTCCTCACAGACTGTTTTTTATCAGTATAACACATTTCAACCGGAGATGCTATCTATTCGCGCAGAAACGACCGCATTTCGCGCAAGGTTTATTGAAAATTCGGAAAGAGCGTGTTAAGCTACGGAATGAAAACAGAAGGGCATCGGAAACGGGGGTACCCCCGTTTCCCGTAGGGATATCCCTACGGGAACGAGCCTTGATCACAAACGGAGGAATGTCTATGAAAAAGCGAATCGTAAGTGCTGTGATGGCCTTGATTCTGTGCCTGACGCTGCTGCCCACGGCGGCGCTGGCGGCGGACGGCGCATGGGACGGCAGTATCGCCACTGCTTTTGCAGGCGGCAGCGGAACGGAAAACGACCCATATCAGATCGACGACGGCGCACAGCTTGCATATCTGGCAAGCGAGGTCAACAAGGGCCAGCCGTACGAAAATTCCTATTTTGTTCTGACCGCGGACATTGATTTGGCCAATCATGACTGGACGCCGATCGGAAATTCCTTTTCTGATGTACTATTTGGAGGCACAGACTATCATCTGTTTGCCGGAAATCTTGACGGCAAAGGACATACCATTTTCAACATTTCCATCGGAACAGAAATCATTCCGCTGGAATCTGATGTATTTGGCTTGTTTGGTGCGACAGGTGGCAAGATCAGCAACTTGAATCTGGACAGTGTCGCAATTTGCGGCATCGCAAAGAATGTTTCCGGTTATGTGATCGGTTTAGCGGGTGCGCTCGCTGGCTCTGCCAGCGGTCCGATTGAGAACTGTCATGTGACGAATCTGAGCATGACGATGAATACGCCGGACAGCGGCAGTACGGCAGCCTACTGGATCGGCGGTCTTGTGGGCGCTCTGGATAGCCAGTATATTGACGAATGCAGCGTCTCCGGCAAAATCACCGAAAAGTCCGGTAAAGGTTCCATCGGCGGTTTGATCGGTGAGCTGGGGAGAGCAGCAAAGATCACATACAGCCACGCCGATGTCGCGCTGGATGTAAAGCCGGATTATCGCGGCGGTGCAGATGTCGGTGGCTTGATCGGCAAGGGAAACGGCAAGAACGACCCTGAGACTGTTATCAGCAACTGCTATGCCACGGGGAATGTCACCGGCGGTGCATATTCCGGCGGCTTTGCAGGCAGTCTTTATGGCCTGAATATCAAAAACTGCTACGCGACCGGCGAAGTAACGGGCGCTGCTGCATCGATGGCGACCTTTGCTGGAACAGACGCTCCTGCCGCATATGCATACGGCTCGGTCACAAACTGCTATACGACCGGCAAGATAGTCGGTACAGCTTCCAGTACATACGCCTTTATGCAGCAGGATGCGACTGCGAGAAGTCCGATCACGAACTGCTATTTTGCAGATGCGAACAGTGCGATTAAAAACCAGTATGAAACCGCAGAGTCCAAAACCCCAGAGGAAATGCAGGCCGAAGAATTCAAAAACGCACTCAATGCAAGCGACCCAACGAACGGCTGGATTTTCCGTGAGGGCGAAACGCCCCTTTGCGGTGCAGAACCGGCGGATTACTCCGCGGTTGATGCTGCGCTGGACAAGATCCCCGCAGACCTGACGGCATACACCGACGAATCTATCAAGACGCTGAGCGCTGCGGCAGAAGCTGTGATTCGAGGTAAGGTCATCGCAAAGCAGGCTGAAGTAGATGCAATGGCGGCGGCTATTGAACGCGCGATCTCTGATCTTGTCTTCAAACCTGCCGATTATACCGCAGTTGATGCAGCCATCGCAAAGGCGAATGCTCTGAACGAGAACGATTATATAGATTTTTCCGCTGTGAAAGCAGCACTTGAAGCTGTTGTGCGCGGCAAGAATATCACAGAGCAATTCGAAGTGGATGCAATGGCAAAAGCCATTGAAGATGCCATCGCAGCACTGGTCGAAAAGCCTTCTTCCGGTGGCGGTTTTTCTTCCGGCAGTTTCTTCCCGAGCTATCCTGTGAATACCCCCGACAAAACGGAGAACGGCACTGTGACCGTCAGCACGAAAATTGCCGCCAGCGGCAGCACCGTGACGATTACCGTCAAGCCGGACGACGGCTTCAAACTGGATGAACTCACCGTGATTGACAAGAACGGAAATGAGCTGAAACTGACCGACAAGGGTAACGGCAAATATACCTTTACCATGCCCGCCAGCAAGGTTGAAATCAATGCTGCCTTTGTCAAGAAAGTTGAGACAAGCCCGTTCAGCGATGTGTCCACCAGCGCCTACTACTATGAGGCCGTGAAGTGGGCACAGAAAAAGGGCATTACCGGCGGTATCGGCAACGGTCTCTTTGGGCCGAACCAGCCTTGCACCCGTGCGCAGATCGTCACCTTCCTGTGGCGTGCTGCCGGTTCTCCCGTGGTGAACTACGCCATGAACATGAGCGATGTCCCCGAAGGCAGCTACTACGCCGAGGCCGTCCGCTGGGCGCTCAGCGAGGGCATTACCACCGGCACAACGGAGAACACATTCTCTCCCGACAGCGAATACACCCGCGCTCAAGCCGTCGCGTTTCTGTTCCGCTACGCTGCGTCCGAGGCGGTCACCTTGCAGGAGCTGGTGTCCGGCTTCTCTGACGCAGATTCCGTTCCTGGCTACGCGCTTCCCGCGATGAACTGGGCGCTTGCTGAGGAAATCGTACAGGGCAACGGCAGCAAGCTCATGCCGAACGATTCCTGCACGCGTGCGCAGATTGTCACCTTCCTCTTCCGCGCATATCAGGGCAAATAAGCAATCGCAAAAAAGCAGCGGGGCGGCATAGGTCGCCCCGCTCCGCTCGCCAGCCTGTGAAGCACAGGCTGACGAGCTTATTTTTGGCAGAAAACATCCTTGGCAAATCTCGTCTCTGTAATCGGAATCCTGTACACATTGCCGGCCATGCGTTTGTGGGGGCAGACGACTCTGTTCGTCCCTGCGCGCAGCAAAAAAGCGTCCCTCCCCCGGCCAGGAAAGGACGCTTTCTCTTTTTTACAGCGACTTCAGCAGCTTGACGCCCTCGTCGATGAGCAGCTCGGCAATGCCAGCCTTAAAGTTGGAGCTTCTGGCCTCATAGCCGCCCTCGTCGTACGCCTCTTTCATTGGGTAATAGCCCTCCGCGCCGTTCGTCAGGCAGCACGGCAGCGTCATGGCAAACGGCGAACCGTCTTTCAGCCCCCGGCCGATGCCCGTAAACGGTTCACCGGGGATGCCAAGGAACGCAACCGGTCCTACGCGTACGCCGCTCAGCGGCAGCGGGAACGTCTCCGGGCCGTCTTTCAGATGCTTCATCCGCAGCGCCTCGGCTAACGCCGTCGTCAGCTCCATGCCCGCAAACGGCAGCTCTGCATCGCGTCCGGCGTTGTGCAGCTCCACAATTTTCTCCGCGCGCGCGGCCTCCTCGGCTGTCGGCATATTCGACGGCGCGTTTACAATCCGCTCGGCAGCGCGGACGCAGTCCACATCGCAGAACTGCACCTTTTCATATACCTGCAAAACCGCACCCGCAATCACGCGCCCCATGTGCTTTGCGTGCGCATAGCCGCGGTCTGCGTCGTCAAAGCACGGATGCAGACCGTTTGCATCGCCGCCCGCAGGGTGCACATTCACGTGGTTCACGTCGCCCTGCGCGCCGTTAAAGAACATGCACCGCACGTTGTCCAGCGCCGCCTCGGTCGTCTCGCGCACAAAGCGCGGGAAGTCCGCCGAAATCTCGTCGCCGCCCACCACGTCCGGGTGTACGCCAAAGTTGGCAATTACAATATCCGGCGCGCACTTGCGCACAAAGCGCAGCACGTTCACCCGCTCGTCTACATCGCCGATCGGCGCAACGATATCGGGGTTATTCACGCCGGGATTTGTGCGGATTGAGCCATCCTTCATCCGGAAGCGGCGCACAAATGCGATATGCGGCGCACAGCCCACGGCGTAGCCCATCTTCGCATCCGTCATGTCGCGCACTGCCATCACCGCACAATCGCACAGCTTGCGTCCCAGATAGTCGCCATATTCCTTTTCGCCGTACTTGTTTTCGTCCAGCTCGCTCTTGCCAACCAGCGGCCCTGTGTGCGTGTGCGAGCAGGCGATAAACACTGCCTCCGCCTTGACGCCGGTTCGTTCGGCGATGGCCGCGCGATAGGCGTGCATCGTCTCCTTGTCGATCATCAGATTGTCCAGCGCAATCAAAATCGCCTGATCGTCGCCGCAGCGAAGCGCCAGCGCCGAAGCCTCCAGCGCGTCAAGAATGCCGGACGCAAAGCGCTCGACAAAATAACCCGAAATTTCAATGCCAAGCGGCGGGGTAACGTCCACGCGTGCAAAGCCAGCCTGTAAATTTGCCATTTCTGTTTCCTCCATACCAATTTCATGTCCTCCTGCCGTTTTCTATCATCTTTTTTCAGGAATACATTTCCATT